>ERZ791802.328-NODE-328-length-52263-cov-11.227954_pt1 | contig 52263 bp, 34 predicted proteins | sample MGYA00510308_ERZ791802 | MGnify/ENA primary metagenome ERZ791802 (study PRJEB30046, sample SAMN00792028) | human gut metagenome | study: EMG produced TPA metagenomics assembly of the A metagenome-wide association study of gut microbiota in type 2...
TTGAGTTGGTTGACTACAATGAAAACATGGCTAAAGAAAAAGTTGCTAAGAAAGCCACTCGTACTCGTCGTTCTAAGAAGAGTGCCGAAGCTGCTCCTGCTGCTGTTGAAGCTCCTGCAACTGAAGCTCCGAAAGTTGAAGAACCAAAAGTAGAATCAGCAGAATAATTCAACAATTATTCTTATAGATATAAAAAAGGCTATTCCGAAAGGGATGGCCTTTTTTGTTACGAGCCTGTTTACTTATCCTAAGATAAATTAAAAGATACCCCGAATGAACTTTTCATAAGTGGAATCTGTTATATTTGCAGGAGAATATGGCAAAATTTATAAAGGTAATATTGTTTCTGTTGCTGACAGTTGCCCTTCACGGGATTGCAGGCAATGTTTTCACTGAAAAAACAGTGGAGCAGACAGAAAATGCTGTTACCTATTCAATGAAACAACATGGACAGATCAGTGCTCCTGAGTTTCCTTGTTCACCTGTGGCTGAACTGACAAATTTGCAGAGTCATCAAATATCCGTGGCGCGTATCCAACGTGTACAGCTTGGAGAATACTTCACTACATTGAGGAATTTGCGGCAATGCGGTGCTGAACGTGATAATTCACTTTCCCAACATTTAGGGCGGATTTATAACACAACAACTTCCTATTATTGCCAACCAGCGAGTGAATACTATGTATTTACTCTAAGGCATATTATTATTTAGCAGTTAATTTATTGGTATTATTTCTTTTATGATTACTGGTATAATCCACATACTGGTAACCCTTACTATCTTTATATTTTTACTAATAAATTAAATTTTAAATATTATGGCAACTACTCAAGTTATTGATGCTACTATTTTTGCATCTTCACATCCTGATATCGCTAAACGTACCAGTGTTTCCGGAGTTATTATCTCTTCTGTCATGTTATTGGTGGGGATTTTAGCATTCGCTTCCACTTTTCAACTGGAAGACAAATCATCTACTGTCAGCATGGCTTTAATGGTTCTTGGAACCGGACTATTCCTGATGGGAATTTTCCGTTTTTTCTGGAAATCTAAGGAAGTCGTTTATTTACCTACCGGAAGCGTGGCTAAAGAGCAGAGCATCTTCTTTGATTTGAAGCATATGGACTCTTTGACAAATATGGTTAATTCGGGTTCATTCTCTACCGACTCGGCTATTAAGAGCGAGTCAAGCGGCAATATACGTATGGACGTGATACTTTCTGAAGACAAGAAGTTTGCAGCCGTACAGTTGTTCCAGTTTGTGCCTTACAATTATCAGCCGATAACGTCCGTGCAGTATTTTACGAATGACGGCGCTTCTGCTGTGGTAGCTTTTCTTTCAAAAAGCAAGCAGGGATAATGTGAACTAAAACTGAACTTTAATTTTCATACATAAGGATGGGGATTAGTCGTCAATAACGGCTATCCCCATTTTTTTCATTAAGAAGCAGGCATTCATATTTTGCGCAACTCCGTCTCTCATCCGATAAGAGAAAGTAAGCTCATTATTCGTGATATCTGCTTCGAAACAATAGTTCCAGATATTCTGTGGGAAAGAATCTATTAAAGTTCCCAATAGAAGGTCATGAGTTGCGATGATGCCATTCGCATTCATGTTCATAAACTGCTTGATGAGTGCAAAAGAACCTTTTTGTTTATCCATAGAGTTTGTACCCTTCAGAATTTCGTCCAGGATGATGAAGAGTTCTTCTCCGGCTTCCAACTTATCTATGATTAACTTTAGCCGTTTCAGCTCGGCAAAGAAATACGATTCGTTGTCGGTCAATGAATCACTGGTACGAAGGCTGGTGACAAGTCGGGCCGGATATATCTCCATTTGATCTGCCCAGACAGGAGCACCAATGCATGCTAAGAGATAATTTACACCTACGGTACGTAAATAAGTACTTTTACCTGCCATATTCGCTCCGGTGATAATAATAAAGAAAGGACGCTTGTCGATGTCTATTCCATTGCGCACGCATTTGCTCCGATCCATTAAAGGATGACCGAGTCCTTTAGCCTGTAAATGAAAAGACTGGGAGCAAATCTTCGGATAAATATATTCAGGATGATTGTATGCGAATGTTGCCAGCGAGCAGTAAGCATCTATTTCCCCGATCGTTTCTATCCAGCGGGGAAGGTCTTTGGCATGCGTATCCTTCCATTGCTCAATTCGCATAACCTGACGTAGTTCCCAAAATATAAGTCCGTTGAGAATAGTGCTCATTAGCAAATTACTCCGTTGATCCAGTGCATTCATTAATTTGGAAAGCTGGCGGACAGCCTGCGAAGCTGTTTGATTCTGACTGGTAAGTTCCGCTTTTAATTGCTGCAATATAGGGCTGTGCATCTCTTTTTTCTCCGTAAGAAGAATCTGATCGGCATATGTGGAGAGAATTTGCAGCTTTTTACCATAAGTAGTTTGCAGTTTTGTAATTCCTTTGGAGAAGACAGAACTGAATATGACAAAACTAATAAATACCCCGCCGGCGGCGCTGGCAGGCAAAATACCTGAAAAGGCAAGACTTATACATACGAGATTGATGATACTTACCGTTATCGGGATAATACGTAATAACGTATGCTTTCGGTAATAACTTGGGCTGTCGGCCCATGTTTTAATTTCGGTAGTATCAGCGGGCTTTCCTTTATAAAGTAATCCAAGTAAACGGATTTGTTGCCGGTATTCCAGTTCTGTGGATAATTCGCGAATAGCTTCCTGGCGCTGTTCAATGGCTTCCTTATTTTCCAGATGACTATTGAACCAATCTGCAAGATGCTGTTTGCCGACAGGTGTTGATGTACGGTTAATATACTGGAAAAGAGAATGTTCCCCGAATACATCCAGATCGAAAGTATAGAGATGTCCCGAATCAATATATTCTTCACCGTCTTCAAAATCAGAGAAATCATATTGGATAGCCCTCAACTCCTGTTCGTTGATTACTATTTTCTTTTTCAGGAAATCTTTCCGGTGAAACCAAAAGTTGTGACGTTTTACCAACCATACAAATAGGATAAAAGGCAGGATGGCAAATACAGAGATATACAGCCACCCGTCAGCCCAGAAAGTGACTGCGCCGGCTATGGCACCGACGAATAAAACCAATCGTAATAGACTAATGTAATAAATACGTTTCCGGGCACTTTGCAGCTCCAACTCTGCTTTTTGAATAATCTGTTGATATGTAGCGATAATCTGTTCCAGTTTTTCCATGACAAATTCAATACTTTTTCGCAAAGGTAATATAATTCACAACGCTCGTGATAGCAGCTTGTTTTAGTCGGGAGCAGATTTACTGTTTATTAACGGTAGGAGATTAAAATATGGATTCGACAATAATTATCCGAATATATCGCCTGATAATGCATATGGAGAAAGTGCATCAGGGAAGTAAATATTGGTTTCCAGTTCCTTTTTTTCGATATTTCTGTACTCCCCCTTGCATTTATCCGCTAAAATTTATAACTTTCCACTCTAAAATGCGTTTAGCAAGGAAAGGAGGATGGCTTATGAAGAAAGGATGTATCTTATTGTTGCTGATGAGCGTGATTAGCCTTCCGTTAATTGCGCAAAACATAATTTATTCCAACTTGAAAGAGTTGCTTGCTCAAGATGGCGATACCGTTGCCATACTGCGGGTAGAAAAGCGTTCCCGGAATCAGATTGTGCTGACCGGTGGTGCCGATTATCGGGTAACGGCAGGTGATGACGAGTCTATGGGACGGCGGTTGAAAAAGCGTTGTTTTGCTGTGCGCGATGAAAAAGGTGATTTATATTTGAATTGCCGTAAGTTGCGATATAAAAAACTGCGTTTCGGAGCTTGGTATGCTCCGGCTGTCCAGTTAGATAAAAAAATCTATTTCTGTGCCGTGCCTTTAGGCTCTGTTGTCGGTGGGAATTTTGTAGAAGACGATGATGTGAAGCTGGGTGGAAATATCGGTGACGCCCTTGCAGCTTCGAGCTTGGTCACAAAACGTGTCTGCTATGAATTGAATGCCGAGACAGGAAAGATTGAATTTATGGACAAAGACAAGATGCTTGAATTATTAAAGAAATACCCCGAATTGAAACAAGCCTATTTGAAAGATGACAGCCCGGAGGCAAAGCATACTTTTAAATATTTGCTGGAATTGCGGGATAAACAGAAATAATAACTTTCTGACAAGAAAAGTGAAGTTTTTCTTGTCTTTTATCTTCTTTTTTTCTATCTTGCGAAGAGTTATACGGCTGTATTACTTACAGTTTGTAATCCTTAATTCTGCTTTAGTATGAAGATGACTCTTGGCAACACACTACCGTCTTATCCGGGTTTTGTAAAAGGTATCCGGAGAGCTCCCGACCGTGGTTACACACTTACCCCGGCTCAAACAGTTACAGCACTAAAAAACGCTTTGCGTTATATCCCCTCTGAATGGCACGAGCAGTTAGCCCCCGAATTTATGGAAGAACTGCGTACTCGCGGACGGATTTACGGATACCGCTTTCGTCCTGAAGGCGATTTGAAAGCAAAACCAATAGATGAGTATTGTGGTCGATGCCTGGAAGGTAAAGCCTTTCAAGTGATGATTGACAATAATCTCTGCTTTGATATAGCCTTGTATCCCTACGAACTTGTCACGTACGGTGAGACCGGACAAGTTTGCCAAAACTGGATGCAATATCGCCTGATTAAACAATATCTCGAAGAACTAACCCAGGAACAAACCCTGGTCATAGAGTCCGGTCATCCCTTAGGGCTTTTCCGTTCCCGTCCCGACGCTCCCCGCGTCATTATAACGAACTCCATGATGATCGGCCAATTCGATAATCAGCACGACTGGCACATTGCCGCCCAGATGGGAGTAGCTAATTACGGTCAGATGACAGCCGGCGGTTGGATGTACATTGGCCCGCAGGGAATCGTCCATGGCACATTTAATACCCTGCTCAATGCGGGGCGCTTGAAACTCGGTATTCCACAAGACAAAGATTTGCGGGGACATCTGTTTGTATCTTCCGGTTTGGGCGGAATGAGCGGAGCGCAGCCTAAAGCTGCCGAGATAGCCGGAGCCGCTTCCATAATAGCCGAAGTAGACAGTTCCCGTATTGAAACACGTTATCGCCAAGGTTGGGTAGGACACGTCACGCAAGATATGGAAGAGGCATACCGGATGGCAAACGAAGCGATGCAGCGTCGCGAACCCTGTTCAATAGCCTATCATGGCAATGTAGTCGATCTGCTTGAATATGCCGAACAAAAGAATATCTCCATTGAACTATTATCCGACCAGACCTCTTGTCATGCCGTTTACGAAGGCGGCTATTGCCCTGCCGGACTGACTTTTGAAGAGCGTACACAACTTCTTCACGAATCTCCCGAGCAATTCCGCTGTTTGGTGGATATCTCCTTGCACCGTCATTTCGAAGTAATCAAAAAGCTGGTAGCACGAGGTACCTATTTCTTTGACTATGGAAACTCCTTTATGAAAGCGATTTATGACGCCGGAGTAAAAGAAATCTCCCGCAACGGTGTAGACGAGAAAGACGGATTCATCTGGCCGAGTTACGTAGAAGACATTATGGGACCTCAACTCTTTGACTACGGTTACGGCCCGTTCCGGTGGGTTTGCCTGAGTGGAAAACATGAAGATCTGATAAAGACAGACCATGCAGCCATGGAATGTATCGACGTCAATCGACGTGGTCAGGATTTGGATAATTATAATTGGATACGTGATGCGGAAAAGAACCAGTTGGTAGTAGGAACGCAGGCACGCATTCTTTATCAGGATGCTGTGGGAAGAATGAACATAGCACTCCGCTTCAATGAAATGGTTCGCCGTGGCGAAGTAGGGCCTATCATGTTGGGACGCGACCACCATGACGTGAGCGGCACGGATTCCCCCTTCCGGGAAACATCGAATATAAAAGACGGAAGCAATGTGATGGCAGATATGGCCGTGCAGTGCTTTGCCGGAAACTGTGCCCGTGGAATGAGTCTTGTAGCTTTGCACAATGGTGGCGGAGTCGGTATTGGTAAAGCAATAAACGGTGGTTTCGGTATGGTATGCGATGGTAGCGAACGGGTGGATGAAATACTTCGTTCCGCCATGCTTTGGGATGTAATGGGCGGTGTAGCCCGACGCTCCTGGGCACGTAATCCGCATGCAATAGAAACTAGCGAAGCATTCAACGAATCCCACGCCGGAGACTACCAGATAACACTGCCCTATTTGGCTGACGAAGAATTAATAAAGAAAATAGTTTCAGATATTACGGTGAAGTAATCCTACAAAATATGGGAAAATGTTCCTTTATATTGCGGGAATAAGTTCTCATAAGATAAGAGAATAAGTTCCCACAATATACGGAACTACCCGAAGCTGTAGGCGTTTGAAGTAAAATATGCAATTGAGCCCAATAATACATGTGGTTGTATTAAACAATATATGTAGTGGAATTAAATAAGGCATATAATTGAATAAAACCTATAGTTATCCTGTAAATGTAACCTATAACATAAATATTTATCATGAGTTGGAATAAAATCATCGAATGTGTCCCCAATTTCAGTGAAGGACGCGATTTAGGGAAAATAGATAAGATAGTAGCTCCTTTCCGTGGCAAGGCAGGCGTAAAGCTACTCGATTACAGCAACGATGAAGACCATAACCGTCTGGTCGTCACCCTCGTCGGTGAACCGGAAGCCTTACGTGACGCAGTGGTTGAAGCCATCGGAATTGCTGTCCGTCTGATAGACCTGAACCATCATAAAGGACAACACCCCCGTATGGGAGCAGTGGATGTTGTCCCTTTCATTCCCATTAAAAACACTACGATGGAAGAAGCCGTCGAACTTTCAAAAGAAGTTGCCGCTCGCGTAGCCGAACTATATAACCTTCCGGTCTTTCTATACGAAAAATCCGCCACCGCGCCACACCGCGAAAATCTCGCTTCCGTCCGCAAAGGTGAATTTGAAGGAATGGCCGAAAAGATAAAACTTCCCGAATGGCAACCGGACTTTGGCCCCGCCGAACGCCACCCCACTGCTGGAACCGTAGCCATCGGAGCCCGTATGCCGCTCGTCGCTTATAATATCAACCTAAGTACGGACAATCTCGAAATAGCTACCAAGATAGCCAAAAATATCCGCCACATCAACGGTGGACTCCGCTATGTCAAGGCGATGGGAGTAGAGCTGAAGGAACGGAACATAACGCAAGTATCCATCAACATGACCGATTACACCCGTACCGCCCTCTACCGTGCCTTTGAATTAACACGTATCGAAGCCCGCCGTTATGGCGTCACGATTGTCGGCAGCGAGATAATCGGTCTTGTACCGATGGAAGCCCTGATTGACACAGCATCCTACTACCTTGGACTAGAAAACTTCTCCATGCAGCAAGTTCTGGAAGCTCGTATTATGGAATAATTAAAAACAACTATATGAGTGAAAACCTGATTATATTCAACGCCCGCATCGTCACCCCTATCGGCTTTTCCGCCCGTAAAGGGGAAGAAATGTCGCAACTGCAAATCATAGAAAACGGGACGGTGGAAGTAACTAAAGGCATCATCACCTACGTCGGCGAGAACCGTGGTGAAGACCGCGACGGCTACTATCAGCACTACTGGCATTACAATGCCCGCGGGCACTGTCTGCTGCCCGGCTTTGTCGATTCCCATACCCATTTCGTATTCGGTGGTGAACGTTCCGAAGAATTCTCCTGGCGTCTGAAAGGCGAAAGCTACATGTCCATCATGGAACGTGGTGGCGGCATTGCCAGTACCGTGAAAGCGACGCGGAAAATGAACTTCCTGAAACTCCGTTCGACAGCCGAAAGCTTCCTGAAGAAGATGAGTACGATGGGAGTGACCACAGTAGAAGGAAAAAGCGGCTACGGTCTGGATCGTGAAACCGAACTGTTGCAACTAAAAATAATGCGTAGCCTGAACAATGACGAACATAAACGTGTCGACATCGTTTCCACCTTCCTCGGTGCCCATGCCCTTCCTGGAGAATATAAAGGGAAAAGCGAAGAATACAAAGAAAGAGGTGACGACTACATCGACTTCCTGATTCGTGAAATGCTTCCGGTTATCCGTGAGAACGAACTCGCCGAATGTTGCGATGTCTTTTGCGAACAAGGCGTTTTCTCCATCGAGCAATCCCGCCGCCTGCTCCAAGCCGCCAAAGACCAGGGTTTCCTGCTGAAACTCCATGCTGACGAAATAGTCTCCCTCGGCGGCGCTGAACTGGCAGCCGAACTGGGTGCCTTATCGGCTGACCATCTGCTACACGCTTCCGATGCCGGAATCCGTGCAATGGCAGATACTGGTGTAGTAGCCACCCTGCTGCCTCTGACCGCCTTTGCCCTGAAAGAACCCTATGCACGCGGACGTGAAATGATCGACGCCGGCTGCGCCGTAGCCCTTGCCACCGACCTCAATCCGGGAAGCTGTTTCTCAGGTTCTATCCCTTTGACTATCGCCTTGGCATGCATCTACATGAAACTAAGCGTAGAAGAAACCATCACCGCCCTGACCTTGAACGGAGCCGCCGCCCTTCACCGGGCCGACCGTATCGGCAGCATTGAAGTCGGCAAGCAAGGTGACTTTGTCGTCCTGAACTCCGCAAACTATCACATTCTACCTTATTATATAGGAATGAATAGTGTAATAATGACCATAAAAGGCGGTATGCTATACCCCGCCAATTAATAACCAATTAAAAAAACAGAATACCATGTTAGCAGATTTAACCGTAAAAGATTTCTTAGATAAAGTGGCTTGCAGTGACCCTGTGCCCGGTGGTGGCAGTATTGCCGCGCTGAACGGAGCATTAGCTTCCGCTCTCACCACAATGGTAGCCCGGCTTACCGTCGGCAAAAAAGGCTACGAAGTCAGCGAAGAACTGATGCAACACGCCCAAACCATCACCCTCCGCCTGCTTGACGAGTTTATCGCACTCATTGACAAAGACTCCGAAGCTTATAACGAAGTATTTGCCTGCTTCAAACTCCCCAAAGCGACCGATGAAGAAAAAGCCGCCCGCAGCGCCGCCATTCAGGAAGCAACTAAAAAGGCCGCCCTCATTCCCCTGGAAGTAGCCCGAAAAGCCCTGGACATGATGACAATCATCGCAGACGTGGTCCACCTCGGCAACCGCAACGCCGTCACAGATGCCTGTGTCGCCATGATGTCCGCCCGTTCCGCCGTCCTCGGAGCTTTGCTGAATGTCCGCATCAACCTCGGTTCGCTCAAAGATCGGGAATTTGTCCTGCAACTGCAAACCGAAGCCGATAAGATAGAGCAAGCCGCCTGTCAGAAAGAGAAAGAAATACTGGATGCCGTTAACCAAGATTTGCGCGTATGAGTAAAAATGTATATCATGTCGGTTCCGGCGAACTGACCTTCGAAGTCATCGAACGGATTATCAACGAGAACCTGAAACTGGAACTGGCTCCCGAAGCAAAGTTGCGCATTCAGAAATGCCGCGATTACCTCGACCGTAAGATAGCTTCTTCAGAAGAGCCCCTGTATGGCATTACAACAGGCTTCGGCTCCTTATGTACCAAAAACATCTCCTCCGATGAACTGGGCACACTCCAGGAAAACCTGATAAAGAGCCATGCTTGCAGCGTAGGTGAAGAAATCCGCCCCGTCATTATCAAACTAATGATGCTGCTCAAAGCCCACGCCCTCTCCCTCGGACATAGCGGTGTTCAACTCATTACCGTGCAGCGCATCCTCGATTTCTTCAATAACGACGTCATGCCCATTGTCTACGACCGCGGTTCTCTCGGAGCATCCGGCGACCTCGCCCCACTGGCCAATCTCTTCCTTCCCCTGATCGGTGTCGGCGATGTCTACTACAAAGGAAAGAAATGCGAAGCCATCAGCGTTCTCGACGAATTTGGCTGGGAACCCGTCAAGCTAATGAGCAAAGAAGGGCTCGCCCTGTTGAACGGCACCCAGTTTATGAGCGCCAACGGCGTATTCGCCATGCTCAAAGCCTTCCGCCTTTCGAAGAAAGCCGACCTGATTGCCGCCCTTTCCCTCGAAGCCTTCGACGGCCGTATTGACCCGTTTATGGACTGTATTCAGCAAATCCGCCCCCACCGGGGACAGATTGAGACAGGCGAAGCCTTCCGCAAACTACTGGCCGGCAGCGAATTGATTGAACGTCACAAAGAACATGTGCAAGATCCCTATTCCTTCCGGTGTATCCCGCAAGTGCATGGTGCCACGAAAGATGCCATCCGCTACGTCGCTTCCGTCCTGCTGACGGAAATCAACTCCGTCACCGATAACCCCACCATCTTCCCCGACGAAGACCGGATCATCTCCGGCGGAAACTTCCATGGTCAACCGCTTGCCATCTCTTATGACTTCCTTGCCATCGCTCTCGCCGAATTGGGAAATATCTCCGAACGCCGTGTCTCCCAACTGATTATGGGACTCCGTGGACTCCCCGAATTTCTGGTAGCCAATCCCGGCCTGAACTCCGGCTTTATGATTCCCCAATACGCCGCCGCTTCAATGGTCAGCCAGAATAAAATGTACTGCTATGCCGCATCAAGCGACTCCATCGTCTCTTCCAACGGGCAGGAAGATCATGTGAGTATGGGTGCCAATGCTGCCACCAAGCTATATAAAGTAATGGACAACCTCGAACATATCCTTGCCATCGAACTGATGAACGCTGCTCAAGGCATCGATTTCCGTCGCCCGCTAAAAACGTCTCCCGTACTGGAACGTTTCCTTCACGCATACAGGAAAGAAGTACCTTTTGTGAAAGATGACATCGTGATGTACAAGGAGATACATAAAACAGTCGCCTTCCTGAAAAGGAACCAAATTGAATATTAACCATAAACCCATCCCTTTTTCGTTTTTCGTTAATAAGGGTGACTGTTATGGCCGGGTAAGCGTCGAATTTCATCGGCATTTATCCGGCCTTTATCGGTCAGAACCCTTCTGATAGCGATAAAACTTTACTTCTTATTCCTTTACTTCTTATCTTTGCCGTGTATTTGTTCCGTATTTCCTCTTAACACTTGTTTTCATATCAGTCTGCAGAATGATAATAATTCTCAAATGGATTATAAATACAAGGAAACTAGATTTGTTAATTGAGTTTTCTATATATCTTTGTTCCGTTTTTCCTTTGTGAATGAAGAAAAAACGAAAACTGCATTAAAACAATTAAGAAGAACGAACGATGACAGAGCATGGAAAAGACGCTTCCCAAAGAGCAGAGTTAAGAGAACGAATCGTAGTGACGGCAACGGAAGCTTTCACCTCGAAAGGCATCAAGAGTATTACGATGGACGACATTGCGGCTGCATTGGGTATATCCAAACGTACACTCTATGAAGTTTTTTCGGACAAAGAATCATTGCTGAAGGAATGCATACTGAAGGCACAGGCAGACAGGGACAAGTATTTGCAGCAGATATTTGAGGAGTCGCACAACGTGCTCGAAGTGATACTTGCGGTATTTCAGAAAAGCATCGAGGTGTTCCATAAGACTAACAAGCGTTTTTTTGAGGACATCAAGAAATACCCGAAGGTGTATGAGATGATGAGAGCCCGTCAGGACAGCGATTCGGAGAAAACGATGTCCTTCTTCAAGGTTGGAGTCGATCAGGGCATCTTTCGTTCGGACGTGAATTTTGCCATTGTCAATTTGTTGGTACGCGAGCAGTTTGATGTGCTGCTGAATACGGACATTTGCAATGAATATCCATTTATAGAAGTGTACGAGTCTATCATGTTTACCTATATCCGCGGCATCTCCACAGAGAAAGGAGCCAAGGTACTGGAAGATTTCATACAAGAATACCGTAAGAACCGCATTGTAGAATAAGGAAGAATGAGGTTCTGTTGACAAACAATTAAAGATTTAAATTAGAAACCAGTTTTATGAACAAAATGAAAAGACTGACAGGTAAGAAGATTCTTCTAATGGCTGTAGTGCTCTGTGCATTTGGTTTTGCAAAAGCGCAAGAAACGCAGACAGCGGGGAATACGCTAACCTTAACCTTAGAAAAAGCCTTGGAAATTGCCTTGGATGAGAATCCGACAATGAAAGTGGCGGCAGAAGAAATCGCTTTGAAGAAAGTTGCCGGCAAGGAAGCGTGGCAAAGTCTGTTGCCGGAAGCCAGTATCGCAGGGTCTGTGGATCATACGATCAAGGCAGCCGAAATGAAATTGAATGATATGTCGTTCAAGATGGGACAGGACGGTACGAATACCGCCAATGCCGGATTGAGCATAAATCTGCCTTTGTTCGTGCCGGGTGTATATCGCGCCATGTCAATGACAAAGACGGATATTGAACTGGCAGTGGAGAAGTCGCGTGCTTCCAAACTGGATTTGGTGAATCAGGTAAGCAAAGCCTACTATCAGTTGATGCTTGCACAAGACAGCTACGAAGTGCTTCAGGGAAGCTACAAACTGGCAGAAGACAATTACAATGTTGTCAACGCCAAATATCAGCAGGGGACTGTGAGCGAATACGATAAAATCAGTGCGGATGTGCAGATGCGCAGCATCAAACCGAACCTGATTGCGGCAGCCAACGCAGTGACTCTCGCTAAGTTGCAGCTCAAGGTATTGATGGGCATTACAGCCGATGTGGAGATTAAGATTAATGATAATCTGACTAATTACGAGATGGCTATGTTTGCCAATCAGTTGAAGGAAGAAGAGGTTAATCTGAATAACAATACCACCATGAAGCAGTTGGAACTGAACATGAAGTTACTGGAGAAGAACGTAAAGTCCTTGAAAACGAATTTCATGCCGACCCTGTCAATGAGCTTCTCCTACAACTATCAGTCTTTGTATAATCCGAATATCAACTTCTTCGATTATACATGGAGCAATAGTTCAAGCCTGATGTTCAACCTTAGCATCCCTTTGTATAAGGCAAGCAACTTTACGAAAGTGAAATCCGCCCGTATTCAGCAGCGCCAGTTGGACTGGAACCGTATTGACACAGAAAGACAATTGAATATGCAGATTGTAAGTTACCGAAACAATATGGCTGCCAGTACAGAGCAGGTAGTCAGCAATAAGGAAAACGTGTTGCAGGCAAAGAAAGCAGTGACCATTGCCGAAAAACGCTATGATGTAGGTAAAGGTACGGTGCTCGAACTCAACAGTTCGCAGGTATCACTGACTCAGGCACAACTCACTTACAATCAGTCCATATATGATTATCTGGTTGCTAAGGCAGACCTCGACCAAGTATTGGGAAAAGAATAAAGATAGACAACTAAAAATTACAACTAAGGAATATGAAAACAAGTATCCAATTGACAGCCCTATTGTTAACTGTATTTATGGGCTCATGTACAGGTGGAAAAGATAAAGTTGCTACGGAGCAGGTGGAAGACAAACCCATCGTGAAGCTGGCAGACGTAACGGCACGTCCCGTAGACCAGATACAGGATTACACGGCAACGGTAGAAGCGGAAGCGAAAAACAACATCGCTCCTTCGTCTCCCGTGCGTATCGACCGTATCTTTGTAGAAGTGGGCGACCGCGTATCCAAAGGACAGAAACTAGTGGAAATGGATGCGGCCAACCTGCAACAGACAAAGCTGCAACTAGATAATCAGGAGATAGAATTCAAGCGTATCGACGAACTCTATAAAGTAGGCGGTGCGTCTAAGTCGGAGTGGGATGCTTCGAAGATGCAACTCGATGTGAAGAAGACAGCTTACAAGAATCTGGTGGAAAACACCTCTTTGCTGAGTCCTATCAACGGTGTAGTTACTGCACGCAACTATGATAACGGCGATATGTACAGTGGCGGTGACCCTGTACTGGTAGTAGAACAAATCACCCCGGTGAAACTCCTTATCAATGTTTCCGAAACCTACTTTACCAAAGTGAAGAAAGGCGCACCTGTCGATGTGAAACTCGATGTATATGGTGACGAGACATTTACAGGAAAGATCAGCCTGATTTATCCTACGATAGACGCCACTACCCGTACATTCCCGGTCGAAATCAAACTGGATAACAGGGATCAGCGTGTACGTCCCGGGATGTTCGCCCGTGCTACACTGAACTTCGGTACGGCCGACAACGTGGTCGTTCCTGATTTGGCTATCGTAAAGCAGGCAGGTTCCGGCGACCGTTATGTGTTCGTTTATAAAGATGGTAAAGTATCTTATAATAAAGTAGAGTTAGGTAGACGTATGGGTGCGGAGTACGAGTTGAAATCCGGTGTGCCCGATAATTCTCAAGTTGTAGTTGCCGGCCAGGCACGTTTGGTGAACGGCGTAGAAGTAGAAGTTGAGAAATAAATAAACGGTTAACGATTAGTGATTGGCGTTTTTTCATCAATCACTGTTCACTAACAAATTAATCCCTAAAGAAATGAGTTTATACGAAGGTGCGGTTAAGAAACCGATTATGACCTCGCTCTGCTTCCTGGCAGTGGTGATCTTTGGTCTTTTCTCCTTGTCCAAATTGCCTATCGACCTGTATCCGGACATTGATACAAACACGATCATGGTAATGACCGCTTATCCCGGCGCAAGTGCTTCGGATATAGAAAATAATGTGACTCGCCCGCTCGAAAATACACTGAACGCGGTGAGCAACCTTAAACACATAACCTCTCGTTCTTCCGAAAATATGTCATTGATTACATTGGAGTTCGAGTTTGGTAATGATATTGACGTCCTCACAAATGATGTGCGCGATAAGCTCGACATGGTAAGCTCACAGCTTCCCGATGATGTCGAGAACCCGATTATCTTCAAGTTCAGTACGGACATGATTCCTATCGTGTTGCTTTCCGTACAGGCGAATGAGAGCCAGTCCGCGCTTTACAAGATATTGGACGACCGTGTGGTTAACCCTCTGGCACGTATTCCGGGAGTTGGAACGGTGTCCATCAGTGGTGCGCCGCAACGTGAGATACAGGTATATTGCGACCCCAACAAACTGGAAGCCTATAACCTGACCATCGAAACAATCAGCTCCATTATCGGAGCCGAGAACAAGAACATTCCGGGGGGTAACTTCGATATCGGCAGTGAGACATACTCATTGCGTGTCGAAGGAGAATTTGATGACTCCAGCCAGTTGGCAGATGTCGTGGTGGGTACGCAAAATGGGGCGAATGTCTTTTTGCGTGACGTAGCCCGGATTGTGGATACGGTAGAAGAGCGTGCACAGGAAACCTATAATAACGGTGTGCAGGGTGCCATGATTGTTGTTCAGAAGCAGTCGGGAGCCAATTCGGTAGAAATCTCCAGGAAAGTAGCCGATGCACTGCCGAGACTTCAGAAGAACCTGCCGAGTGACGTGAAGATTGGTGTTATCGTCGATACGTCCGATAACATTTTGAACACTATCGACAGTTTGACGGAAACCGTAGCCTATGCCTTGCTGTTCGTAGTATTAGTCGTATTCCTCTTCCTGGGACGCTGGCGTGCGACGTTGATTATCTGTATCACCATTCCGCTTTCGTTGATTGCTTCGTTCATTTACTTGGCGATTAGTGGAAATACGATTAATATTATCTCGCTTTCATCCCTTTCTATCGCTATCGGTATGGTGGTGGATGACGCGATTGTAGTACTTGAGAACGTAACGACACATATCGAACGCGGTTCCGACCCGAAACAGGCGGCCGTGCATGGAACGAATGAGGTGGCGATTTCCGTTGTCGCTTCTACGCTGACCATGATTGCCGTATTCTTCCCGTTGACGATGGTAAGCGGTATGTCCGGTGTACTTTTCAAACAGTTGGGTTGGATGATGTGTGCCATCATGTTTATCTCCACCGTGGCGGCTTTGTCACTGACGCCGATGCTCTGTTCACAGTTGCTACGTTTGCAGAAGAAGCAGTCGAAAGCATTTAAACTACTCTTTACCCCGATTGAAAAAACATTGGACGGACTCGACACCTGGTATGCGAAGATGCTGAACTGGGCAGTGCGTCATCGTTCGATAATCGTTGTGGGATGTATCGCTTTCTTCGTTGTCAGCTTGCTGTGTGCGAAAGGTATCGGTACGGAGTTCTTTCCAGCGCAGGATAACGCCCGTATTGCAGTGCAACTGGAGTTGCCTATCGGTACGAGAAAAGAGATAGCACAGGAACTTTCGCAGAAGTTGACCAACCAGTGGATGACCAAGTATAAGGGCATTATGAAAGTATGTAACTATACAGTGGGACAAGCCGACTCGGACAATACATGGGCTTCCATGCAGGACAACGGTTCGCATATTATCTCGTTCAACATCAGTCTGGTGGATCCGGGCGATCGTAACATCACGCTCGAAAAAGTCTGCGACGAGATGCGTACAGACCTGAAAGCCTATCCTGAATTCAGTAAGGCGCAGGTAATTCTCGGTGGTAGCAATACAGGTATGTCTGCCCAAGCCAGTGCTGACTTCGAAGTGTACGGATACGACATGGCAATGACCGATAGCGTGGCAGCCCGTCTGAAACGCGAGTTGCTGAATGTGAAAGGCGTAACCGAAGTAAACATCAGCCGTAGCGACTACCAGCCGGAATATCAGGTAGACTTCGACCGCGAGAAACTGGCGATGCACGGACTGAACCTGGCAACTGCCGGTAACTATCTCCGTAATCGTATCAATGGTGCCGTCGCTTCCAAATATCGTGAAGATGGAGACGAGTATGATATCAAAGTGCGTTACGCGCCCGAACATCGTACAAGTCTTGAAAGTATAGAGAACATTCTTATTTACAATAGCAAAGGTGAGTCCGTCCGTGTGAAAGACGTCGGAAAGGTAGTAGAACGTTTTGCTCCGCCTACCATCGAGCGTAAAGACCGCGAACGTATCGTGACGGTGTCCGCCGTAATTTCCGGTGCTCCGTTGGGTGATGTGGTTGCTTCCGGTAACCAGATTATTGACAAGATGCACCTGCCGGGTGATGTGACCATTCAGATTTCCGGTTCGTACGAAGATCAGCAGGATTCGTTCCGCGACTTGGGTACACTCGCCATTCTGATTGTGGTTCTCGTATTCATCGTGATGGCTGCGCAGTTCGAGTCTCTGACTTATCCGTTCATCATCATGTTCTCACTGCCGTTTGCGTTTAGCGGTGTCTTGATGGCATTGTTCTTCACGGGCAGCACATTGAGTGTCATGAGTCTGTTGGGAGGTATCATGTTGATTGGTATTGTGGTGAAGAATGGTATTGTGCTTATCGACTACATCATCCTCTGTCGGGAGCGCGGTCAGTCGGTGTTGCACGCCGTAGTGACGGCCGGTAAGAGCCGTCTCCGTCCGGTATTGATGACTACTGCTACCACCGTTCTCGGTATGATTCCGATGGCAATAGCCGGCGGACAAGGTTCCGAGATGTGGAGCCCGATGGCGATTGCCGTAATTGGTGGTCTGACGGTATCAACCGTTCTGACTTTGATTCTGATTCCTACCTTATATTGTGTATTCGCAGGAACAGGAATCAAGAACCAGCGTCGTAAACTCCGTCGTCAACGTGAACTGGATCTTTATTACCAGGAAAATAATTAGGATATCATTAAGAAATAACAACTAAGAAATATGAAATCAGTATTGATAACATTCGACCAGGCTTATTACGAACGAATCATTGCGTTGCTCGACCGTTTGGGTTGCCGTGGTTTCACATATCTCGAGAGAGTACAGGGACGCGGCTCGAAGACAGGCGACCCTCATTTCGGAAGCCATGCCTGGCCGAGTATGTGTTCGTCCATCCTGACCGTTGTAGACGACAGTAAAGTTGACCCGCTGTTGGATATCTTGCATAAGATGGACTTGCAAACCGAGCAATTAGGCTTGCGTGCATTTGTGTGGAACATTGAACGGACCATTTGATATTCGGTTCGGCAGATAAATAAAACGAAAAGGAGAATCTCATAAATAATGTAGATTCTCCTTTCTTTTTATGGCTTTTGTCTATCTTTGCGGTCGTTTGGGATTTTGGAACATTATGGAGATTATAAAGAATTATTTGAAATATTCGTTGTGGTTTGTACTGATTGTTTTTGCAGCCCTGCTGGGGCTTCATTGGCTTCCGGTCATCACCATAGACGGACACACGATGAGGCGTGTAGACCTTTTGAGCGATATTCGCTATCCGGGTACAGATACAGCCGTGGCCGATTCGGACAGTATTCCTCTGCCGCCTGTGGTGAAACCGGTTTTTGTAGATACCTGTCGGGCGGGTATGACCTGTATCGAAGATTACAGCGACTCCACCCATCGTGGCATGGCTCCTTTTTACGAAGCCCTCGACCGGGTCTCTTCTGCAACTTCCGAATCATCCGATGATAAATTAGTGCGTATTGCCGTATTCGGTGACTCCTTTATCGAAGCGGACATCTTTACAGCCGACTTACGAGAAATGCTTCAGAAACGTTTCGGCGGTTGTGGAGTAGGTTTTGTCACCATCACTTCCATGACAAGCGGTTACCGTCCTACGGTGCGGCATATGTTCGGTGGATGGGCGAGCCACGCAGTGACGGACAGCGTCTATTTTGACAGGAAAAAGCAAGGCATCTCCGGTCATTATTTCGTTCCCCGAAACGGGGCTTATGTAGAACTGCGCGGACAGAGCAAATACGCCTCATTGCTTGATACCTGTCAGCGCGCTTCTATTTTCTTCTATAATAGAGATTCCGTCCACCTCTCTGCCCGTGTGAACAAAGGAGACAGTAGAAGCTACGCTCTGCCACCTTCCGGCGGCTTGCAGGAAGTTCAGGTAGACGGGCGCATCGGCTCTATCCGTTGGACGGTAGACCGTGCCGACTCCACACTCTTTTATGGCTTGGCAATGGACGGAAAGAAAGGAATCATTCTCGATAACTTCTCCTTGCGTGGCAGTTCCGGTCTTTCCCTGCGTGGCATCCCGCAACAAATGTTGAAGGAATTTAACCGTCAGCGTCCCTACGACCTGATTATTCTTGAATACGGGTTGAACGTCGCTACCGAACGCGGACGTAACTACGATAACTACCAGAAAGGACTACTTACCGCCATCGACCATCTGAAAACGTGTTTTCCACAAGCCGGAATCTTGCTGTTAAGTGTCGGTGACCGTGACTACAAGAGCGAGAATGGTGAACTTCGCACTATGCCGGGTGTCAAGAACCTGATCCGTTATCAACAGAATATCGCCGCCGAAAGCGGTATCGCCTTTTGGAATATGTTCGAAGCAATGGGCGGTGAAGGTAGTATGGCGAAACTTGTCCATGCCAAACCGTCTATGGCAAACTACGACTATACGCATATCAACTTCCGGGGTGGCAAACACTTGGCAGGACTGCTTTATGAGACATTGATATATGGTAAAGAACAACACGACAGGAGGAGAGCTTATGAGAAAGAATAACCTGCTGCCTGTTATAATGTTTATTTGGACTGTAATCCTGAACATCTCCTGTTTCGTGCCGGAAGCGACAGCGCAAGACCGTATCCCTGCTTGCCCACCGTTAGGCAAGACTCTAAAGAAAATCAAGCCCTTGCGTGAAATGACCTGGGCGAATGATACCATCTCTGCGCAAATCTTCTTCCCGACAGCTTTCCGTGAAACTGGACGGAATGAGATTATCGACAGCATAGCCCTGTTGTCTCCTGTATTCGAACATCTCCGCCAAGTGCGTGCCGGACTCTCCGAAGATACAGTCCGCATCGTTCATATCGGCGACAGTCATGTACGTGGGCATATCTATCCACAGACTACCGGAGCCCGCTTGACCGAGACTTTCGGTGCTGTCTCCTACATAGACAAAGGAGTGAACGGAGCTACTTGTCTTACCTTTACCCATCCTGACCGTATCGCCGAAATCGCAGCCTTGAAGCCTGAACTGTTGATTCTTTCTTTCGGAACGAATGAAAGCCATAACCGGCGTTATAATATGAATGTGCACTATAATCAGATGGATGAACTGGTAAAACTCCTGCGCGACAGTCTTCCCAACGTGCCTATTCTTCTCACTACTCCACCGGGTTCATATGAAAGTTTCCGGCAAAGAAGGCGCAGACGTACCTATGCCATTAATCCCCGCACGGCGACAGCCGCAGAGACGATTCGTCGCTATGCTAAAAATAATCGCCTGCTGGTGTGGGATATGTACGATGTAGTCGGCGGCAAGCGTCGTGCCTGCACCAACTGGACAGAAGCCAAATTGATGCGCCCTGACCATGTACATTATTTACCCGAAGGATATATCCTTCAAGGAAATTTATTATACCAAGCCATCATAAAAGCATATAACGACTATGTTTCCCATTGATATAGATTTCAGTAGACTAAAAGAGGTACTTACCTACGACCCGCAAGCGCCGATGATATTCAGCAGCGGTATCTTCCTTTGGCTGTTCGCTGCTTTCATGGTAGTGTATGTGTTGTTACAACATAAATACACTGCCCGTATCTTGTTTGTCACCCTCTTTTCCTATTATTTCTACTACAAGAGTAGTGGTACTTATTTCTTCCTGCTTGCCATAGTCACTGTTGCCGACTTCTTCCTTGCGCAACTGATGGATCGTACCCAGGGACATTGGAAGCGTAAAGGATTGGTCACTTTGAGCTTGGGTATTAATCTGGGACTTCTTGTCTATTTCAAATATACCAATTTCCTGGGTGGAGTGATCGCTTCATTGATGGGTGGAGAGTTTACCGCTCTCGACATCTTCCTGCCTGTCGGCATCTCTTTTTTCACTTTTCAGTCATTGAGCTACACCATCGATGTTTACCGAAAAGAAATAAAACCATTGACCAATCTTTTGGACTATGCCTTTTATGTATCTTTCTTCCCGCAATTGGTGGCAGGCCCTATCGTACGTGCCCGCGATTTTATCCCGCAAATCCGGAAACCCCTATTCGTTTCACAGGAGATGTTCGGACGCGGAATCTTTCTGATCGTTTCCGGTCTTTTCAAGAAAGCCATTATCTCCGATTATATCAGCATCAACTTTGTAGAACGTATCTTCGACAATCCCACTCTCTATTCGGGAGTCGAGAACCTGATGGGGCTTTACGGGTATGCTTTGCAGATTTATTGCGACTTTTCAGGATATAGTGACATGGCTATCGGCATCGCCCTGCTACTGGGATTCCATTTCAACCTGAACTTCAATTCTCCTTATAAATCCGCTTCCATTACCGAATTTTGGCGTCGTTGGCATATATCGCTGTCCAGTTGGTTGAAAGATTATCTATACATCTCCTTAGGTGGAAACCGGAAAGGAAAGTTCCGTCAATACTTGAATCTGATAATCACCATGTTTCTTGGAGGATTATGGCACGGAGCATCCTGGAATTTCGTACTGTGGGGAACCTTCCACGGTGTAGCTTTGGCATTGCATAAAATGTGGATGACAATCACCGGGCGCAAGAAAGGTGAGCAAAGCCATGGCTGGCGTCGTGTATTCGGCGTTATCATCACTTTCCATTTCGTATGCTTCTGTTGGATATTCTTCCGCAATGCTGATTTTCAAAACTCGATGGATATGTTGAAACAGTTATTCACCACTTTCCGTCCCCAACTTTTTCCGCAGTTGATAGAAGGTTACTGGCGCGTGTTCGCTTTAATGCTGCTCGGCTTCATGCTACATTTTGCGCCCGATAGTTGGGAAAATGCCGTGTGCCGTGGAGTAATCCGCCTGCCTTTCATAGGGAAAGCATTGCTGATGACAGGCTTGATTTACCTCGTCATCCAAATGAAAAGCTCGGAGATTCAACCGTTTATTTATTTCCAGTTCTAACGGACTATATTAGAAAACTAACAATTTTGCCTTATGGAAAACTCTTTCAATTATCAACCTGCTGTCGACCGCTACGAACATATGCCCTATAAATATTGTGGCAAAAGCGGTTTGCAATTACCTCTCATCTCTTTGGGACTATGGCACAACTTCGGTAGTGTGGACGATTTCAATGTGGCAACCGACATGATTAAGTACGCTTTCGATCATGGTATCACTCATTTCGACTTGGCAAATAACTACGGCCCTACTCCCGGAAGTGCGGAAACCAACTTCGGACGAATCCTGAAAGAGAACTTCCAGGGGTATCGGGATGAAATGATTATTTCTTCCAAAGCCGGCCATGAAATGTGGGCGGGACCTTACGGTGGCAATAGTTCTCGTAAGAATCTGATGGCAAGTATCGACCAGAGTCTCCACCGTACAGGTCTGGAGTACTTCGATATTTTTTATAGCCATCGTTATGATGGAGTAACCCCGGTAGAAGAAACCATCCAAACATTGATTGATATCGTGAAGCAAGGCAAAGCCCTCTATATCGGAATATCCAAGTATCCCCCCGAACAAGCCCGCATAGCTTATGAAATGATGGCAAAAGCAGGTGTACCCTGTCTTATCAGCCAATACCGTTACAGTATGTTCGACCGTGCGGTGGAAGCCGAAACCCTTCCATTGGCTGCTGAGTCCGGCTCCGGCTTCATCGCCTTTTCCCCTTTGGCACAAGGATTGCTGACTGACAAATATTTGAACGGTATCCCTGAAGGCTCGCGAGCCGCACGCTCTTCCGGTTTCCTTCAGCGTTCGCAAGTTACTCCTGAAAAGATAGAAGCTGCACGGCAGTTAAATGAAATAGCTCGTCTCCGTGGACAGACATTAGCAGAAATGGCATTGGCATGGGTGCTGAAAGACGAGAGAATGACATCGGTCATTGTGGGGGCAAGTTCTGTGAATCAGTTGGCGGACAATCTCAAAGCATTGGAACATTTGGACTTTACTGTTGAAGAACTGACAGCGATAGAACAAGTGTTGTTGGGCATAGCTTAAAAAGTTTTTTATTGGCCCGACTACGTATTTAGCAAAATATCTGTGTCTTTATTATCAGAACAACCTGAAAATACCATGCACAGAATTTTGTTAACTACTGTATTGTATAGTGTATTAACTGTACAAGCTCTAGCAAACGAACCTTTAAAAGGTTTTGCTTATGCATCAGCACCTGCTCCAAATGGAAACGAATGGGAATCTCCCGAACAACTGGCATTGAACAAGGAGCAGCCGCATGCTTATTTCTTTTCTTTTTCCAATCTTGAGAGTGCCCGGAAAGTGTTGCCGGAAAATAGTAAATATTGGAAATCCCTGAATGGAGATTGGAAGTTTCATTGGGCGTCTGCCCCAGAAATGCGTCCAAAAGAGTTTTATCATCCTGAATTTGATGTCAGTTCCTGGGATATGATTTCTGTGCCTTCCAATTGGAATGTTTATGGGATTCAGAAAGATGGAAGCCAAAAGTACGGCACACCTGTTTATGTGAACCAATCTGTAATCTTCGTACAGCATGTAGAAATAGGTGACTGGAAAAATGGCGTGATGCGTACCCCGCCAACCCATTGGACTACTTATAAGCACCGTAACGAGGTTGGCTCTTATCGTCGTGAGTTTGATATTCCGGAGGATTGGAAGGAACGTGAAGTATTCATTAATTTTGATGGCGTAGATTCTTTCTTCTATCTTTGGATTAACGGTCACTATATAGGTTTCTCCAAAAATTCCCGTAATACGGCTAGTTTTAATATCACTCCTTACTTGCGGAAAGGCAAAAACGTAGTCGCTGCCGAAGTGTATCGCAATTCTGACGGTTCATTTCTGGAAGCTCAGGATATGTTTCGTCTTCCGGGCATTTTTCGCACAGTATCTTTGCATGCAGTGCCGAAGGTGCACATCCGTGATTTGGTAGCTATTCCCGACTTGGACGAAAACTTTTCGGATGGCTCTTTGACGATTAAGGCGGAAATCCGTAATCTTGATAAGAAGCTGGCTAAGGACTATAAGGTTTATTATTCACTATATGCAAATAAACTCTATTCTGACGAGAATACATTGGTCGGCAACCTGCTGTCAACAGTTGTAAAAGAAGTTGTGCCGGGAGAATCGGCAGATGTACAAACTGTATTTCAAGTGAAAGCACCCCGGAAATGGTCGGCCGAATTTCCCTATTGCTATACATTGGTAGCAGAATTGAAAGACAAAAAGAACCGGACGGTAGAAACAGTTTCGACTATCGTCGGCTTTCGTAAAGTGGAAATCAGGGATACACCGGCTTCGGAGGATGAGTTTGGGCTGGCAGGACGCTATTACTATGTGAACGGTAAGACCGTAAAGTTGAAAGGTGTTAATCGTCATGAATCCACTCCGTCTACCGGGCATACTGTTTCGCGGGAGATAATGGAAAAGGAGATTATGCTGATGAAGCGGGTCAATATTAATCATGTACGGAATTCCCATTATCCGGATGACCCTTATTGGTATCATCTCTGCAATAAATACGGAATTTACCTGGAGGATGAGGCTAATCTGGAGTCACATGAATTCCGCTATGAAGAAGCTTCTCTTTCTCATCCGATAGAATGGAAGAAAGCGCATATTGCGCGTGTAATGGAGATGGTACATAGCAATGTTAATAATCCGTCTATTGTGATTTGGTCGTTAGGCAATGAGGGAGGGCCGGGAAATAATTTTGTTGCCGCCTATGAGGCGTTGAAGAAATTCGACACTTCGCGTCCCGTCCAGTATGAACGAAATAATGATATAGTCGATATGGGTTCCAATCAATATCCTTCTGTAGATTGGGTCAGTGGGGCGGCACAAGGAAAGTATGATATAAAATATCCGTTCCATATTTCCGAATATGCACATTCAATGGGGAATGCCTGTGGCAATCTTGCCGATTATTGGGAAGCGATTGAATCCACTAATTATCTGTGTGGAGGAGCTATCTGGGATTGGGTAGACCAGTCTCTATACAATTATGACCCGGCTACCGGAACCCGTTACTTGGCTTATGGCGGTGATTTTGGAGATGTGCCGAATGACGGGCAATTTGTTATGAATGGAATCATGTTCGGTGATTTGGAGCCAAAGCCTCAATATTACGAAGTAAAGAAAGTATATCAGCATATAGGGGTGAAAGCTGTTGATATAGAAAAAGGAATATTGGAGGTCTTCAATAAATACTATTTTAAGGATCTTGCAGATTATCTGGTGAAATATTCCCTTTATGAGAATGGGAAAGAAATAAAATCAGACATTGTAGCCTTGGGAAGTGTAGCTCCGCGGACGAGGAAGCTTGTCACCGTCCCATATATGAATCAATCCCTGTCCGGACAATCAGAATATTTCTTGAAAATCCAATTCTGTTTGAAGGAAAAGATGCCTTGGGCGGATAAAGGTTATGTAGTAGCGGAAGAACAACTTCTGATAAAGGAAGCCGATAGCCGCCCGGCGATAAGCGAGGTGGCTTCATCCGGAAAGAAATTGGAACTTTCCGGTATAAAGCCGGGAAAAAATATTGTATCTGTCAAAGGTACCGGATTTGAAGTAACGTTCGACAAATCCACCGGAAGTATTCATAGCTTGAAATATAATGGCGAATTTATCATAACAGAAGGGAACGGCCCTGAATTAAATGCTTTGAGAGCTTTTGTCAATAATGACAATTGGTTCTTTTCCTCTTGGTTTGATAACGGACTGCATAATCTTCGGCATAAGGCAATCAGTCATTATATACAAGCTCAGGAAAATGGCTCGGTCATATTATCTTTTACGGTAGAGTCTCAAGCACCTAACGGTGCGTTTATCAGTGGAGGCATGTATTCCGGCAAGAACCGGATTGAGGAGCGTTCCGACAGGCCTTTCGAAAGTGATGACTTTAAATTTGTAACCAATCAGATATGGACAGTCTATCAAGACGGCTCTATTGAGTTGGAAGCCAGTATAACTTCCAATTGTCCGAATTTGGCTTTGCCGCGCTTGGGCTATGTGATGAAAATTCCCCGGAAATTTGGAGATTTCACCTATTATGGTCGTGGCCCTATTGATAATTATTCCGACCGTAAGAGCAGCCAGTTTATAGAAATACATAAAAATAAGGTTGCCAATGAATTTATAAATTTCCCCAAACCGCAGAATATGGGTAATCATGAAGATGTCCGTTGGTGTGCATTGACCGATTCGCAACATAAAGGCGCTGTTTTTATTGCTACCGGCCGGTTGTCTGTTTCTGCTTTGCCTTACTCGTCTTTGGATATGATTCTGGCATCCCACCCGTATCAACTACCTGCAGCAGGTGATACGTATTTATATCTGGATTGTGCCGTAACAGGATTAGGGGGAAATAGCTGCGGTCCGATTCCTTTGGCAAAAGACTGTGTGTATGCCGGGCATCATAATATGGGATTCATCATACGCCCGTCGGGTACGGATTTATCTGCTATCGCTGCGGTCGAACCTTCAGGAGAACTTCCCCTGTCCATAACCCGTGACCGTGTCGGAACAGTGGAGATCACTTCCGGGCAGAAAGCGGCCACTATTCAATATACGGTGAATGGAGGAAAAACTCAGGAATATAAAGCACCGATACCTTTACGTACCGGCGGAATCATTTCAGCCTGGTATAAACATGCTCCCATGATAAGAAGCAATGCGACATTTACAAAACTGGAGAGCATTCCAATGCATGTAATCTATGCCAGCAGCCAGGAATCGGGTGAAGGCAATGCTTCTCATCTTGTGGATGGTGACCCTAACACTATCTGGCATACAATGTACTCTGTCACAGTTGCCAAACATCCTCATTGGGTAGATTTGGATGCAGGTGAAATTAAGGAAATAAAGGGCTTTACGTACCTGCCACGTCACGATGTCGATAACGGGAATGTAAAGGATTATACGGTTCATGTCAGCTTGGACGGTAAACACTGGGGAGATCCTGTTCAGACAGGAACCTTTGAGAATAATCTCAATGAGAAGAAAGTATTGTTCGCACAGCCTTTAAAGGTTCGTTATATACGTTTTACAGCATTAAGTGAACAGCGGGGGCAAGATTATGCATCCGGAGCTGAAATTACAATTTTGGAGAATTGACTCCGGATAACTAATGAATTATTCTAACCTATTATTATATAACCTCGCCTTTTAAGGCATTTTGAAAAAAGTGAAACATGAAAAGTACATTTAGATTTTTAACAGTCACTGCTGCATTGTGTGCAGCAGTGGCTACTACCGGTTTCGCACAGAGTTTTGTGCATGAAACGTCCGATGGCTATGTATGGCCTACGGAACCTGCTGTCTTGCAGAATCTTGATAAATGGCAGGATCAGAAATTCGGTGTTATTTTCCATTGGGGAATATATTCGGAGCCTGGTATCATGGAATCCTGGACACTAAGTTCGGAAGATCGTGAATGGATTTCCCGTCCTGATAATATGGCATATGATGATTACAAAAAATGGTATTGGGGATTGAAAGATTCGTTCAATCCGACTCAGTTTGAGCCGGAACGTTGGGCTGAAATTATGGAAGATGCAGGGATGAAGTATGTGGTATTTACAACAAAGCATCATGATGGTTTTTGTATGTACGACAGTAAAGAAACTGATTTTACCATTGCTAAGGGAGCCTTCAAGGATAATCCTTTGAAAGACGTTACCCGTCACGTTTGGGATGCTTTTCGTAAGAAAAACTTTATGATTGGAGCCTACTTCTCCAAGCCGGACTGGCATTGTGAGGATTATTGGTGTCCATATTGGGCAACACCGGATCGGAATGTGAATTATGATATTAAGAAGTATCCGGAACGTTGGAAGAGATTCTGTGATTATACTGCACGTCAGATAAATGAATTGATGACAAGCTATGGGCATGTTGATATTTTATGGTTGGACGGCGGTTGGGTATGTGCCCCGGAACAGGACATCCATATGGATGAAATAGCAGACAATGCGCGTCGTACGCAACCGCATTTATTGGTTGTGGATAGGACTATACAAGGGCGGAATGAGAATTATCGTACTCCCGAACAATCCCTTCTGGAAAAGCAAAGCCTGTCTCCATGGGAAACTTGTATGACATTGACAAACCACTGGAGTCATGTCGAAGGCTCTCCATGTAAATCTGCCCACACAATTATTGCTGCATTGGTGGAAACTGTGGCAAAGGGCGGAAATCTCCTTTTGGGAGTCGGTCCCAACAGGAAAGGAACAATTGATGATGAAATAGTAGATCGTCTTCACCAGATAGGAACATGGCTGCATGTGAATGGTGAAGCTATTTACGGTACACGTCCGACACCCGTTTTTCATGATGGAAATATCTGGTTTACTGCCGCCAAGAATGGTAAGACTCGATATGCAGTTTATTTGCTGCCGGAAAATGGACAGTTGCCTGAAGCTATTGAATGGACAGGAAATCTGCCAAAAGGTAAAATGATTCTTCTGCAGAACGGGCAAAAAGTGAAATACAGTATTGAGGGTGAGAAAGTAAAAGTGGCATTGCCGAAAGGAATCAGGCAAGAATCACTGGCTATTGCCTTTACTCCAGCAAAATGATGTGACTGGTGGACAAATGAGGAATATTATAGATATATCGGCGGAGAGAGTTCTTTTTCTCCGTCGTTTTTTTTATTGTTAGCAGGAGAAGAACATATATTGTTTTATTTTGAATAAATCTATCTAAAGTATTTTTGCAAACTTTCCGTCAATCTGTGGATAGCTGTCGTCATGTGTGTGTTGACAGTCCTTTCGGATATGTCCAGCACTTCACTGATTTGTTTATAGCTCATATATTCTTCTTTTGCCATACAATAGACGATTCTGGTTTTTTCAGGCAGTTGCCGGATGGCTTCCTGCATATTTTCTTCCATATCTTTTTTTAGCAGTTTTTCTTCCGGTGTAAGTTCGTTTCCCGCTATCTCTATTGTAAACTGGTCAATGGAACTTAGGATATCCTGACGATTTTTCTCTAAAAATGTGATAGCATGATTCTTGACCGTTATAAATAAATAAGAATCCCAGTCTTTCACATCTTTCAGATTCTCACGTTTATTCCATAAAGTGAGAAAAACCTCAGACAATACATCTTCGGCAGAAGAGGTTGACTGAACGAAATAAACTGCAATTGAGTAGCATTTCTTAAAGTATCGCTTATACATCTTTTCAAAACAGGAAGCATTTCCTTCACTGATTTGTCGTAATAGATAAGTTATGTCATCTTTCTCTTGAGACATGGCTAACTAATTGGTTATAAAATGATTAAACTAGATTCATTAATATGTAGAAGCGTCTATTAACAAAATTTATTTGCAAAAATAGCTTTTTATTTGATTATAGCTACGTATTTTGAATTTTATTTCTGTCTTTATATATAGAAGCGCTTAATAATATTTATAAGAAGATGAAAGAGAATAGTAATATATGGGACTTACTTGCCAAGAGAACTGATCATTCCCTGAGCAAAGAAGAGGAAGAAGCATTGGAACGTCTGTTGGAGGAAGATGCCTCGTTGCGTCGTGCTTCCCGGTTAGTGGATGAATCACAGGTGAAAATGGATACCCATTTGCTTGAGGAAACCATGAATCGGACTTGGGATAAGGTTGAAGCCGGCATGGGAACAGAAAAGAAGCATCGTTCGATGTTACTCATCCGTCGTTATGCTGCTGCGGCTTGTATTGCTACTCTATTCGTCTTAGGAGGACTTCTGGGCTATCAGACATGGAGCAAACCGGATATGTTGATTGTGATGAACCAAGGAAAAGAAGCTTTGCTTTTTACACTTCCTGACAATTCAAAAGTTTGGCTGGGTGGCGGTTCAAGATTGAAATATCCGGATAAGCTGTCAGCCCGCGACCGGGAGGTCTATTTGGAAGGGGAAGCTTTTTTTGATGTGAAGAAAGATAATGGAAGAACCTTTCAGGTAATAACTGATGTATTGGAAGTAACGGTGTTGGGTACCCGTTTCGATGTGAAAGTATCGAAGTCGGAAAAGATGGCGGAAGTTGTACTCGAATCCGGTTCTGTCCAATTGAACGAATGTAATGAAACAGGTGAAGGAGTGATTTTGCGGCCGGGCGAGATGGGACGTGTCAGGCAGCAGTCCGGTATCGAGGTGCATCATGTGGATTTGCAGCTTTATACTACCTGGAAAGATAAATATATGAATATAGAGTCTCAAAAGATGGAGAATGTCATGTTTATGTTAAGTAAACGCTATCATACGGAGATTCGTATTGAAGGTGATGATTTGAAAGAAGAAATATTCTCGGGGCGTTTCGATATAGAGCAAACCCTGGATAATATTTTTGAGACAATCAGTCAGATGACTCCCATTCATTATCAGCAACAAGCGGATGGCACTTATCTGGTGACTCCGAAATAAGAAATAGGCAGCCTAATATATGATAATTTGAAAAAGAATTGCTAACCCTAAAAAGAAAAATGATGAACACTACCTGAGAATGAAAAAAAGGACTGGAAAATTCCCGTTCTCCAATCCTTTAGATTAAAATTAATCTCTATCCTATTATTAATTTTAAATTGCAAATTTATGAAAAATATTTCAATCCCAAAGGGAATGAAAGGCTTTATTTTGCCTTCTTCCTTTTCGGGGAAGAGGAGATTTTATGTCTGGCAAATACTGTTTTTACTACTTCTGATACCTGCCCAGATAAAGGCTCAGCAATCTGAATTGCTGACAATAAATGTGAGAAATGTAACGCTGAAGCAGTTTGTGGAGGCTGTGCAAAATCAAAGCGGATATTCTTTTCTTTACAAAGATAATCAAGTCAAAGTGAACCGGCTTATTACGGTTTCTGCCAATAAACAACCGGTTAATGTTGTCCTGGAACAGGCCTTTAAAGGAAAAGGTGTTTCCTGGAAAGTGCAGGGAAAACAAATTCTGTTATTTCCGACAAAAGAGGAACAGTCTGTAGTTGTCGGGAAATCCCGTACGGTAAAAGGTAATGTCACTACTACAACAGGTGAAGCAATCCCGGGGGCTAGTGTTAAACAATTGGGCGCTACTACCGGTGTGATTACCGACCTCGATGGTTTTTATATGATTACGGTTCCTGGTACCCAGACGGAGCTGGAATTCCGGTTTATGGGGTATGAACCCAAAACTGTAAAGGTTGGAAATCAGACAACAATCAATATTTCTCTGGAAGAGTCGACTTCTGCTTTGGAAGAAGTTGTGGTAGTTGGTTATGGCGCTCAGAAAAAAGTAACGATGACAGGTTCGGTGGCTTCGGTCAATATGGGGAGCTTGAAAACTCCGGTAGCCAATCTGAGTAATGCCCTGCAAGGAAAAGTTGCCGGTATTATTTCCGTACAGTCCAGCGGAGAGCCGGGTTACGATAACTCTACGTTTACTATTCGTGGTATCAGTACATTCACGGGAAACACTTCGCCGTTAGTGATTGTGGACGGAGTGCAGCGTGACGACGTGAACTCCACTTATGGCGGTGCTTACAACAACATCGATCCGGAAGATATTGTAAGCATTTCATTATTGAAAGACGCTTCCGCCACTGCCGTATATGGTGCCAAGGGTGCCAATGGAGTAATGATTATAACAACGAAACGTGGTACGGTAGGCAAACCTAAAATATCTATTAAAGCCGAGACCGGTTTCACCACCTTTACGAAAGTACCCAGTATGCTGGACGGTGTCGGTTATATGCAACTCTATAACGAAGCCCGTCGTAACTCAGGCCAGAGTGAGGTTTATAGCCGGGGAGATATCCTCAAGACACAAACAGGACTGGATCCTTACCTCTACCCGAATGTAGACTGGATTGGTACCGCTTATAAAGATATGTCTTCCGTATCCAATGTCAATCTGAATATCAGTGGTGGTAGTGAACTGGTGCGTTATTACCTGTCCGCTTCTTTCTACAATCAGGGCGGGCAATATAATGTAAAGCACGAGAACGGTTTCAATCCGAACCTGGATTACAAGCGTTATGATTTTCGTAGTAACATTGACGTGAATATTACTAAATCTACACTTCTGCAGATGAACCTGGCAGCCATGATGGTAGATTCGCGTTATCCGGGCGTTTCCGCAGCCAGAATCTGGTATGAGGCTTATGCAGCTTCTCCCGTAGCTTTCCCGATACGTTATCCGGACGGGCGTTGGGCAGGTCCACCCGCCAATGCCGGTGTCAATCCGATGGACTTGCTCCAGAACTCAGGATATTCGGATACCTTCCGCCCTGCCTTGCAGTCGGTGTTTACGTTGAATCAGAAGCTGGACTTCATCACGAAAGGACTTTCGGCTTATGTCCGCTTCTCGTTCGACAGTTATAGCGAATTCAATAATAAGCGTACCGGTAGCGTAGACCTGTGGTATACCAACCAACGTGATGCCAACGGAGAATTGATATTCAACAAACCCATCAGGGAAGGCTCGAATGAATTGTGGTATGAACACAGTGATACAGGCGAACGTGTGATGTATACGGAAGCTAATCTGGCCTATGACCACAGCTTCGGTGACCATAACGTGAGTGGTATGCTGCTCTATAATATGCGTAATCGTATGGTGGCTACCGCCGGTTCTGCGATAGGTGCCATTCCATACCGCAATCAGGCTATTGCCGGCCGTTTGAGCTATGGCTGGAAAGACCGTTATCTGGCAGAAGTCAACGCCTCTTATACAGGTTCGGAGAATTTTGCTCCCAATCATCGTTTCGGCTTTTTCCCTGCTGCGTCCTTGGGATGGGTCATCTCTAATGAACCGTTCTTTAAGGGGGCTACCAAGTATATTGATTTATTGAAACTGCGTGCGTCTTATGGTATTGTAGGTAATGACAATATTGGGGGAACAGGTGACCGCTTTGCCTATTTTACCCAGTATGGCAGTGGAAACAGTTATGGTTTCGGCCCCAACGGTAGTACTGTCGGTGGTATCAAGGAAACTTTGTTAGCTTCGGAAAGCCTGACTTGGGAAAAATCCTATAAAACCAATATCGGTCTTGAAATGATGATAGGTGGAAAGTTCAATCTGACACTGGACTATTATAAGGAACGTCGTAAGGACATTCTGATTCAGCGCTCTTCTTTGCCCGCTATGTCCGGTTTGGGAAGTGCCGCCATATATGCCAATATGGGTGAGATGGATAATCAGGGTATTGATGCCAATATTGAATATCAGACAAGCATCGCTCAGAAAGTAGGTTTGCGCGTTTTCGGTAACGCCACCTATAGCAAGAATAAGATTGTATTCAAGGATGAGCCGCAAATGAAATATGCTTATCAAAAAGGTGAAGGTACCAGTTTCGGTGAATTTTATGGATATATCGCCGAAGGATATTTCCAGAGTTATGAAGAAATAGAGAACAGCCCGAAACAGTTGCGCGAACTGGCGCCGGGTGACATCAAATATAAAGACTTGAACGGTGACGGTGTCATTGACCCGAACGACCAATGTTATCTGGGGAAATCTAATTTCCCGTCCTGGTCATATGGATTCGGTGTGAATGTCAATTATCACAATTTTGACCTTGCCCTCTTTTTCCAGGGAGTGGCCGATGTCTCTTTGATGGCTAATGGGGCTTATATAGATACCGATGGTGGTAACTGGGGAGCCAACGGTGTAGGTATTGTACCTTTTGCAGGTATGGGAGCGAATCCGACAAATATCATCTCCAAGGCACTCGACCGTTGGACAGAGGACAATCCCCGTGACGATGCCTGGTATCCGCGTATGACCATGGGCGCCAGTACTTCGGACAACAACTATGTCAGCAGCACTCACTGGCTGAAAAACGGAAATTACTTGCGTCTGAAACAAGCCTCTTTGGGTTACACGCTTGAGAATAAGACATTGGCGGCTAAAGGTATCGATTATCTCTATTTTTACCTGTCGGGTCAGAATCTGCTGACTTTCTCCAGATTCAAGTTATGGGATCCCGAATTGGGTTCGAACGGCGCCAAGTATCCGTTGTCGCGTATGGTGACACTTGGGATGAGAGTTGCATTTTAACTAATAAAACGATAAGAACAATGAAAAATATAATAAACCGGTTATTGGCCATTGGGTTGTTTTCCGTTGCTGCATTGGGAATGTTGTCTTCATGTGATTATCTGGACCAGCAGCCGGAGAACCTGAAAACAACGGATAAAATCTGGCAGACGCGCTCTGATGTAGAAGCATATTTATACAATGTGTACGGATATATAGAACGTAATACGGACGACCCGACGACTTTGGGATTCTCGGATGAAACGTCTTGTGTACTTTCCGGTGCATTTGTCCGTAAGATGGTAGAAGGAAACTATGGTCCCGGTGACAACGCCCAGGACCGTTGGGGTCACTACTATCAGGGAATCCAGAAAGCGCTGACATTTGAAACCAACATTGACCGTGTTCCGGATAACATTGTAAGTGCGGATTTAAAGAACCAGTATAAAGCGGAATCACGTTTTCTCCGCGGATGGTTTTATTGGAACCTGCTCCGTTTGTACGGCCCGTTTGTGATTTGCGAGAAACCCGCCGAATTGGATGAGAACTTTAATACGTATGCCCGTGCTCCTTTCGACCAATGCGTGGAATATATATGTGGCTTGATGGAGTCTACCTATGGCATTCTTCCGGCTGTCTGGGCTTCTAATGCCAACCTGGGACGCCCGACCGAAGGGGCTGCCAAGGCCGTTATTTCACAAGTGCGTCTTCTGGCTGCCAGTGAATTGTGGAATGGCAGCGAAACGGAAGCTCCCCGCTATAAGGATTTTAAAGATAAGGACGGACAACTGTTAGCTCCGCAAACTTACGACCCGCGCAAATGGGAACTTGCCGCAGAAGCTGCGAAAGACGTGATTGATTTGGGCATTTATCATCTTTATCGCAATACGGAAAGTGGTGACAGAAGCTTTGACCCCTATCTGTCCTGCCGTGAACTCTTTATGAACGGCACGCATGCCGAGGTGATTTTCGCCACTAATATGGCGGGTGATAATTGGTTGTATGGACACGATATACGTTGTACTCCGGGTTCAAAAGGTTTCTGTATGTCGAACGCCACTCAGAATATTGTAGATGCATTTCTGACTGCTGACGGATATGATATTAATGACGATGATTCTTACACCGAGAGAGGGTTTGTCCAAAATGACGACCCGCGTCATTTCGGTTCTGTCCGTAATGAAATCGAGCGTGGCTATCGGAGAGGAGAGCATAATATGTATGTCAATCGTGAACCCCGTTTTTATGCTTTTGTGCATTATAATGCCCGCCCGGTATTGTCGGCGATTTCTGCGGACGACTACAATCATTTTTCTTCCGCGGCTAATCAGGATGGATTCGGCAGGGCCGAATATTATCTTTCCGGTCAGTCCGGCGCAACGGGAAGCCGGGTGGATTTTACCGGATACAATGTAGCGAAAAGAGTCAGTACAACTTCAAGTATCAGAAATGACCAGGCTTCCTACCGCCCGTTTATCCACATCCGCTATGCGGAGATTCTATTGAATTATATCGAAGCGTTGAACGAATACAATCCGGGACATTCGGACATCCTCTCTTATTTCCAGGAAATCCGGAGCCGTGCAGGTATTACCAATCCGTTGACGCGCCTTTATCCCGAAGCTGTCGGCAATAAGGCGGAGATGCGGAAGTGGATTCTTCGTGAACGTCAGATTGAGCTGGCTTTTGAGGGCGACCGATTCTGGACACTTCAGCGCCGTTTGCTGTTTGAAAAAGAAGAGAACCGTAAGATTTACAGTATGAATGTTCAGGCAAATGATGGTGGACAGGGATTCCAGTTTGAAGGTTTCTACGAGCGGAAATTGTTCCAGACGCGCTACTGGGATAATAAGATGTACCTGTATCCTATTTTGCAGTCCGAGATAGACCGTAACCGTGCGTTGGTGCAGAATCCGGGGTGGGGACAGTAATTTTCCAAAACATAATTCTAATAGAACGAGAAATGAAGAAAATTTCATATTATATATATATGGTTGTTGTTTTGACAACAGCCATATTCACCGGTTGTACCGATGAAGAGACATCTGAATCGCTTTTTACGGGTGAACTGAATATATTTGACTTTGCTCCGGCTACGGGAAAAGGCGGCACGCAGTTATTGATTAACGGCGAACAGTTTGCTTTGGACGCAAGCGCTGTAAGTGTGAGTATCAATGGAGTGGAATTAGCAATTTTGCAGTCGAATGAAGAGCAGTTATTGGTGGAAGTGCCGGATAATGAAGCCGCAGATAATGCACCGTTGACGGTGGCTATAGGTGGCAAGACTGTACAGTCAAAAGCTAAATTCACTTTCCAAAAAGCCGCACTTGCCAGCTATTCCCCTTCTATGGGTAAGGTAGGAACAGAAGTAAGTGTTTATATTTCAAACTTACCTCAAGAAATTACGAATCCTACCGCTACTTATAAAGGTGTGGAAGCAGCTTGCGTATTTGATGCTGAAAAAGCGTGTTTTGTGGTGACAATCCCTGAGCTGGCAGAAGAAGGGACTTTCCCCATTGTCCTCAGCTTTAACGGCAGAACGTTTTCTGCCGACTTCACATATGATGATGCGCCTATATTTGAACGTACAATTATTACATTGCCGGGCAGCGATGTGCTTTCGGTCAGAAGTTCTATTTGGGAAGGAGCGGACGCCAGCCGGTTTGGCAGTATCGCTGTTGATGATAACGGCAATGTGTATGTGGGTGAACTTGGTAATATGTGCATCACTAAGATTACGCCGGACGGTCAGTTGAGCAGGGCTGCCGGTCAGGGCAACTCTAATCCGGATTGGGATATAAATTGGCGGTATACAGAGGGAGGAGCTTATAATGCAGATATTCGTCCCGCAGATATAAAGGTGGATAGCAAAGGAAATATCTATGCCTGCGATAACTGGATTGGCGCTTCCGCATTCTTTGAGCCGGACGGCAAGGCACATTTCTTGGGAAATCCCCGCTCCATTACCATTGCAGTCGATGAAAAGCACAATCGTTTTTATTGTCGGAATGATAATTGCCTTTTTATGAAGGACTTGGATGATTATGGCACGAGCGTTAAGAGTCATGGTGATTGGCTTTACGACATATGGGATATCGGAGGAATGGATGTGGATAAGAATACAGGCGACCTTTATGCTGTCAAGAACAGTTCCAACCAGATTATCCGGTTCCCTTATACTGAAGCGGGTCTGGGTGCTCCGGAAGTCGTGGCAGGTTCGGGTGTATCCGGAAATAGCGACGGCCCCCGCCTGGAAGCCACTTTTGCTTCTCCTTGGGGCATTGCGGTTACTCCGGACGGCAATATATTGGTAGCAGGAAATGGTGCCAGGGTTTATGAAGACGGACTGCGTTTCCATATCGACCAAAGTATCCGTTATATAGACATGAAGACCGGAATGGTGACAACTTTTGCGGGTTCTGCAACTTCCGGCAATGAAGACGGTATGTTGACTTTGCCGGCATATGCGGGAATCAGTTCTGCCGAAGAAACATTGCCGGCTTCGTTCGGTGCGCCTTCTGCCGTATGTGTAGGTAAGGACGGCACGGTATATGTGTTGGACAGGCTGAATAACTGCGTGAAGAAAATTACAACTGTTGAAAAATAACAAACCTTATGAAAACAAATTTTATTCACTATATTGCTCTAGTCCTGTTGGTATGTAGCGCAGGGCTGTTGGGCGGCTGTAAAGATGATGACGGGCATAATGCGGGAAATCCCGTAATTGTAAATCGTTTCTACCCCACAAGCGGTAGTGCGGGAACGGAGATTCTTATTACCGGTAAGAATTTCACGACCAATGTTGATGAAGTCTCCGTGATGGTAGGCAATATACCTTTGACGGTGATGAACTGTGACATGAATAACATTATGGCCATCGTCCCGGCCCGTATGGGCGACGGACAGTTGAAGGTTTCAATTGCCGGACGTGAGCCTGTTTCCACTATTGAAAGCTTTGTTTATTCATTTGCCGCGAATGTCTCCACGTTTGCGGGAAATGGTGAAGCCGGTTATCAGGACGGTAAGGGGGCTGAGGCTATGCTTCATCTTGATGTGACCGAAGAGGATAATGTCAACTGGACATATGGCCCTTGGCAAAGAGGAAGTATCTGTGTGGACGATGACGGCAATGTATACGTAGGAGAAGCCGGAAACGTCTGTGTCCGTAAGATTACACCGGATGGAACAGTCACTACTTTGGCCGGTTTTGCCGGTCAGAGAGGTGTGGCGGACGGTACAGGCGTACAGGCGCGTTTCTCCACACTTTACGGAATGGATACGGACGCTGCCGGTAATGTTTATGTGACTGAAACAGCCAATAATACTATCCGTCAGATTACTCAGGAAGGTGTAGTCACCACATTGGGCAATACGACCAATCAGCCTTGGGCGTTGGCTGTGGACAAACGGAACGGTGACATTTATTACACACATCCGGCTACCGGTGTCTGGAAATTCAACCGTGATGGTGAGGATACGCAGATTTGTGCCAATGAGAGCTCTCTTTTGTGTATGGGAATCGTCGTTGACAACGCAGGTGATATCTATGTCTCGGAAGCAGCTAACAATGGTGTGCACCGTATTGTGAAATGTACGCGTGGCGACACCTCATGGCAGCGTTCCGTGGTGGCTGGTAATACCGAACAGGCTTATGTGAACGGTTCGTTCAACGAGGCTCGCTTCTCTTTCCCCGGTGGTTTGGCTGTAGGGCCTGACGGAAATATTTATGTTGCAGGTAACGGAGCTTATGGCGGCGACAGCAACAATGCAGACCAGAGTATCCGTGTACTGGACTTGCAAAACCAGGTAGTGCGTACTGTTGCGGGAAGTTCCCTGGCAGGATATAACGACGCCAATGGTTCTGCTGCAACGTTCAGCGGGCCGGAAGATGTGGCCGTAGATAAGAACGGATTGATTTATGTACTTGACAGAAAGAATAATGTGGTAAGAAAGATTGTTTACGAGTAAGCAGGACAGGAATTGGCAGGGCTTGTACATTGGCAAGCCTTGCCAAATTATCCGGTCACTTTCTGATTTTGAAAAATGTAAACCCTATAATCCTGAAGAAACAATGAAAAAGAAGTTTGTCCTATTAATGTGCTTTATTCTCGCAATGGGAATGGTTTCATGCGGTGACGATAAACTGGATGAGGTCATCGACACTGAACAAGGAGGCGATGACGGAAAAGATGATGGTGATGACGGTAAAGAACCGGAGCCGGAGAAGGCTGTCAGTTGGTATGTCGCCCCGAATGGTAACGATTCGTCCAACGGAATGATTGCAACCCCGTTGAAATCTGTCGCCAAGGCTTTGCAGAGGGCTAATCCCGGTGATACCATATACTTGCGGGAAGGTGTGTATAATGAGTTTGTTACTCCTTCCAAGTCGGGTACGCGCCAAAAAAGAATCACTATTAAAGGTTACAAAAATGAAGTTGCTAAGATTGACGGCACAGGACTGAAAATAGAAGGATGGGGCAATGCATTGGTACAAATTAAAGATGTGAATTTTATCACAGTGGAAAACCTGCATATCTGCAATGCTTATAATACAGCTAAGAACGCTGACCCCGAAGGAATCCATATTACAGGGACATCAAACAATATTGAGATTCGCGGATGTGAGATTTATAATATCAAGAGTCTTTGTACGCGGGCTGAGCAAGATGCGAACAACGGTCTGGACGACTGGCGCAGTGCGCATGCCATCCTGATTACAGGCTTTCATACGACTCCCGTCAGGGATATCCTGATTGAGAAATGCGATATCCATGACATTCATAGCGGTACGAGCGAGACGTTCTCATTGGTGGGTAATGTGACGAACTTTACCATACAGGACAACAAAGTGCATGATGTGGAGAACATCGGCATTATCGTGGCGGGAGGAGACAACTTGAATCCCAATGGAGATATGTCTGTCAACTATGCACGCGATGGTGTAATCCGTCGTAATAAGATATACAGATGTACGCATCAGAACTCAATAGATTATTGGGGAGCGGAAGGTTATGGTGCTATTGGTATCTACGTATGCGGTGGTGCACGTACTATCATAGAACAAAATGAAGTGTGGGGTTGCGACCGTGCCATCGGGCTGGTTAGTGAAAGCGATGAGTATTCCACTACGGATTGTATTGTGCGGAACAATGTCATTTACAACAACTATCGCACGGGGATTTATATGGGCAATTATATAGGTTTCTTCGACGGAGTGAGCGGTACAAGAAACTGCCATATACTCAACAACACGCTTTATCATAACAATCTGGTATGCGGTTCATACAACGGCTGGAATAATACCGAAGGTATCAAGGACAATGAAGACGGCAGCGAAGGCGAACTCCGTATGACGAAAAACTGTTACAACAACGTCATTGCGAACAACTTGGTATATGCGGTAACGGACAGGGATATTTTCGTGCGCAAATACACAACGAGCGGAACAGGAAACAAGATAAGCAACAATATTTATTATTCCGCCAATCCCAAGAACAAGCGTTGGATATGGGAAAACGTAGAATACACTTCATGGGAGGCTTATAAGGCAGCCAGCGGAGATACGGGTTCATTGTTCGATATAGACCCTCTGTTGGTCAATCCGAGCTTGACCAATCCAAATTTCCAGTTGAAAACAGGTTCGCCGGCTGTCAACGCGGGATTGTTCATCAGTTCATACTTCAATGGCACTGAAGATTTTGCAGGAAATGCACGTTACAGCGGTTCCTCTATCAGTATAGGAGCCTATCAGTAAGAAGATTATTTTTAGCATCACAAAAAGAAAAGAAATGAAAAGAGTAATAAGAACAATAAGTATGTTGTTTGTAGGCGTTTTACTGTTCGGATGTGCAGGGACACCCGAACTGCCGGGTTGGTATGTGGCGCCTGACGGTGACGATGCGAATGAGGGGAGAGGAAAAACTCCTTTGAAAACCATAGCCAAGGCCTTGGAATATGCTCAGCCGGGTGATACAATATTTCTGCGTGAGGGTGACTATCATGAATTTGTGATTCCAACACGTTCGGGAGAATCAGGCAAGAACATCACCATCAAAAGCTATCCGGGAGAAACGGCAAGGATAGATGGTACAGGATTGAAACTGGAAGGATGGATGGCATTGGTGCAATTGCGGGATATCAAGAACATGACGTTGGAAAATCTGCATATATGTAATGCGGAGAATGCTGTTCCCAATTCCGATCCGGAAGGTATATACATCAACGGTAAGTCGAGCGACATTACAATTCGCGGATGTAAGGTTTATAATATCAAAAATGTGTGTTTGGATACGCATGGAAAGGGAGACTGGCGTAGCGCACACGCTATATTGGCGTTGGGTACCAGCAATGAGGAACCGATTCGCAACTTGATAATAGAGCAGTGCGAAATATACGATATGCATACCGGAACGAGTGAGATAATGACTTTGGCAGGTAATATCGATGGCTTTACTGTGCAGGACAATTATGTACATGATGTAGAAAACATCGGTATTATCGTGGCAGGCGGAGACAATTTGAATCCGTCGGGCGACCCTGCTGTCAATTATGCCCGCAACGGAGTAGTCCGCCGCAATAAGGTGCATCGTTGCACGCATCAGTATACAAAAGATTTTTGGGAAAGAGTTTGTAACAATCCGGCGGCTTATGGTGCTATTGGTATTTACGTGTGTGGAGGTGCCAATACTGTGATTGAACAAAACGAGGTGTGGGAATGCGACCGTGCCATCGGTCTTGTAAGTGAAAGCGATATTCTTTCGACCAAGAATTGCATTGTACGCAATAACCTTATTTACAATAATTATCGTACTGGAATCTATATGGGGGATTATATTGGTTACACGATTGGTGGTACTTATAATTGCCAGATTGTGAACAATACATTGTTCAATAATAACCAAGTAGGCGGTGCTCTGAACGGAAGTAACAATCAAGCGGGCGTGGATGACGCGAAGGATAGCGAAGGCGAAATTCGCTTGACAGAAAACTGCTTTGACAATGTGATTATGAATAATGTCATTTACGCTTTGACAGACCGTGATATTTTTATCCGCAAGTATACAACTACCGGTGCGCGAAACCGAATAGGACATAATATCTATTATTCTCCCGGCAACGCAGTACAGAAATGGTTCTGGGACGGAACGGAATATACCGACTTTGCTGCTTGGCAAGCTGCGAGTGGTGATGAAAATTCGGTGTATGGCGTAGATCCGCTGTTGGAGAATGCAAATGCTATGGACACCGATCTTCGTCTGACATCCGGATCGGCTGCAAAAAATGCAGGCTGTATTTTGGAGCTTTCTTTGGTGGGCGAATTGGATATGGATGGTAAAGCCCGTGTGCAGGATGGCAAGATCAGCATGGGTGCCTATCAATAAATCTGCAATTATTCTATCTCTTAAAAACGAATCATGAGAAAACTGATATTTTTCTTTGTTTTTTGCTTGTTAGCTGTGCTGGAGGGTTATGCCGAATCGTTCGACGGAGTACGTGGTTTGGTACAACGTCGTGCACCGTGGCTTGCCAAGCACATACAGTTTGAAAAGTCGGACGCAGAGAACGAGTGTTTCACCTTGCGTTCGAAGAATGGCAAGATTGTGGTGGAGGCTACGGGAACCAATGCTGCCGCAGTGGGTGTTAATTGGTATTTGAAGTATTATTGCCATCGTAGCATGTCACATATGGGCGACCAGCTCACCCCCCTTAAGGAGCTTCCGGTCGTAGAAAAGCCCGTAACAGTCAAAACATCTTCAATATATCGCTATGCGCTCAATTATTGTACTTATAACTATACCATGAGTTTCTATACTTGGGACGATTGGCAGTGGGAACTTGACTGGATGGCCCTCAATGGCGTCAACATGATGCTGGTGGCCAACGGTTCGGAAGCCGTATGGCAAAACGTGCTCAGACGGATGGGGTATTCGGAAAAGGAAATCTATGATTTCATCACCGGACCGGGGTATAACGCCTGGTGGCTGATGGGAAACATCGAAGGGTGGGGTGGTCCTATGCCTCAGTCACAGATAGACAGTCGGATGAAAATGGTACAGAAGATGCTGGCGCGTATGAAGTCGTTGGGCATCGAACCTCTGATGCCCGGATTTTATGGCATGGTGCCAAGTTCCTTGAAAAACAAAAGCAAGGCGCATATCATTGCGCAAGGTAACTGGGGAGCTTTTGTGCGTCCTGACATTCTCGATCCGTTGGATCCTGAGTTTGACAAAGTGGCTGCCATTTTTTACGAAGAGACACGCCGCCTGTATGGCTCGGATATTCGCTTTTTCTCCGGTGACCCTTTCCACGAAGGGGGTACTACGGATGGTGTTTCATTAGGAGATGCCGGAAGGGCTATACAGAATGCTATGCAAAAGTATTATCCGGAATCTGTTTGGGTATTGCAAGGTTGGCAAGATAATCCGAAACCGGGGTTGTTGGAGAAGTTGGATAAACGTTATGTATTGGTACAGGAATTGTTTGGTGAGAATACCAACAACTGGGAAACCCGTAGGGGATACGAAGGCACTCCTTTTATATGGGCTACTGTGACCAACTTTGGTGAGCGTCCGGGTATCAATGGCAAGTTGCAACGGTTTGCCGATGAGGTGTACCGTGCTTCCAATGGGGAGTTTGCGCAGTATATGAAAGGAGTGGGAATTTTGCCGGAGGGTATCAACAATAATCCTGTGACGTACGAACTGCTACTCGAGTTGGTATGGCATCAAGATAAGATAGACGTAGAACAATGGATTGAATCGTATATCACGGCCCGTTATGGGCGCATGACGAATGAAGTGCGCGCTGCTTGGAAAATGATGCTGAAGTCTATTTACAGCAGCGAGGTAGGCTATCAGGAAGGGCCGCCTGAAAATATACTTTGTGCGCGTCCGTCACTGGAGCTTAAATCGGTTTCCAGTTGGGGGCGGTTGGCAAAGAAATATGATTTGGAACTTTACAAAGAAGCGGCACTGTTGTTTGCCAAGGCATTGCCGGAATTTCGGAATGTGCGTACCTACCGCATTGACTTGATCCATTTTCTGCGTCAGGTGATGGCTAACGAGGCCGATAGTGTCTTTGCGGATGTGGTGGACGCTTATCAGGCAAAGGATATGAAGAAGTTTGGGAAGGAAACCGACAAATTCCTCGCGATGATAGATACGGAGAACGAACTGTTGTCTCAAGACCCTTTCTTTCGTCTCAGCACTTGGCAGCAACAGGCGAAAGACGCAGGCGGCACTTCTGCCGAGAAAAGTAATAATCTCCATAACTTGATGATGTTGATAACTTATTGGGGAGAGCACGTGACCTCGGAGGATAACTTGCACGATTATGCTTACAAAGAATGGGCGGGTATGATGAATACCTACTACAAGGAGCGCTGGATGGTATATTTCGACTATTTGCGTGCACAGCTTCGCGGTGAACAGGCAAAAGCTCCCGATTATTTCCATTGGGAACGCGAGTGGGTGGAGAAAAACCTGAAGATGGCTGACGATGCGCCGCGTATGTCGCTGGAAGAGATTGTGAACAAAATAACCCTTCCGGCTGCCTGCCCGTCATCAGGCCTGGCGGAGCTTACTGACACGAAACCGGTTGATGAGGCTAAGTGGGAACAGTGCAAATCGGACTATAACAGTGCATGGGGCTCGACCGATGTCCGTTATAGCCGTACGAATGTGCCGGCAAAGCAAGTAATGGCTGCCCGCACCTGGAAAGGCACAGCCTGGAAAGGGGAGAAGGTCAATGCATTGGCATTGCTCTGGACTACACGCGACTGTAAGAACATACGGGCGGAAGTCAGCGAACTGAAAGGTTCGGGCGGGGCGGTGATTCCGGCTTCTGCTATCCGTACGTATTTCCTGCGTTATATCATGACCGATGAATTGAGCAAAGATGGCAAGTCGGGCTGTGGCTATCGTACCAATCATGCGGAGTTCGACTCTTCAATGGTGGCCGATGTCCTGGACATCAGGAAGAACTATGACATCAAGAGCCGTCATACGCAACCGGTATGGATTAGCTGCCAGGTTCCTTCCGATACACCTTCGGGGACATATCGGGGCAAGCTGACCTTTCCGGACAGTTCCTTTGCCCCATTGGATATAGAGTTGAAAGTATCCGGCAGGCAACTGCCGCCTGCTGCCGAATGGGCTTTCCATCTTGATTTGTGGCAGAATCCTTATTCGGTGGCGCGTTATCATCAGGTTCCTTTATGGAGCAAGGAACACTTTGCGGCTATGCGTTCCATATTCCTGCCGTTGGCAAATGCCGGACAGAAATGTATCACGGCTTCCATCATGCACCAGCCTTGGGGCGGTCAGACAGAAGACCCGTTCGACTCGATGGTGATGCGTGTGCGGCGGTTGGACGGAAGCTGGCAGTACAACTATGAGGTATTCGACCGCTGGGTGGAGTTCATGATGTCTTTGGGCATCGACCGTGAGATAAATTGTTATTCACTGATTCCCTGGAAATTGTCTTTCCGCTATTACGACCAGGCTTCCGACGGCATGAAATCGGTGAAAGCCGAAGTCGGAACGGCTGAATACCGTGATTACTGGCTCCCGTTTTTGAAAGACTTCGCCCGTCATCTGAAGGAGAAGGGATGGTTCGGGATAACGACTATCGCCATGGACGAGCGTCCCATGGAACAGATGCAGAAAGCGATTGCGTTGATACGCGAAGCGGATGCCGGCTATAAAGTGGCTCTGGCCGGTAATTATCACGACGAGATTGAGAGCGATATATTTGATTACAGCATAGCTTCCGGACAGGTATTTCCGGCAGATGTGCTGGCAAAGCGGCAGGCGGAAGGAAAGAAAAGCACTTATTATACATGCTGCACCGAGGCGCGTCCGAATATGTTCACTTTCTCACCCCCGGCCGAATCGGGTTGGCTTGCCTGGTATGCGGCTGCCGAAAACTTTGACGGATATCTGCGTTGGGCATATAATAGTTGGGTGAAAGAGCCGTTGCAGGACACCCGTTTCCGCACCTGGGCTGCCGGCGACTGCTTCCTGTTTTATCCGGGCGGACGTTCTTCCGTGCGGATGGAAAAGTTACTGGAAGGAATTCAGGACTTTGAGAAGGTACGTATCCTGAAAGCTGAATTCAAGAACCATCCTGCCAAATTGAAAAGGATTGGACAGATATTGTCGGACTTCCGTCTGGAGCGTCTGACCAATACCCCGGCGGAACAAATGGTGGACAAAGCCCGGAAAGCAATCAATAATTTTTGAGAAGAATGTGACTAAACTAATTTATTATAAGTAATAAGGATTAAGGATTATGAAAAAGATATTTTTCAGTTTAACAATGGTATTTTTGTTTATCGCCTTTGCGGCGTGTGAGCAAAAGAAAGGAGAGGCGGTTCAGCCTATCGTGGTGGAAACGCCGGTACGTCCTGCCGGACAGGAGGACGTGATTCGGCTGACTGCTCCCAAAATAGATACGGTACGTGTCGGATTCATCGGACTGGGGATGCGCGGGCCGGGAGCTGTCGCCCGTTTCACTCATATTCCGGGGACACAGATAAAGGCTTTATGCGACATTCGCCAGGATTGTGTGGAAAAAGCGCAGAATATCCTGCGTGAAGCCGGCCTGCCGGAAGCCACTGCTTATTATGGGGATGAAAATTCATGGAAACAGTTGTGTGACAGGGATGATATCGACCTTGTCTACGTGGCGACAGACTGGCGGCATCATGCCGAAATGGGTATTTATGCAATGGAACACGGAAAACATGTAGCCATTGAAGTGCCCGCCGCTATGACATTGGAAGAAATATGGGCTCTCATCAATACTTCCGAAAAGACCCGTAAGCACTGTATGCAACTGGAAAACTGCGTGTATGATTTCTTTGAACTCACCACATTGAATATGGCTCAACGGGGCGTGTTCGGTGAGATTCTGCATGTCGAAGGGGCGTATATCCACAATCTGGAAGATTATTGGTCGTCTTATTGGAATAATTGGCGTATGGACTACAATCGCAACAACCGTGGCGACGTATATGCTACACACGGCATCGGGCCTGCCTGCCAGTTGCTTGATATTCATCGGGGCGACCGTATGAAAACGCTGGTGTCGATGGATACGAAGGCTGTGAACGGCCCGGCATATATCCGGAAAACGACAGGTGAAGAAGTGAAAGACTTTCAGAACGGCGACCAGACTACTACCGTGATTCGCACCGAAAATGGTAAGACAATGCTTATCCAGCACAATGTGATGACTCCGCGTCCTTACAGCCGTATGTATCAGTTGGTCGGCACCGACGGATACGCCAGCAAATACCCGGTTGAGGAATACTGCCTGCGTCCCGAGCAAGTGGATACGAATGTGGTGCTTAATCATGAGAACCTGAATGCTCACGGTGCTATGCCCGAGGAAGCGAAAGTGGCAATGATGAACGCATACAAGCATCCTATCCATGTGGAACTGGAAGAGACAGCCAAGAAAGTCGGCGGTCATGGTGGTATGGATTATATCATGGATTATCGTCTGGTTTATTGCTTGCGCAATGGCTTGCCGTTGGATATGGATGTCTATGATTTGGCGGAATGGTGCTGCATGGCGGAGCTGACCCGCCTTTCCATTGAAAATAATTCGGCCCCGGTGGCAGTCCCCGATTTTACACGCGGCGGATGGAACAAGGTTTCTAAATATCAACATGCTTTTGTAAAATAAGAGGGGGACAGATGAATAAACAACTTTATAGAATTCTGCTTTGTTTGTTGATACCGTTTCTTTCGGGGGGCTGTTTTTCTCCGAAAGAACGTATCAGGATAGATGAAGGAGCCTTTGTTGTCAATGGTAAGGACGTACAGTTGATTTGCGGGGAGATGCATTATCCGCGTATCCCTCACGAATATTGGCGCGACCGGTTGCAAAGAGCCCGTGCGATGGGGCTGAACACCATTTCGGTGTATGTATTCTGGAATTTCCATGAGCGCCAGCCCGGTGAGTTTGATTTCAGCGGGCAGGCGGATGTTGCCGAATTTGTCCGTCTGGCACAGGAAGAAGGATTGTATGTGATACTCCGTCCGGGGCCTTATGTATGTGCGGAGTGGGACTTCGGCGGTTATCCTTCCTGGCTGCTGAAAGAAAAGGATATGGTTTATCGTAGCAAAGACGCCCGTTTCCTGCAATATTGCGAACGGTACATCAAGGCGCTTGGCGAACAACTGGCTCCGCTGACTATCAACAATGGCGGTAACATACTGATGGTGCAGGTGGAAAACGAGTACGGCTCTTACGATGCGGATAAGGAATATCTGGCTGCTCTCCGCGATATGATAAAGGAGGCGGGATTCAATGTCCCGTTGTTTACTTGTGACGGTGGCGGACAGGTTGAGGCCGGACATATCGACGGGGCGTTGCCCACATTGAACGGTGTATTCAGCGAAGATATTTTTAAGATTATAGATAAATATCATCCGGGTGGCCCGTATTTCGTGGCAGAATTTTATCCGGCATGGTTTGATGTGTGGGGACAGCATCATTCGACGGTCGATTATAAGCGTCCGGCGGAACAACTGGACTGGATGTTGGGACATGGCGTATCCATCAGCATGTATATGTTTCATGGCGGAACCAACTTCTGGTATACGAACGGGGCGAATACAGCCGGCGGCTATCGTCCGCAACCCACAAGCTACGACTATGACGCGCCTTTGGGCGAATGGGGAAACTGTTACCCCAAATATCATGCTTTCAGGGAAGTGATTCAGAAATATCTGCCTGAAGGAACTGTATTGCCTGATGTGCCTGCCGATAATCCGACAACGTCCTTTGCTGCGATTGAACTGAAAGAGAGTGCTCCCCTGAAATCTGCTTTCCATCAGACTACTCAATCAGAAAATGTACTTTCAATGGAAGACCTGGGCGTTGATTTCGGATATATACATTATCAGACTACCATCAACAAGGCGGGAAAACAAAAGCTGATCATACAGGACTTGCGTGATTATGCCGTGATTCTGGTGAATGGAAAACAGGTGGCAAGCCTGGATCGCCGTTACAATCAGAATAACGTACTATTGGATATTCCCCAGGCGCCTGCCGTCTTGGAGATATTGGTGGAAAACACAGGGCGCGTCAACTACGGCCCTGATATACAGTTCAACCGCAAAGGGATTACAAACCAAGTGCTATGGGGAGATGAAAAACTGACCGGATGGTCTATTACTCCGCTGCCTCTTTATAAAGAAAAGGTGTCCGAACTGAATTTCGGCGAACCGGTGCGTGGAGTTCCGGCTTTCCATAAGGGCGTATTCAACCTTCAAAAGAAAGGGGATTGTTTTGTCGATATGAGCCAATGGGGAAAAGGCGCTGTTTGGGTAAATGGAAAATCACTCGGACGTTTTTGGAACATCGGCCCGCAGCAGACTTTATACGTGCCTGCCCCCTGGCTGAAAGAAGGGGAGAATGAAATCGTTGTCTTTGAAATGGAAGATACCGGAAACCGTATCTTGCAAGGTTTGGGCCAACCCATACTCGACAGCCTGGGAGTGGATAAGAACTACCAACAAGGACAACGCCGTATCGTCCAGGGAACTCCGATTCTTGAAAAGGGAGATATTGCGCTGAAAGCCACCGTACAGGAATCCAATGACTGGCAGCTATTTGAATTTCCCGTTGCCACAACATTACGCCATTTTTGCATCGAAACGCTTTCTTCTTATACTGACGACAATCAGGCTTGTATTTCAGAAGTCGAGTTATTGGACGATAAGGGACAGGCGATTGATAAGACAAAATGGGAAGTTGTCTATGTAAGTAGTGAACTGTCTGATAAAAATTTGGGAGTAGGAGAGAACTTATACGATGGCGATGTCTCCTCATTTTGGCATACAGATCCGACTGTCGGTTCTGCCCATCCTCATCAGATTATTATTGACATGAAGGAGATATATAAAGTTTCTGCCCTACGGGTGAAAGTACGTGAAGGCTCGTTCTTATCCGGTAAAGTAAAAGATATACAGCTATATACTCGTCCGCAATTCTTTTTGTTCCGTCAATAGATTGCCGGATTGAATCATATTACATTTACCCTTTTCCACGTTTAATCTCTTTGTTTTTAGGGATTGGCGTGCGGAAAGGGTAGGTGTTTGGAGTTTATTTCCTTACCGGATAGGCTCAGGCAGAGCGGGACTACGGAAAAACTTAAATCCCTACTAGGAACGATTTTTCATTTTCATTTCTCATGTTCTCATTGTTTATAAGTCAATTTGTTGTTAATCAGTAATATATCAGCATGAGAAATAAAATCAGAAACGGCATTTCTCATTGTTTTTATGCTTTTTCATCTTAAAAATCATGTGTTTCTCATAGCTATTTCAACTGTTTCTCATTGGCTTTAGCCTTATTCTCATAGTTTTTTCTCTTTTTTATCGCATTTCTCATCCATCACCCTGTCAACTCCCTATCAACTTCCTGTGTTTTATAGCTTGTTTTTATGTCGTTCACCTGTTGTCTCTATGTTTTTGATTAATCATTGCTATGTTTTTCTATAGCCATCTGTCTTGTTCCACTCGAGTAAACAGCTTTGTTTACTCGAGTGCCTAAGCATGTGCACTAGAGTGCACAAGCCTGTGTACTGGAGTGCAACGATAGAAATGCTTATAGAAAAACATGCGTATGTCGTTCTTTATCCTCTTGGTAACTGCTTGATAATGTGTAATTAAGCGTTGTCCTTTTTGGTGTTTGCCTTGAACCTGATTATTGTTTCCTGGTCTTTTAGTTTTTCCGCAGATATTTTATTGAACGGTTCTCCATACCTTTTTCAAGTGCATAATAAATGTTTCAGATTGTTCAAATCCGGTTCATGTTGTTTTATGCCCAATGAGAAATGATTTAAATAAGTATGAGAAATACATGATTTTTAAGGTGAAAAGGCATAAAAACAATGAGAAATGCCGTTTCTTATTTTATTTATCATTCAGTCATATCATTTATTTACAGATAGTTATCACTTGAACTATGAGAACATGAGAAATGATTTTTCGAAATCGTTTCTAGTAAGAACTTGAGTTTTTGAGTTCAGCTCCCGTATATCTTTTGGACCTGACTCATAAATGCGTTATGCCTTCAAGTATGAAAGAGCAATTGGAATATTTGCATGCTGCCTATGTATCACTAGGATAATTTTATGTCTCCCATTCATTTCTTTGTCAATATAGTTTGCTTGCTAAATATAAATTGCTACTTTTGTCGTAGTTTACTTTCGAGCGAAGAAAGTATGTTTTTGATAATTTTATTGAGAACGGTTATTTGTTACATTCATACATAAAAATCCACTAATTTTTAACTTTCGTGAATGGAATAAGTGACGTGTCTCACGCATCTTTTGTATATATAATCTTGTTATATACTCAATTGGGCGTGGGACTATCGCTTATGTTCACGAAAGGGGTCGTAGTGGATACCTATGTATGGCATGAGCAGATAGTTTCCACGCTCTTTTATATATAAACCCTCGCACCTTTGGGAACAGATGCGGCAAACAAAACTATACCGATGAGTAATGATTTTAAAGAGAACATCATCCTCCTGATGCAACACCCTATCATGCATAAACCCATAAGTGAACTGACGGATTGGGAACAAAGCCAGGCTTGTGAAATCCTTGATAGTCTGGTTGAGGCTTCCATGGATAACTCCTGTACCCAGGTCGACTATATTCAAATTTCCCGTCTGCATTATGCCCTTGGTGAGCTGGCTTATGAACAGTGTGACAATCCTGAACGTATAATTAAATATTTCCTTTCCTCTCTGCATTTCTTGGAGAAGGGGGGAATTGACCTGGGTCTTCACAAATGGGCGGAACTCGTGAATTTGCGGCAGTCTTCTGATTCTTGAATTGCGTAAATCGGATAAAATCATCCGTATACTCCGGATTCATAATCTTGTCGTATGGCATGGACATGATGATAAATCAGTTTTCGTAATCCTACCAGTTTGTATGACGGAGGTAGCGAACCGGCAGATGGCTTGTGAAAGTCGTTTTTCCGGTTTGTCTCCTAGAGAGGATACCCAACTTATCCCTTACGGGTATCCTCTTGCTTTTTTCTTTCAATATCATTTTTCTCTAAACACCATTTTTATCTATAATAAATCTTCCCGCCATTTATCTTTCTCACCTGCAATTCTCATTCTTTTTATTCTTTCTTCATTCTTTCTTCGTGCGCGCATTACGCGCACATGTGAATATAATAAGGTGTACCTGCTCACCCGTTCCCGCGCACGCCTTTCCATTCATTAAAAAATATGCTTTACAACATACTTATCAATCAACGACTTAGCCTATTTATTCAAAAATAATCAAAAAAAAGAGCTGAATATATTTGGAGTGTATACCAAAAGGGACTACTTTTGCACCCGATTTCCAAGAGAAGAAAGCCTTGATAAAATGACTTAGTGATAAAGCGTAAAACGGCTTAGACATAAGAACAAAAAAACTTCCGAAAAAGTTTGGAAGATAAATCTAAAAGTTCTT
>ERZ791802.331-NODE-331-length-51863-cov-3.718094_pt1 | contig 51863 bp, 45 predicted proteins | sample MGYA00510308_ERZ791802 | MGnify/ENA primary metagenome ERZ791802 (study PRJEB30046, sample SAMN00792028) | human gut metagenome | study: EMG produced TPA metagenomics assembly of the A metagenome-wide association study of gut microbiota in type 2...
CCCGCGACCCCCGGCGTGACAGGCCGGTATTCTAACCAACTGAACTACCACTCCAAAGACAGGTGTCAGTGTTGCAGACTATCGAACAATCGGTTGGCGGAGTGGACGGGACTCGAACCCGCGACCCCCGGCGTGACAGGCCGGTATTCTAACCAACTGAACTACCACTCCATAAACGAGTGTTCGTTAAGCCGCCGGTGAATGTGCACCAGACATTAACAATCAAAAAGCGACTGGCGGAGTGGACGGGACTCGAACCCGCGACCCCCGGCGTGACAGGCCGGTATTCTAACCAACTGAACTACCACTCCGTGATTGTCAATCCTAAGTGCATGTGGTGGGTGCTAAGAGGCTCGAACTCCTGACCTACGCCTTGTAAGGGCGCCGCTCTACCAACTGAGCTAAGCACCCACATTCACCAAAGGAAACTCGCATTTTATAGGACAAAAAGCCGAATTTCAAGGGCTAAGAGGCAAAAAAGCGGAAAATGTTTTTCTCATTTCCCGCCTTTTGCGCTAGGACCTAGAAAAAGTCCTTTTGAATTAACCAGTTATGGGTTTTAGGCCTTGGGCGCCGGTTGATTACCCATTTGAGGTGCTTGCGCGATGGGATTAGTGATCTCTTCTTTTAATTCAGAGAAACGCTCCATCGGATTCTTAACCAATGCAATCGGCAAAATCTCATCAATCCACTTCACGGGAATGATTTCAAGATTGTTTTTCACATTGTCAGGAATCTCTTGCAAGTCCTTGACGTTATCTTTCGGGATCAACACGGTCTTCACACCGGCACGCAGTGCTGCCAAGAGCTTTTCCTTCAAGCCACCGATTTCCAAAATTTCGCCGTGAAGCGTAATTTCGCCTGTCATGGCCACATCAGGGCGAACCGGAATCTTCGTTAAGGCCGAAACCATAGCAGTCGTGATTGCACCACCTGCACTCGGGCCGTCCTTAGGCGTTGCCCCTTCGGGGAAGTGCAAGTGCCAATCGGTCTTACCGAAAATGTCATTATCCAAGCCAAGCGACTCGGCTCGAGCACGTACCACAGAACGCGCAGCTTCGACGGATTCTTTCATCACATCACCAAGGCTGCCCGTACGTTGCACTTGACCCTTACCCGGGAACACCGCCGCTTCAATCGTCAAAAGATCGCCACCCACTTCAGTCCATGCCAAACCATTGACTTGACCGATTTGAGGTTCTTTTTGCGCCAGGCCGATGCTGTAGCGCTTCACGCCCAAGTAGTCGCCAATATTGGAAGCATCCACTCGGACCGGATTAATCTTCTTGCGACCGCGCTTTTTCGGCGCAGAATCGGCTGCAATCAAAGCGTTTTTCACCACCTTGCGGCAGATCTTGCTAATTTCGCGCTCCAGACCACGCACACCGGCTTCACGAGTGTAGTAGCGAATGATCTCAAGCACCGCTTCATCGGTGATGTCAAGCTCTTCGGCCTTCAAGCCATTCATCTTCACTTGTTTGGGGATGAGATGGCGCTTGGCAATATTGAGTTTTTCATCTTCGGTGTAGCCCGAGAGATAAATCACTTCCATACGATCCAAGAGCGCTTGCGGAATATTGAGCGAATTGCTCGTTGCCACAAACATCACATCCGATAAGTCATAGTCCACTTCAATGTAGTGGTCTTGGAAGGTGTTGTTTTGCTCCGGATCGAGCACTTCCAAAAGGGCGCTGGCTGGATCGCCGCGACTATCCATACCCATCTTGTCGACTTCATCGAGCAAAAAGAGCGGATTGCGCACACCGGCCTTCGTAATGCTTTGGATAATCTTGCCGGGCATAGAGCCGACATAAGTGCGACGGTGACCGCGGATTTCCGCTTCGTCGCGTACGCCACCCAAAGCCATACGAACAAATTTACGGTTAGTCGCACGAGCAATCGATTGACCGAGACTCGTCTTACCGACACCGGGCGCTCCCACCAAGCACAAAATCGGCGCCTTGAGCTTATCCACACGGGATTGCACGGCCAAGTATTCCAAAATACGTTCCTTGACCTTTTCAAGTCCATAGTGATCGGCTTCAAGAATATCGCTTGCTTCCTTGATGTTCTTGCTCACTTTGCTCTTTTGTGTCCAGGGCAAAGCCAAGAGCGCATCCAAGTAGCCGCGCACAACCGTCGCCTCTGCGCTCATCGCAGGCATCATGCGAAGTTTCTTTAACTCCCCTTCACACTTCTCGCGCGCTTCATCGCTCATACCGCTATTGGCAATCTTTTCCGCGTATTGGTCAATATCGGCGGCATTTTCTTCTTCACCGCGACCAAGCTCTTTGTGAATAGCTTTAATTTGCTCGTTGAGGAAATATTCGCGTTGGTTTTTATCCATTTGCTTTTTCACGCGACGTTGGATCTTTTCCTCAATTTGCATCTTATCCATGAGCTCAGTGATGCGAGCAAGCACCTTTTCGCAACGCATGACAAGGTTTGTTTCTTCAAGCAACTCTTGACGCTTGGCGGCATCGATATCCGTCAAATGCATGCACACAAGGTCAACGGCCTCTTCAAGAGAGGTTTTCGAGCGAAGCGTTTGCGCAAGGTTTTTCGGCATTGAAGGATTAATGGCGCAGAAATTCGTCACGCCGGTTGTCAAAGCCGACATCCAAGCCTCAACTTCAACGTCCTTTTCCGGTTGCTCCGTCATCATGGGCTCGACCATGGCGCTGATGTAGTCTTTGCTGAAATCGAGCCAATGCACACGGACACGATAAAGCGCACTAATTAGCACCTTCACCGTGCCATCATCGTGGCGGATCGATTGACGGATACGACCGACGACCCCGACTTGATAGAGATCGGACTCTTTGGGATCGTTTACTTCGGGCTTACGTTGTGTCAAGATCACAATCGTTTTATCTTCACCCGTGGCATTTAAAGCCGCTAAGCTCATGGGGCGGCCGGCAAAAACGGGCGAAATACTGCCCGGGAATACCACCATGTCGCGCAACGGCAACACGGGCAAAAGGGCTTGTTTTTTCGTTTCGTTATTCGTCGTCATATCTAATAATTACATCAAAAATATTTTTCACAGGGTTTATATGGGGTCTTAATCCCGTTTTTCAACCCCCTGTTTAGTCAGTTATCTCTCAGAGTATCAGCATTACTACCGAAATTTCGTTTAATGAGAAGATTGGATACAAAATAGGGCTGAATGTTCAAAAATCTTCACATCTCCAGAGACAACTATCCGAGGCCGAAGCACGCCCTTCGGTCTCGGATACAGCAAAATCAGTTGTCGTTATTTATTAATCGTTACTGAGCCAAAACGTAACGGGGCTTAGTGTCATTATCAACGATATCGCGATCAACGATCACTTCCTTCACATTACCGAGCTCAGGAACTTCAAACATCACGTCTGTTAAGACGTGCTCAACAATACTGCGAAGACCGCGCGCTCCGGTCTTGCGTTTAATGGCTTTTTGCGCAATGGCTTTAAGCGCATCCTCGGTCACGGTCAACGTGACATCTTCCATGGCAAAAAGCGCTTGATATTGCTTAATTAAAGCATTCTTGGGTTGAACCAAAATGCTCACCAAAGCCTCTTCGGTAAGTTCTTCCAAAGACGCAATCACGGGCAGACGGCCGACTAATTCAGGAATTAAGCCATATTTCACCAAATCAGCTGGCTCGGCTTGTGCAAAAAGCTCTGTGAGCGTCTCTTCATTCTTATTTTTTAATTCTGCGCCAAAGCCAATGCCGCTACGCTCGCCACGTCGACGGATAATCTTATCGAGCCCGTCAAAAGCGCCACCGCAGATAAAGAGGATATTGGTGGTATCAACCGTTACCATCGCTTTACCCGGGTTCTTGCGCCCGCCTTGAGCAGGCAAATTCGCTTGCGTACCTTCGATTAACTTCAAAAGCGCCTGTTGAACCCCTTCACCCGAGACATCACGGGTAATCGAGGGGTTTTCGCTCTTGCGAGCGATCTTGTCTAATTCATCAAGGTAAATAATGCCGCGTTGAGCGCGTTCAATATCGCCATCGGCCGCTTGCAAAAGCTTCAAAACCACGTTTTCAACGTCTTCGCCCACGTAACCTGCTTCGGTCAACGTCGTGGCGTCAGCAATGGCAAAGGGCACGTCAAGCATTCTGGCTAACGTCTGAGCAAAAAGCGTTTTACCCGAGCCCGTCGGACCGATGAGCAAGATGTTGCTCTTGCTTAATTCCACATCGGCCGTTTTCTGATCAAGATTTCTCAAACGCTTGAAATGGTTATAGACAGCCACTGACAAGACGCGCTTAGCACTATCTTGGCCGATTACGTATTCGTTGAGCTTTGCAAAGATTTCATGCGGTTTCGGTAACGGTTTATCAACGGCGGTGGTTGCCTGATCGCCGGCTTGAATCTCCGTTTGACCTGCAGGAGCGTCACCAATGGATTCCAACGCCATTCTGGCGCAGTCCGAGCAAATGCTCACACCGTTGGCTGTCACCAAGTGATCAACTTCATTGACACCGCGTCCACAAAATGCACAGTGGTTATCTTTTGCCATTTCATTTAGCCTTTGACGAAGAAGGGAGGTCACAGCTGTAACCTCCCCTGAAACTCATAAGTTCTAACGTTCGGATGGTTACTTCAACATCTGACCGCGCTTGACATAAATTTCATCGATTAAACCGTATTGCTTGGCTTGAATCGGATTCATGTAATTGTCGCGGTCGGTATCTCGGGCGATCGTCTCAATCGACTGACCGGTACGCTCTGCCAGAATGGTATTTAACGTCAATTTCAAATCAAGGATTTCCTTGGCTTGAATTTCAATATCGCTGGCCATCCCTTGGGAGCCACCGGAGGGTTGATGAATCATGATACGAGAATTGGGCAATGCAAAGCGCTTACCCTTGGCACCGGCGGCCAACAGGAACGCGCCCATGCTGGCAGCCATACCGACGCAAATCGTGCTCACGTCGGGCTTAATAAATTGCATCGTATCGTAGATCCCCATCCCGGCGTAGACGCTACCGCCCGGGCTGTTGATGTAAAGCGAAATGTCCTTATCGGGATCTTCGCTTTCCAAAAAGAGCAATTGGGCAATGACGAGATTTGCGCTTTCAGTAGTCACCGGGCCGGTTAAAAACACCACCCGATCGCGCAACATGCGCGAGAAAATATCAAAAGCACGCTCGCCGCGTCCGCTTTGTTCAACAACGGTCGGAACGAGATTATTTTCAATCATCGTGTTGCCCTCTTGCACTTTGCAAATTAGATGTTGCCCATCAATTGTTCAAACGCCACGACTTCTTCGGTCGTCTTAGCACGAGACAAAGCCCATTCGGTAATCTTGTTTTCCAAGACATAGGCTTGAGCATCGCTCATGCGACGAGCGTCGGTCTTGAACCAAGCCTTCACTTCGGCCGGATCTTCGTAGCTAGCGGACAATTCATCGATGTGAGCATCGATTTCTTCTTCGGTGGGCGTCAAGTTTTCTTTTTCAACCAAAGCGTTGACCAACAAGCCCAAGCGAACACGACGTTCGGCTTGTTCGCGGAAGAGTTCCGGAGCAACCGGATTCTTCTTCACGTCCATGCCACGAGCGGCCATGTTTTGTTCGAAAGCCTTGGCAAGAGCAGCCATTTCATCGGCCACAAGAGCCTTGGGCAAGTCAAACTTGCAGGCATCGTTTAAGGCATTCATCACGCCGTCTTTGGTTTGTTGCGTCACGCGAGCCTTCACTTCACGCTTCAAGTTTTCACCGATTTCTTCGCGCATCTTAGCGACACCGTCGGTGATGCCCAACTTCTTGGCGAATTCGTCATCGATTTCGGGCAACTTGGCGTTTTCAACCTTCAAGAGTTCAACGTCAAACTCAACGGTCTTGCCAGCGAGCTTTTCAACGTAGTCGGTCGGGAAGGTCATTTCAAAGGTCTTCTTTTCACCGGTCTTCATGCCGTCAACGGCCTTTTCGAAGTCAGCGAGCATTTGGCCGGCACCGATCACGAAAGCAAAACCGTTGGCCGTGCCGCCTTCAAACGGCGTGCCGTCTAAGCGACCGACAAAGTTGATCGTCACGCGCTTACCTTCAGCAGCCGTGCCTTCTTCTTCAACTTCGTAAACAGCGCGTTGCTTGCGCATGATTTCCAACGTCTTATCGATTTCAGTGTCGGTCACTTCGCACACAAAGCGCTTCAATTCCACATCGCTTAACACGGGAACGTCCACTTCGGGGAACACTTCAACCGTAGCGATAAATTGCGGATCCACGTCGTCCTTGACTTCACCCTTGGGTTCGATCGTCGGAGCACCGGCCACCTTCAATTGAGCTTCAGCAACAGCCTTTTCGTAGGCTTGACCAACCAAGCGGTTCAAAGCATCCATGTAGGCTTGAGCACCGTACATGGAGCGGACCATTTGCATGGGAACCTTACCCGGGCGGAAGCCGTGCACCTTAGCGGTGCGGGCGCGACGCTTGAGGATTTCTTCAGTATCAGCGTGCACTTGGGCAGCAGAGACCGTCAATTCAAGGGTACGTTCCAAAGAACTCTTCGTGGTTTCTTTTTCAGTCATTTTCTTCTAACTTAAAAGCGCGAAAGCCCTAAATTAAAGGCCTCGCAATAAACAAACAAATGACGGCCAAAAGGGTCCGTCACCCGAATAATGTAAAAGGGAATCGTTGACGAAAAACAATTTTCGTACGAAAACGCTTGATTATAGCCGCGAATCTTCTCGATTTGCAGTCTCAGAGATAAAAAAGGCGGGCAATTCATGCAAAATCTTTTCACACGCCATTGTCCACCTATGCTCAAAACGTAAAATATATCTGTATTTTCAATTAGTTAGACAATATTCTCAAGTACTACTTTATTAGAGACGCTCTAATAAAATCTTTCGAGCTAGCTCGCCATCGACATTTTGAGCTTCGCCGAAATGCACTCCACGTTCAGTAAAACGAGTGGCTATTGCCTCGACAGTCTCTACTCCAATCCCCTTTTCACTTAATCGCGTCGCAAGACCTAAAGACTTAAAGAAGGATTCAAGATAACGGATCACTGTCTCAATGCGATCTTCTTCACTGCCTTCAGTCAAACGCAACACGCGGTCGGCAAATTGCAAAATTTTGCCTTTCTTTTGTTCGCGCAAAACACTTAAAAGCCCAGGGTAAACGATGGCCAACGATTCGCCGTGCGTCACTCCACAAAGGGCGGTTAACTCGTGACCGATTTGGTGCGTAGCCCAGTCTTGAGTGATGCCCATGCGCAAGAAGTTATTTAACGCCATGGTCGCTGAATACATATAGTCACTCATGACATCGTAGTCGGGCTCATCGGCAAGAACCTGAGGGGCAATCTCAAAAATCGTTTGCATCACCCCTTCAGCCCAATGATCCAGTACTCGACTCTGACCCGTTGTAGTCATGTACTGCTCAAGCACATGCACAACAATGTCAGCCATGGAATTGGCTTTTTGAGTTTTCGATAGCGAATAGGTCGTCATCGGGTCCAGGATGGAAAACGTTGGGTAGCCAGCGAAAAAGCCGTACTTTTCTTTGGTTTCTCGACATGAAATCACAGCACCGTTATTCATTTCAGAACCTGTGGCAGGCAACGTCATGACGCTGGCAAAGGGAATTTGTTTAGAAGCCGAACGGCGCAAAACAATGGCCCACGGATCTGTTTCAGGCTCTGCTAAACCGGCAGCGATTAATTTCGTTGCATCCAAAACGGAGCCGCCGCCCACGGCCAATAGCATGTCAATCTTTTCCTCACGACCCAATTGAACGGCTTTGCGAACAGTTTCTACGGAAGGGTTAGGTTCAATGCCCCAAAATTCAACGACATCGTAACCCGTCAGAGCTGCCATGACTTGGTCATAAACACCGTTTTTCTTCACCGAGCCACCACCGAAAGTCAACATCAATTTCGTGCCCGGCGCAACGAATTGGGAAAGGCTAGCAATTTGCCCTTTGCCAAACACCAATTTCGTTGTATTTTGGAAAATAAAATTCTGCATGAGATAACTCCTTAATCCTTGACAGTCGTCAGTATAGAGCGTTTCTCGAAAACTAGTGTGAGGAAACTTCTTTGATATTTGCTTATTTTTATCACCGCCGTTGACATCTATCTTCATGTAAAACAAATTCTTCAACAAAAAGCATCATTTCGCTTTAGTATCCTCTTTTCCCCTCTCCTCAAAGACCGGAGTTTACGATGGAACTCTTAGAGAAAATTTTCAAACTCACCGAGAAAAACACCACGCTTCGACGTGAACTTTTAGCCGGCCTGACCGGTTTCATCACTGTGTGCTATGTGCTTTTTGTGGTCCCGGCCATGCTCTCTGATGCCGGTATGAACCGAGAAGCGGCCATTATTGCTGTTATTTGGACAACAGCACTGGCAAGCTCCATCATGGCGTTTTATGCCAATTTCCCAGTCATTGTGGCTCCCGGCTTGGGCATTTGCGCATTCTTTGCTTACTACGTTTGCGGCCCGATGGGACTATCTTGGCAAACGGGCTTGGCAGCGGTCTTTTGCTCCGGCGTGATCTTTTTACTTTTGACCGTAACTAAGGTTCGTGAGCTGATTATTGATGCTGTTCCCATTGACATTAAGCATGCCATCGTTGTCGGTTTAGGTTGCTTTATTGCCTTTATCGGCATGAAAAATGCCGGCATTATCGTCTCTGATCCCTCAACCTTCGTCGCTTTCGGTCATATCACGGAGTGGCCCCCGCTTTTAGCCAGTGTGGGCGTTTTAATTATTGCCGCTTTGATGATTCGTCAGGTTAAAGGTGCAATGATCATCGGCATTATTTTGATCACCATCGTAGGACTTTTGGTCGGCGCTTCTCCCATGCCCGACTTCTCCACCATGTCTGCTCCGTCTACCCTTCTGCCAACCGAAACGTTTGCGCAATTGGATTTCGGCGGTGTATTTGAATACGGCATTGTCACGATTGTCTTTACGCTCACAATGGTCGATCTCTTTGACAACATGGGTACATTGATCGGGTTATCCATGCGTGCCAAGTTGATGGACATGAAAACCGGTAAAGTCGAAGGTCTGAGCAAGGCTTTGATTTCCGACTCTTTTGCCACGATGGGCTCGGGCATCATCGGCACGCCGACAGCCACTAGCTACGTGGAAAGTGCTGCTGCCATCGCCGAAGGCGGTCGAACCGGTATTGTTCCTTTAGTTTCTGCCGTACTCTTTTTAGCTTGCTTGTTGGTGCTTCCGATCGTTCAAATTGTGCCAAGCTACGCCACTGCAGCCGCTTTGATCGTGGTCGGTGCTTTGATGATGCAATCGGTCATGCACATTAATTTCAAGGACTTCTCGACGGCAATGCCTGCCTTCTTGACGATTTTGACGATGCCTTTAACCTTTAATGTCGCAACGGGCTTCGGATTGGGGTTTATCAGCTATGTGCTCATCAAAATCTTAAGTGGCAAACTCGATGAACTTAATCTCATCACGGTTTTGATTGCCTTGGCTTTCGGAATTAATTTTGTGCTGCGCTAATCGTTAACTTGGCTCAGTCCATAAAATCGGCCCTCTTGGGCCGATTTTCGTGTAAAATGGCACATTCGCGTGCGGGGGTGGCGAAATTGGTAGACGCACCAGGTTTAGGTCCTGACGCCGTTTAGGCGTGTCGGTTCGAGTCCGATCTCCCGCACCATCTCATCTTTCCACCCTTCTACAGTTCTCCTTGAATTTCCAAGAAATTGACTCTTTTACTGCTCACTAACACAACGGAAGTAAAAGATTCCAACACCGCCAGCGTTATGTTCCATTTTGTGCCTATAGAGTCGCTCATCACTTCTAATCAAGGCCGATAGGTTTCTGAAACCATATGTTAGAGGATCAAAATCAGGCTTAACACGAACAAGATAGTTACCGACAGCTGCCGCATTCGCCCAGCCGTCCTCATCTTTGTAGAATTGCCAGGCTTCGTAGATCAGGGCTTTCGTACTTTCATCAACAGAACCGATACCGATATGTTTCTTGGCTGAAGACTCTTCAGTGTTAGAGTTCTCAGACACTATCGGCATCGCTAAATTTTCCAAGAGCAAAAACTCATCGCAGGCCAATTTAAACGATTGCGATGTCACTTCGCGGCCCACTCCAATCACACGAATCCCCGACTCTCTTAGCTTAATAGCCAATGGCGTGAAGTCGCTGTCGCTGGAAACAATGACAAAGGTGTCGTAACGCCCCGTTGAAAGAAGATCCATTGCATCAATAACCAAGGCCATGTCGGTGGCATTTTTCCCTGAAACATAGTCAAACTGCTGTATGGCCTTGAAAGCATTGTTTTTGAGCACGGAGTCCCACGAGGAAAGAACCGGTTTTCGCCAATTGCCATAAGCGCGCTTGACGATAATGTTGCCTCTGCTGAAATCTCTTTCAGAACCGCTTGAATCTTATAGACCTCAGTATTGTCAGCATCAACCAAAACAGCAATTGAATTAGTGTGTTCAATAGACATTTAAAAAGCTCCAGACAGCAAAGTTTTGCGTTTTATATTAGGCTTTTAACGCGTGACATCCACCCAGGTACCGTTGGTCAGCTTCTCGAGTTCTTCCGGAGTCACCTTAACGGCATTATTTGAAGCGCCGCCAGCCGGATAAACGACATCAAACATTTTCAGGCTTTCATCGAGAAACACTTCAACGCCATCTTTAAGCGCAAAGGGACAAACGCCACCCATCGGATGACCAAATAAGGATTCGAGAAGCTCTGACTCGCAAAAGTGAGATTTTTCTTTGAATAATTTCTTAAATTTGCCGCCATCTAAACGAGCCAAGCCGTTGGCAACGATCACAAGTAAACGACCGCTTTTGAGTTTGATGGCAAGCGTCTTGGCAATGCGTGCGGGTTCACAGTTGAGTTGCTCGGCGGCTAATGCGACGGTTGCAGACGAGCCATCGAGTTCAATATAGCGATCGAGCATGGCTCGGGATTCTAAGTAAGCCTTAACGTTTTCAGCGCTCATCAGGGACTCTCAGAAGACATTTAGGGTGACTGTTTAACAGGTCACCCGAAAAATTAACACAAAGAATTATTCCGACTTCTCAGTCTTGCAACAACATTCACCGGCTTCATGATGATGGTGATGATGGTGTCCGCCACAACCGCAATCTTCACCATGTTCATGATGATGGTGGTGCTCACCGCAACCACAGCCTTCACCGTGTTCGTGGTGATGATGGCCACCGCAACCGCATTCTTCACCATGTTCGTGATGATGGTGATGGCTGCCGCAACCGCAACCTTCACCGTGCTCGTGATGGTGATGGCCGCCGCAGCCGCAACCTTCACCATGTTCATGATGGTGATGACCACCGCAGCAACATCCGCCTGCGTGACCAGCCTTTGGCATACGAACCGGAATAAACGGCATTTGAACATGTTCAAACTCAAGACCGATCATGGAAAAGAGTTTGATCAAAGCAGGATCATGGACCACAGCAAAACCATTTTCGGTTTGAGCCACGCGAATGCCACGATTTAAAAGTGCCACTGCAGCTTCAGAAACAAAGTCCTCATCGCCCTTGATGACCAACACGTCTTCAGGAGCGGCGTCAACGACATAGAAATGACCGGCTTCATCGATTAACACTTCACCGACCTCAACAGGACGGCGCTCTGCAATCGTAACGTTCAGCGTTTCACTGCCAACCGTTAACGTATCGGGCAATTGAGCACGTTGAGCGCTGGTTAAGGCCACGTGTTGAGCACGATCCAAAATCGTCTTAGCAGGTGTTGCCTCAGCGGGCAAAATTTTCGTAATGTTCACAGGACTTCTCCTAGTTGCAAAAATTCTTAACGCAAGGCGTCAATCGCATGACTGAGCCTATCAACGGCAATGATTTCAAGCCCCTCAATGGGCGTCTTTGGCGCATTGGCTCTCGGAATAATGGCTCGTCCAAATCCCAATTTTGCCGCCTCTTTCAAACGTTCTTGACCACGAGGGGCCGGACGAATTTCGCCCGCCAAGCCCACTTCTCCAAAAATCACCGTGCCTTCAGGCAAAGGCTGATTGCGAATGGAGGAATAAATGGCCAATAAAACTGCAAGGTCTGCAGCAGGTTCCGTAATTTTAACCCCACCCACGGCATTAACAAACACATCCTGATCGTAGACCACGAGTCCCGCATGACGGTGCAACACCGCCAGAAGCATCGAGAGACGTTGCTGATCAAGACCCACGGAAAGCCGCTTGGGCGAAGGAGAATGTGAGTTATCAACCAACGCTTGCACTTCAACGAGCAACGGGCGTGTACCCTCTTGCGTCACCATGACCACAGAGCCTGGTACATTATTTTTGTGTTCTGACAAAAAGATGGCGCTCGGGTTGTTCACCCCTTTAAGTCCTCGATCGGTCATCGCGAAAACGCCTAATTCATTCACAGCACCAAAGCGATTCTTAAAGGCACGAATTAAGCGGAAATTGGAATGGGTGTCGCCTTCAAAATAAAGAACCGTATCAACGATGTGCTCTAAGACGCGGGGACCGGCCAATGAACCGTCTTTAGTGACGTGACCCACGAAAATAAGCGTAATGCCAGCATTTTTCGCGATCCGCGTTAAGCGCGCTGAGCATTCACGAACCTGAGTGACACTGCCCGGAGCAGAATCGAGTTGATCGGAAAATAACGTTTGGATGGAGTCAATGACCACAAATTGCGGTTTTTCGTTAATGAGCGCAGCTTCAATTTTTTCCAATTGAATTTCGCTCATCAAACGCATGCCTTGGGGATCAAGGCCTAAACGTTTGGCACGAAGGGCAATTTGGCCCGGGCTTTCTTCGCCAGAGACATAAAGAGAAGGCACTTGCGAGCTCACCAAACGGTGCATGACTTGAAGCAGTAAGGTTGACTTACCGATCCCGGGATCGCCGCCGATGAGGCTCACACCACCGGGTACCAGGCCCCCGCCCATCACACGATCAAATTCTTGAAAGCCTGAGATAATGCGCGGGACTTCCTGAGCCTGCACATCATTTAAATCCAGTACTTCACTCGTTTGTGCCAATGCTTTGAATTTTGCGTCACCAAATCGTTCGGCAACAGAACTCTGAACGACAAACTCTTTGAGCGTATTCCACTGCCCGCAATGCGGACATTTCCCTGCCCACTTAACGGTCGAGCCCCCGCACTCGGTGCAGACCCACTCAACTTTTTTCTTTTTCGAAGTTGCCATAGCAATCAGGCCTCATCTTCGGCAATGGGCACGCGAAGCGCCAGGGCACACATCAGTTCGTAGCCGATGGTTCCACAAAGGCCTGCGACTTCATTAATGCTGATGTGTTTACCCCACATTTCTACAGTGCTACCCAATTGCGCTTCAGGCACATCGGTTACATCGATCGTGAGCATATCCATCGACACCGACCCCACTAAGGGAGCAATCTTGCCTTCTACATACGTGGGAGTGCCATCAGGAGCACGGCGAGGATAACCGTCGGCGTATCCACAGGCCACCACCGCGATACGGGAGTCGCGCTGAGTGACAAAGCGAGAACCGTACCCGATCGCTTCACCGGCAGGGACATTTTGAATCGCTAAAATCTTTGCTGAGAGTGTCATCGCCGGAAGGATTCCCAGCTCTTGGCTTGTGTAATGGCTGTCGGGACTTGCGCCATAAAGGGCCACACCGGCACGAACTGCATCACCTTTCACATCCGTTTGAAAGAGTGTCGCGGCGGAGTTAGCCATACAAAATGAGCGATCCTTATCCACAACACAGTCCATGCGTGAGAGTTGTTCTTTTACTGTTGAGGGCTTGCCGGCTTCATACGTGGGCTCGGCGTTAGCAAAGTGAGTTACGATTCCCATCACTTCTACGCCTTCAATGGCTTCCAAGTCTTTTCGTACCCGCTCCTCTTGCTCGGGCAAAAAGCCCAATCGATTCATGCCCGAATTAATCTTGATGTGAACTTTGATCTTTTTAAAAGGAGCATGAGCGCGAAGCATTTCGATCATGGCATCGTTATGAATGATCGTTTCGATATCATCGCGTTCAAGTAACGGTAAATCCGTTTCGTCAAAAAAACCTTCTAATAACAGCAAGCGCTTTGTCCACCCCTGGCGGCGTACAGCATCGGCATCACACAAATCGATTAACGCAAGACCGTCAGCGTTGGCAAAAGCACGCGCGGCTCTAAATAAACCGTGTCCATAGGCATTGGCTTTCACAACAGCCCAAAGTGTTCTTTGACCGGCAGCTTCACGCATGCGTTCAAGATTATGACGCAGACTGCCCATATGAATGGTGGCTAGGATAGGACGTGGCATAACAAAATTCTTTCTTTCAAACCCCGTGGCTGAGCGTACTCAGTCACTGCAAACACAAGTTCTTCATCTTAGCGCATTTGATTGTCATACGCGTTATTTAATGTTCCTATTTGCAGTCAGTATTACAAATCCAGTTTATTGGCCGATGCCTGATTATAGGCCGATCACAATAATAAGTCTCATTATCTCAATTAGTAGCATCCTGTCACACTTTTTGGGGCTAAACCCCGATGAAAATAGGGGTCAGAGAGCGCGACAATCCTGTTAGAATCGACAGGTTACGTAAGGAGAGATGACTTTGTCCATGGAACGCGGCTTTTACTCAATTATGAGTGCGCAATTTCTGTCGAGCTTGGCAGACAATGCGCTCTTAATTGCCGCTATCGCACTTTTGGCACAAATGAATGCGCCCGATTGGATGACGCCTCTTCTTAAACTCTTTTTCGTAATCAGCTACATTGTACTTGCGGCCTACGTCGGTATCTTTGCAGACTCGATGCCTAAGGGTCGGGTGATGCTGATTACCAACATGCTCAAAATCGCCGGCTGCCTTTTGATGCTTTTTGGCTCTCATCCGCTTCTGGCTTACGCCATTGTGGGCGTTGGTGCTGCCGCTTACTCCCCTGCCAAATACGGCATTCTCACCGAACTCTTACCACCTGTAAAACTCGTTCTGGCCAACAGCTGGATCGAAGGTTTAACTGTAGCTTCCATTATCCTCGGTGTGGTTTTAGGCGGCATTCTCATCAGCGACACGGTCAGTTGCATGATTTTAGCCAGCGGTATTCCCTTTGAAGCCCTTGGCATTGCTACCCCTGCACAGGCCGCCATTGCGATCATTGTTTTCATTTACATGGGGGCGGCGTTCGTTAACCTCTTAATCCCCGACACAGGTGCTCGTTACCCCAAAGCCGACTTTCGACCGATTGAAACCCTGAAGTCGTTTTATAAGAGTTGCACCATTTTGTGGGCGGATCGCTTAGGTCAGATATCATTGGCGGTGACCACGCTTTTCTGGGGTGCTGGCGCAGTATTGCAATTCTTAGTGTTGAAATGGTCTGAATATGCATTAGGCATGAACCTTTCTGAGGGGTGCATTTTGCAGGCCGTGGTCAGTATTGGTATTGCGGTTGGTGCGGTACTTGCTGCGCAATTAGTCAGTCTTAAGAATTCGCTTAAAGTGTTGTGGATGGGCGTGATCATGGGCGTATTGGTCACCTGTTGCGCCTACTTTAACCAATCAATGGTCCCTGATGTTTGCGTGAGCATCTTCGGCTTTGACGTCGGTTTAGCTGAACTTATCGCAAGCCTTATCATGATCACAGTAGGTATTTGCGCGGGCTTTTTCGTCGTTCCCATGAACGCTCTGTTGCAACATCGCGGCTACGTTCTCATGAGTGCCGGCCGCTCCATTGCCGTTCAAAACTTCAACGAAAACTCCTCTATCCTTGTGATGCTCGGCATCTATGCGGTGTTGATTCATTGGGATTTGAGCGTTCCTGCCACAATGGTTATTTTCGGCGTCTTTGTGACGGCCTCGATGTTAGCCGTCATTGCCAAGCACTTTATCAACCAACGTGAGTATGACTCCACACACTTGATCGGCGAAGACAAGCGCCACTAATCAAAGAGAATTCCCTTAGGCTGATTGCTCCAGAAGGTCTTTGGCTGCACAAAAATCACGCCAAGCATCATTTTTAGCCACAGGCGATCTTAAAAGATAGGACGGATGATAGGTGACAACGGCAGGCACTGACCGTCCGGCAATTTCAACCTTGTGCACTGAACCACGAAGCTTGCCAGTTGATAATTCCGTGTTGAGAAGTTTCTGAGCGGCAAAACGGCTAGCAAGGACAATCACTGTCGGATTAAGAATTTCCAACTGGCGACGCAAGAAGTGGCTGCAAGCTCGGATTTCATCGTCTTGAGGATCGCGATTATTAGGCGGTCTGCACTTCAAGACGTTGATGATGGCAACATCACTGCCACGTTTGAGTCCACAGGCACGAAGAATATTTTCGAGTAATTCTCCGCTCTTGCCGACAAAGGGCTTACCTTGCAAATCTTCATCTCGCCCTGGAGCCTCACCAACGATCACCATTCGCGCTGTCGGCTCAGCAGTACCGAACACCGTTGAGAGTCGGTTTTGTACCAGCGTAGGACACAATTGACAGGAAGCCACCATCGAGCCAAGCTCTTGCCAGTTGGCCGTATGGATATGTGCAATGGTCTCAGAATCCGGTTCCTTGGCGGGTGCGCTTGCATCGATTCGTTTGACAGTTGCACTCGGTGGCGTCATGACTCTTTGAGTCGGTGTGAATTGCACTCGTTGAGGCGTCTGCGGAATTTGCTCTTGCGGCACCTGTGCCACTTTTGCAGAAACAGTAGCCTGTTTAGGTTGGGTCGATGAACTCGCCTGAGTCACTTCTTGAGAGCGCTGCTCTGATTCATCTTGAGCGATGGCGGCAGGCGACAACGGATCTTCATCATCGCGCCCGATCCAATACGGGCCGATTTCCATAGCCATCCATAAACGAATCGCCTCAGAGTTTTTCATCGACATATAAAAACAATCCGATTAACGCAGTCTCTTACACATCACGATCGCATCCTCACGACCGCCATGCGTAGGATAGTAATCTTTTCGACGAGAAATTTCTTCAAAACCGAGCTTACGGTAAAGCGACAAAGCAGCCGTGTTACTCGGACGGACTTCAAGAAAAAGATTCTCAATGCCACAGCTAGCGAGCCGACTGCAGAGTTCAGTGAGCAAAACGCGCCCATAGCCCTTACCTTGAAACGGCGGATCGACAGCAATTGTCAAAAGCTCAGCATTTTCAAAAATGCTCATATAAACAGCGTAGCCGACCATTTGGTCATCATCTTTGATGACAATAAACTGGTGCCCCGCTCTCCAAGAACCTGCGAAGTCGGCAAATGACCAAGGAAAGTCAAAGGCACGCTCATCCAGCGCTGCAATTGCTCGCAAATCTGATTCCTGTACACCGGTAAAGGTAATCATACTCACAGGCGCTCTCCGGCTTGACGCTCTTTAATTGTCAAAGCAACTCGGTCTCTGACGTAAAGAGGCGCGGCAGCATCAGGACTCACCCATGCGTCTTGAAGCTCGCTCGCTAGCCCCTGAGCATAGTCCAAAAGGTACTCGGCCCTCATGGGGGCAAATTGAGCCTTTTGCGGCAAAGCCATTTCATAGACGCCGATTGCAGTCCCCACCACAAAGTCCGATTGATACTCGGCGAGCCACTGACCGACTTGAGAAGGTTTAATCAGCTGCTCTGCAGTGACAACCTTTAGCACGCTGTCGACTATTTCAAAGACAGCGGCATAGCACTCACCCATGCGAGCATCGTTGAGAACCGCAATTCTTTTTGCTTGATTTTTAAATTGATAAGCCAAAGCAGCTAGCGTTGAGACGGGCAACACTTTCTTGTCCCATCCATAGCCTAAGCCTTGCGCAAGACCGCAAGCAATCCGAAGACCTGTAAAAGATCCAGGGCCGGCACCAAACACAATACCGTCTAAATCTTTCCCCTTAATTCCTGCTTCTTGGAGCACTTCATCGATCCAAGGCAGCATGTATTCGGAGTGCGTATTGCCGAGTTTATCGAAACGCGTAATAAGACCTGATGGTGTGACAAGAGCCACCGAACCGAATTCCGTAGAGGTATCAAAAGCCAATAGACAAGACATTCTGAGCAGTCATTTAAATAGCAGATGGCGGCTATCTTAGCACGAGACAGCCATCTCTTACTTCCGAGAAGTGTTGGAAATTAAGGCGCGGACCGAGAGTGAGCCGGCGTCATGGGACCGTGCGCGGGAGGCATGTCCGGTCTTGGCCCTGAGGCCATACCGGCACCGGGAATCGGTTGAACATCGTTACGGGGTTGATGCCGGCGGAATTCATAAAACTCCACATGCATCTCCTGAATTTGTTGACGCATACGAGCGCGTTCCTCAGGACTTAAGCGATGAGCCGGTCCTTTTTTGGCATCGTGACCAGGCTTGGGAGGTGGAGAGGTATAGCGGTGGCGAATGCTGTATTCATAACGACTGGGCAGGTGTTCACGCATGGCTAAGCGTTCTTTGCGGGTCATGCTTGTCCAATAAATGCGTTGCATACGAGGCTCAAGCAAAGGCCAAAGCTCAGCACGCTCCTTGGCATTCATTTCAGCCCAGTGTTTCGGGATGTCGGGATCGTGGCGATGATGATCAAATCGCCATGCTGGGACCACCGGAACCGACTCTGTTTGAGCCACTAAAACAAAATGCGCCGAAGCCTGTGCAACGGAGGCAATCCCTGCACAAAGCATCGCTAAAACCAATCGTGTTGATGTTAAACGCATTTATATTCCTTGCCCTACACCTTTTTGACACGGAAATAGTACGAAATGCGCGACCAATTAGGTGAAACCAATTTTTAATGAAACTCGTGATTTTGTAACAAAGCTCAAGATAGACTTGAAACTCTCAGAAAAGTGTCCAAAATAGGATGTAACAAACAACGCTTCTTTTTCAATTTTATTTTTAAAGTGAGTTACAAAATGACACTTGCAGAACGTACCCCCAAATTATTGGTTGTCGATGACGACCCCCGCTTGCGTGATCTTCTGCGTCGCTATCTCGGTGAAAACGGTTTCCAAGTTTTCGTGGCCGACAATGGCGTAACGATGAATCGTTTGTGGTTACGCGAACGTTTCGATGCACTCATTTTGGACCTGATGATGCCCGGTGAAGACGGTCTTCAAATTTTGCGTCGCTTGCGCGAACAAAAGGACACGACCCCGATCATCATGTTGACCGCTCGCGGTGAAGACGTTGACCGTATCGTGGGTTTGGAGATGGGTGCCGATGACTACATTCCGAAACCCTTTAATCCTCGTGAGCTCTTGGCACGCATTCACGCAGTGTTGCGTCGCCGTCCGGTTGCTGACAGCCCGGGCGCTCCCTCGATGGAAAATGAAGTGGTGAAGTTTGGCGAATTTGAACTCGATTTAGGCACGCGTGTTTTGCGTAAAAACGGTGAACCCGTGCCTTTGACGACCGGCGAATTTGCTGTTTTGAAGGCCTTTGCCCGTCATCCGAAACAACCCTTGTCTCGTGATAAGTTGATGGAAATTGCTCGCGGTCGTGAATACGAAGCCTTTGACCGTTCTTTGGACGTTCAAGTCTCTCGTCTTCGTAAGATGATCGAACCCGATCCCTCCAAGCCGCGCTTCTTGCAAACGGTTTGGGGTGTAGGCTACGTCTTCATTCCTGACGGTGGAGCCAACTAATTAACCTAAATTAATGAGGCGAATATGTCAGTGAGGTCACCGAGTCTGTTTTGGCGCACGTTTGCACTTTTGATGCTTCTTTTGGTCATCACAGCTCTCGCGTGGCTTCAAAGCTTTCGCGTTCTCTCGGAGGTGCCTTTCTCCAAAGGCATCTCCCAACAAATTATCTCCACGGTCAATTTAACGCGCTACGCGTTAATCTCTGCCGACGCAAATTACCGCACCGATTTGTTGCACGTCTTGGCTTATCGCGAAGGTGTACGCGTCATTATTAAAGATGACACCGATGAGTGGAAGCCGCTCATCTCCCAAGGCAACACGGCCGAAATGATTGAAATGGAAACTCGGGCTGTCTTGGGCCAAGATACGATCATTGCCGGACAAGTCAACGGTGAACCCGGCCTTTGGGTTTCCATGAATATCGAAGGTGATGATTATTGGCTTTTAATCCGACAAGATTTGTTAGATCCGCCCTTTGGGACGGCTTGGATGTGGTGGGCTTTCGTGGCGTTTTTAGTCAGCACTGTCGGCGCTACAGTCCTGACCCGTCGCACGGTCACACCCCTTGCGCAACTTAGCGAAGTGGCCAAGAAATTGGCCCGCGGTGAAAAACCTGATCCCCTGCCCGAAGACTCCAACACGGCCGAAATCGAAGCCGTAAACACGAGCTTTAACCATATGGTCCAAGAGCTCGAGCGTATGGAAAGTGATCGTGAGATTTTGTTGGCCGGTGTTTCGCACGACTTAAGAACCCCGCTCACACGCATGCGTTTAGAAATCGAGTTGTCCAATCTGCCCGATTACTCCAGAGACGCGATGGTAAGTGACCTTGAGCAAATGGAAACCATTGTCAATCAGTTCATGGCATACGCTCACCGTAGCAAACAACCGCTTGAACGCGTTGACTTAGGCTTAACCACCAACCAAACGCTCAATGACACCCGTATGCGTGTCAAAGAAGACGTTCGCATTGAGACGAGCATTATGGGCAACCTCTTTGTGATGGCGCATCCCACTGAGTTAACCCGTGCTATTCAAAACTTGCTCGTGAACGCTGATCGTTACGGTCGCGATCCTGAAACGGGTATCTTGAGTCTGAATATTCAAGTGTTGCGTCAAGACAACGATGCGGTGCTTCGAATCAGCGATACGGGCCCGGGCGTGCCAGTTGAAGAAATGCAACGCATCGTCCGACCCTTTGAACGAGGCGATACCTCCAGAAGCGGAGCCAAGGGAGCCGGTCTCGGTTTGGCTATCGTTGTGCGTGTTGTTAAACGCTCTGGCGGTACGATTTCTCTTTCAACGAATCACCCGCACGGTCTTGTCGTTGAGCTTGTGATGCCATTGGCTAACAAAAAAGATGAAAAACCGGTTTTAGAAGAGCACTCGGCGCCGGCTGACTCCGTACTAAGTGAAGAACTTGCAGCCCAAGAGGCTCAAGAGCCTGCGGTCGAGAAAACCGATTCGACGGGCAATAACAAAACCGATGTCTAATAAGTTAAAAGAGGCGAGAAATTCGCCTCTCTTCTTTTCCATCTGAAATTACATTGCTTCTAAAAGTGCGATAGCGTGCACTTCCATGGCACGCCGCTCCCCGACTGCATCACACCCTTCTTTGGTTTTGGCTTTGACGTTAACGCGTTGCAAGTCGATGCCGATACACTGTGCCACACTCTCACGAATCCGATCCATATGAGGCGCAAGCTTAGGTTCCTGAGCAATGATAGTAGCGTCAACATTAACGATTGCCCAGCCCCCCTTGACCACCAATTGAACCGCCTGGCGCAAAAGCTCACGACTGTCAGCGCCCTTATAGGCAGGGTCAGTATCCGGAAAATGTCTGCCGATATCGCCTAATCCGGCCGCGCCCAATAATGCATCCGTAATGGCATGCAAGAGCACATCAGCGTCCGAGTGCCCCAGAAGGCCCTTATCGTGATCAATTTCCACGCCGCCCAAAATCAAAGGACGATCTTGCACTAAACGATGTAAGTCATAACCTTGACCGATACGAAAACTCACGATTTACTCCTTCATGTCTGTCTCGCTGAGATAACGACGAGCAGCATCGATATCTTCGGGGTAGGTCACTTTAATATTAAAGGGACTCCCGATAACAACCTTAATTTTTGCGCCGACTGCTTCCATGGCTGAAGACTCATCGGTTACGGAACTGCCGACCGACTCAAGCGCACGAGTCAACTGGGCACAGCGAAACGCCTGAGGCGTTTGTGCACGCATCAACTCCCGTCGATCTAAAGTATCTACAACAAGACCATTTACTACACGCTTGACGGTGTCGGTCACAGGTTGCACCAGTAAAGCCCCGTCACAATCACCATCAATAGCCTCAATTAACCGCAAAAGACTCTCTTTATCAACGCAAGGGCGGGCTGCATCATGGACAAATACCCATGCCTCGTCGGTAAAACCCGACTTTTTCAATCCGTTTAAAACGGATTCGGCTCTCGTTGCACCACCGCAAGCAATCACCTTTACCCGATCATCAAAATGGCAGTCTTTGACGTATTGATCCTCAGGCGAGACCACGACCACGGCCGACTCAAAAAGCTCGGTTGCCATCAAGCGCGATACGGTGATCTCCAGCATACTCAACTCGCCAACAAGCGGAAAGTATTGCTTGGGATAACCGATATTGAGCCTTGAGCCCACACCTGCTGCAGGAATCAGTAAATAACGTTCAGGCATATTGCTGTCCAAATTCAAATCGCTCTAAGTTTAGCCGAACTCGGCGGTCTATAATGATCAATCCTGAAGAATTTCCCTTAAAAGAGTCTCATGTTTAAGTCTTTATCGGCGCGTCTGGCGCGTGATTTTGATCATTTAAGTGCCAAAGCCAAACGAACGGTTGCTTTGTCTTCGCAAGGTGCTAAAGCCTGCGCTCTGGCTGAACTTGCGCTTTACGCTCACGACAAAGGTAAGCGCTTGGTGCTCGTAGCCGATAACGCCGCCGATTGCCTTCGCATGACTGACGAAATGCGCTACTTTGCACCGCATCTTCGTATTGAGTATTTCCCGGACTGGGAAACGCTCCCCTACGACTCTTTAAGTCCTCACCAAGATTTGGTCAGTGACCGCCTGCAAATTCTGCATCGTTTAAGCTTGCCGCTTGAGGATACCCAAGCCGTCGACGTCTTGATTACGCATTGCGTGACCGCTTCCCAGACGATTGCACCTCCCTCATATTTAAAGGGCAGACTCTTTTTCTTTAAGACCGGTCAAGACATTAACCCCGAGGCCCTTCGCGCCCGCTTGATTGATGCGGGCTATGAGCACGTGAGCCAAGTGGTTGCTCCGGGCGAATTTTCCGTTCGCGGAGGTCTCATCGATATCTTCCCCATGGGTGAAAATCAACCCATACGCCTGGACTTATTCGATAACGAAATTGACGTGATCCGACGCTTTGATATTGACACTCAACGGTCACTGGAAAAAGTCGATGAGGTTCGAATTCTTCCAGGACGTGAGTACCCGGTCGAGATGGAATCGTTGACGCATTTCAGAGCACGTTGGCGAGAAACGTTTGCGGGCGATCCCAGCAAGGTTGCCCTTTATAAGGACATGGCCAACGGTATAGTCGGCCCCGGCATTGAATACTATTTGCCTTTATTTTTTGATGAACGCAGTACGTTATTCGATTACTTAAATCCCGATCTCAATATTGTGGGGCTATTGGGTGATATTGATGGTGCACTTCATCGCTTCTTTGAGGAAACCTCGCAACGCTATCGTTTCTTAAGTGCCGATACGGCTAGACCGGTATTGCCTGTCGAATCACTGTATTTAAATCCTGAAGCGTTTTTCGTCACAATTAAACCCTTCGTTCGCTTCCAAGCAACCGAGCAAATTCGTGAATCTTCAGCTCCCAAAGCTCTATTAGTTGATCGAAAAGCGGATAACCCGATTAAAAATCTTTCACTTTTTCTTGATTCAGAACGCTTATCCGGTCATCGAGTGCTCATTATGGCCGCAAGCATCGGTCGACGCGAGACACTTGCACAGCTTTTTGAACGAAACGGATTAAAGCTGCCCTACGTTGATACGTTTGACGAATTTATAGCCGCTGATGCCCCTGCAATGCTCACTTACGGGCCCTTAACCGAAGGCTTTACGATCGAAGGTGTGACGGTTTTAACCGAAAGTGAGCTCTATGCCACACCCGTGCGTCGATCTTTGCGGCGACGCCAGAAGACAACGAACGTCGATCTGATGATTCGCGATCTGGCAGAACTTAAAATCGGTGACCCGGTCGTTCATATTAAGCACGGTATCGGTCGTTACGCCGGACTTGAAATTATTGATACAGGATACGGCCAAGAGGAATTTTTGCGACTGGATTACGCCAAAGATGCCAAGCTTTTTGTGCCAGTGGCTCAGCTGCAAATGATTTCTCGCTACAGTGGCAGTGACGCCGAACACGCTCCCCTTCATAGCCTTGGTAAAAACGATTGGGAAAAAGCGAAGAAAAAAGCCGCTGAGAAAGTTCGTGATACGGCTGCCGAACTTTTAAATCTCTACGCTTTGCGCGAAAAAAGTGTCGGTCACGCGTTTGAATTTTCTCGTGTGGATTACGACAGTTTTGCAGAAAGCTTCCCATTTGAAGAAACGCCTGATCAGTTAGCCGCCATTGAAGCAGTGCTCGACGATATGAAAAAAGACCGTCCGATGGACCGTCTTGTGTGCGGAGATGTGGGCTTTGGGAAAACGGAAGTAGCGCTTCGTGCGGCCTTTGCTGCAGTTGCAGGTGGCAAACAAGTCGCCATTCTTTGCCCCACGACGCTTCTTGCCGAGCAACATGCGCATACCTTTGCCGATCGCTTCAGCGCTTGGCCAGTGACTGTCTCGGAGCTTTCTCGCTTCCGAACCGCCAAGCAAAGTAAAGCTGTTCTCGAGGGGGTGGAAAACGGGACGGTCGACATCGTGGTCGGCACACATAAACTCTTAACCGATAAGGTGAAGTTTGCCCGGTTAGGTCTCGTGATCATCGATGAAGAACACCGATTCGGCGTCAGACAGAAAGAATTATTGAAGAAACTGCGCGCCGACGTTGACGTTTTGACCTTAACGGCAACGCCGATTCCTCGAACCCTAGCGATGAGTTTGGAAGGTATTCGGGAATTTTCCATCATTGCCACGGCACCTGAAAAGCGTCTATCGATTAAGACCATTGTCAGAACAGAAACACCCGATGTCATTCGGGAGGCCGTAATGCGTGAATTAAAACGTGGCGGTCAGGTGTATTTCTTGCATAACGACGTCTCCACGATCGAGAATCGTCGTGAGCAACTTGCGCAATTGATTCCTGAGGCCCGCATTATTGTCGGCCACGGGCAAATGAATGAACGAGAGCTCGAAAGCGTCATGCGAGACTTTTATCAGCAACGCTACAACGTGCTCTTGTGTACCACAATTATCGAAACGGGCATTGATGTGCCGACCGCCAACACGATCATCATGCACAGAGCCGACAAGTTCGGTCTGGCGCAATTACACCAATTGCGTGGTCGCGTCGGCCGAAGCCACCACCAAGCCTATGCTTATCTCTTAACACCCGGCAAAGAAGCCATGACCGCCAATGCTGAAAAACGATTGGAAGCCATCCAAAACTTGGAGGATTTAGGCAGTGGCTTTTATCTTTCCATGCATGACTTGGAAATTCGCGGCGCAGGCGAAGTCTTGGGCGAGCATCAATCGGGCGAAATCTCTGCCGTCGGCTTTGACCTTTATAACCAGATGCTCAAACGTGCCGTTAAAAGCATGCGCAATCACGAGACGGTCGACTTGGATGAACCGTTTGAAGCAATGGCTGAAATTAACCTGCACTCCCCGGCACTGTTACCCGCTAAATATATTGATGACGTGCAGCAACGATTGAGTTTTTATAAAGAGTTGGCAGGATGCGAAACCTTCGATGCCATTGAATCCGTTCGAGAAGCATTAGGCGACCGATTCGGGACGCTGCCCGAAGAAGCCAACACACTCATTGAGACGCACCGCTTGCGTCTGTATTGCCAAATGTTGGGAATTGCCCGCATTGAGGCGGCCGAAGAAGTCATTGTGATTACTTTTGAAGCCAAGCCTAAGTTTGAACCCATGCGGTTAATAGAACTCATGCAAAAAAGCCGCAACATGCGCATGCTCGGTCCGACGAAACTCAAAATTGAGCAAAAAACGCCGACGATTGAATCGCGGTTGGCGTATTTACGAGGGTTTGTTAAAGCATTGGACAGTTCGAAAGTCACGCAATAGTGGTAAGATGAAAGGATGATCAACCGGCGAATACATCATGCCTTTGAAAATAAGACTCTTAACCCTATGTTTGCTCGGGGCATTAGTCGTCCCGACAGCAACTCTCGCGCAAAGTGTAACGAGCGGCGTTTCGTTTGAAACGGCTCGTGCCATGATGCATGAAAGAGCTGACCGTCTCAAGATGACGGCTGCCGAAGTTGAGCAAAAGACGCACCAAGTCAAAGAAGCGAAGTCTCTAAGCGGTCCTAAGGTCACTTTGAATGCCAAGCAAGTCGAAGGACGCAAAAACTTGAATATGGAATTTGATAATCCGCTTGGAGAAATCAACATTCCTCCCTTAGGTCCCAATATTCTAGGTCTCAATATTCCCGGCACACTCGAAATTGATTACGAGGATGACCTCTCGGGCCCCCGTGCCTCGGTTGATTTAACGTGGCCCATTTACACGGGCGGAGCAATTTCTGCTCAACAAGAAGCCTCTCGAGCCGCTCTTCGTCAAGCGCAAGCCGGCCACGACAAAAGCCGAGAAGAGATGGATGCGCTTTTGGTACAAAAGTATTTCGGCGTTCAATTGGCCCGCCATATTGAACAACTCCGTAATGACCTATATAAACAAAAAGGGCGTGATCTAGCACGTGCCAAGCGATTTGAAAAAGTTGGGATGATTGCAAAAATTGAGCGCATGAATGCTGAGGTCAATCTCGATACTGCTGAACGGGAACTTGTTCAATCCCAAACGGATTTAAAGGTTGCCGAGCGAGAGCTTTCGGAACTTTTGCGCGAACCGGTGCCCGCACAACTCTCAACTCCCATTTTTGTGCTCTCCGACTTAAAGACTCTGGCTTTGTGGCAAAACCTTGCACAAGCTCACAGCCCCGTTTTGCGCGAAATTGAATCGCAACGAGAACAAGCTTTAATGGGGGTTAAGGCCGCTAAGAGCTCTTTTCATCCGCAGGTTTACCTCTTCGGTCAATACAACTTTATTGATCACTATTTAACCATTACCGAGCCTGATTGGATTGCCGGCATTGGTGTCACCTTTACGCTTTGGGACAACCGAGACCGTTCGGCTCGCGTAGGTAGCGCCCATGCTTTAGTTGATAAAGCCAGTGCTGCACAAAGTCAGGCCAAGCACGAGTTAGATAAAGCCGTTGAAATTGCTTGGCTACGCTCTCAAGAGGCGCTTGAGCAGTTTGAACTGACAACTAACGCCATTGAACTTGCTAAAGAAAACGTTCGATTGCATGAGCGCAGCTTTTCCGAAGGCCTTGCAACCGTTGATGAACTAAACGATGCTCGCAATAAACTGATTGCCGCTCAAGTAGCCCGCTCAGTTGCCGCGTATCGATTTGTCGTTGCCTACAGTTTACTGCATGCTGCAAGCGGCCAAATGGTCAGCTTTGCCGACGCTTTTAATAATCCGAAAACCGTATTTGTGACGCCATGACCAACACTACTCTTCAAAACCGTAAACCCTTATTAATCGGAGCTGCCGTCTGTGCAGTCGCTGCCGTTGCGGTGGGCGTTTGGCTGGCTAAACATCCCGCTAAAGAACCCTTGTACGGCATGATGCAAGCGAAAACTGTCGACGTTGCCGCCAAAGTCACAGGTCGCGTTGAAGCCCTCAAAGTCCGTGAAGGCGACAACGTCACGGCCGATCAATTGTTGCTTGTTTTAGATATTCCTGAAGTTGAAGCCAAGCTCAAAGAAGTCAGAGCTCTGCAAGAGGCCGCCGCGGCTAAAAGCAGTCTCGTTGATGAAGGCGCTCGTCCTCAAGAAATCCGTGCGGCTAAAGCTCAAATGCAACGCGCGCAAGCAGGTGCTCAATTAGCCACCAAGACCTACAATCGCGTCAGAAGTCTTTACAAAGACGGACTCGTTTCCAAGCAAAAGTTTGATGAAGCATTGGCGCAAAAGCAAAGCGCAGATCAAATGCTCGCCATGGCACGCGAGCAATATGACATTGCTGTAACCGGTGCAAGAGCTCAAGAAAAAACGGCTGCCAGTGCACTTTCTCAACAAGCTGCAGGTGGTGTCGAGCAAGTGCAAACGATTGTTGATGAGAAAAACGTCACGGCGCCTTTGGCCGCAGAAGTCTCTCGCATTTTCGTTGAAGAAGGTGAAATTGCCGCAGCCGGCGTTGCCCTTGTCAGTCTCGTGGATCTGACCGACCAATGGGTGGTTTTCAACGTACGCGAAGACGCCATGCCTGAGATTAAAAAAGGGACGCAACTTAAGGCTGAAATCCCCGCCTTGGGTCGTAAAGACGTGGCCTTTGAAGTCTACTTCATTAATGCTCGCGGTGAATACGCCACTTGGCGAGCAACGCGCCAGAGCACAGGCTTTGATTTAAAGACTTTTGAAGTGCGAGCCCGACCGGTCAGCGCCGTTCCCGATTTGCGCCCGGGCATGAGTGTCATCGTTCACCGCTAACGTAGATTAGTTTTTATGAAACGGCCGGGCATTCTCGCAAGCGCCTATCAGGAAGTGCAATCGATCCTTCAGGATCGGTGGACACTTTTGATGTATGTGGTCACACCGGTTATCTGGTGCGCGCTTTTGTTCGGTCTTTTTGCGCATGGCATCATGCGCGATCTCCCCGTTGGCATCGTCAATCTGGACGAGCATCCCGATGCATTGGAGCTTGAAGTCAAACTTGATGCTCTTCCCTCGGTTGCCCTTGTCTCAATGCCCGATGTTGATTCAGCAAAAGACGCATTGCTTGAGGGCGATATCTACGCCTACATTGTCGTTCCTAACGATTGGAGGGCCACTTCCGGCAAACCCGATGGAGCGGCTCTCGAGCTCTTTTTCCCTAAAACGATTTACGCCATTGCAGTCAGTCTGGAACTAGACATTAAACAGGCTCTTTTAAGTTTTCAGACTGAGAGCCTACAAAAGTTAGCTCGAGTCACAGGCATGACCTCAAAGCAAGCCGACCGTGCGACTAAAGCCATTGTTGTGCACTCCGTCACGCTCGGCAACATTGCCTTTAACTTCCAGGCCTACATTCTTCCGACTCTTATTCCCGGGATTTTGCATTTAGCCGTTACCCTGGCATTGGTTATGCGCATCATCGGTCACTGGCATGACAAATCCATTCGAAAATGGTGCAAAACCGGAGGCGGACCATTGGGGGCATACATCGGGACAGCCTTACCTTGGTGGGCTTATTTCACAAGCTTGGGCATTGTCTTTATTGTCCTTTTAACCGGCTATTTCGGTTGGTTTGCTCAAGGCAGTCTTCTACTGTGGTTTGCAGGCTTTGCCCTATTCATGGCAGTTATGTGCACGTTGCCCATGTTCTTGATCGGTTTTTTTGCGCGCTTTAGTCCCATCATTGCGGTCAGTGTGGCTACGGGCTATATTGCACCGATCTTCCCTTATACGGGATTTTCATATCCGTTGGACGCCATGGACGGCTGGGTGACGTGGTTGGCAGCCTGCTTTCCCTTCAAACACTATTTTGCGTTCCAAGGGCAAGTATGGATGCTTGACAGTCCCCTGTCAGTGACGCTTCTGACGCTGGGCAAACTTTGTGTGTTTGCCTTGATTTGGGTGGGCATTGGCTATTGGCTTTTCCGAAACAGTGTTCGCGTGGCCATGTTTACTGAATGGCAGGAGGCTCGGAAATGACCGGTTTCCTCAAGACTGTCCTTTACACGATCAAAAACGCCGTCGGCTCACGCGATACGTTTTTGATCTTTGCCATTGCTTCGCTCTTTTATCTCGTTTTTTATGCACTGCCTTACGAGAACCAAATCATCGTACGTATCCCGACGGCTGTCGTCGATATGGATCAAACACAACGCTCGCAAGACTTTGTCAATAAAATTCTGAGCGCGCAAACCGTTGATGCTCGACTCATTACACCGGACTACCAAGAGGCTAAAGATCTTTTTGCTCGAAGTGAAGTTGATGCGATTGTGGTCATCGGCGAGGAATTTTCACGAGATCTTGAGCGTGGGGAGCCCGTAGCCGTTCACGTGTTCAGTAACGGCGCATTGCCCGTTAAAGGTCGCGCGGTTTCTAGTTCCCTTTTGACGATCGTGGCCGAAGAAAATACCGTTGAAGTCGTCTCCCGACTGGTCCACAAAGGTCTTAACCCAACAGTTGCCAAATCCATGAGTCAGGCCGCTCCCACAATGGTCTCTCAAGACCTCTTTAACAATGTCGGCGGTTATGGCTACTACACGGTTCCGCTTGTGGCTGTTGTGATTGTTCAAGCCGTAATGTTTTTCGGTATCGGCATTGCTCTCGGTCAGTGGCTGGATTCAAAAGAAAAACCGTCATTTATTACCGAAGCCTTTAAATCTAAAGGAGGCCTCTTAGCCGTATTTACCGGCTTTACCCTCATTGCCTTTTTCTGGGGACTCTTTTTGGAAACTTTAGGCCTAACGCTACTCGGAATGCCGACATTCATGGATGCCGGCGCGACAGTGGCTGCACTTTTTGCCTTTGCGCTTTCGGTATCCTCTTTAGCAATGCTTCTGACACTTTTAGTCGGTACATACCGTTATGCGCCGGCTTTAGTGCTCGCTTCTGCCCCTTCAGTCTTTTTATGCGGGCTTGTCTTTCCGATGGAAAATTTTGCTGCTTGGGTGATTCCTTTTGCTTGGATGATTCCCACAACACCGGCTTGCCAAGCTCTTGTTTTTGCGAGCCAAGAAGGCGCTTCTCTTTCTCAGATTGCCCACCTAGTCGGTGCAAGTCTTTTGCAATTTGCGGTGTACGGCTCTTTGATGCTCTTTGTTTTCTCTAAGCGCTATCAGAAACAAACGAGTGCGTGACGGGTACGTTCATTAGTCGCTATTTCAGGCGATTGTTAACTCGATAGACTTCCGGGAAAGTCATTGCACGACTGACGCGCCGCATACGAATTTCCAACCAACGTGTCGACCCCCGCTTTTCGTAATAGCGAGGATTGCTCAGAATGCAAGCCAACCAAAGGCTCTGCCAATGATTTAAAGTAGATGCTCTTTGTCCGTAATAGTGCCGTGCTGCAGCTTCTACACCAAAAATCCCTTGACCGAACTCTGCAACATTAAGATAGGTTTGCAAAATCCGTCCCTTACTCCAAGTTGCTTCCATCACTTTGGCTAAAACAATTTCCTGCGCCTTACGGATATAGCTTTTCTTGTGAGACAAAAAGAGATTTTTCACCAACTGCTGCGTAATCGTCGAGCCACCGGGAGCCGCCTCACCTTCTAACACATTGCTGATAAAAGCCGTTTGCAGTGCCTTCCACTCAATGCCATTGTGGTCTAAAAAATTCACATCTTCGGCGGCGATCACGGCACGAATCATGTTATTGGAAACGCGTGACAAGGGAACAGGACGAACCGTTACTTTACCCAACCGTTCGCGTTCGCTTTCGATATAAGCCGAAGTCGTAATATCAGCTTTGGAGTAATAGAGCACTTGTCCGATGTAGTAGCCCTCAATCAAACAAAAAACCGCCGCCAAGCCGATCAACACGCGTTTAATCGTGCGTTTGGTTTTAGTTCGAATGGCCATGAAGTAGTCCTCACTACGCTACTGATCGAGCACTTCTCGGCCGATCAAGTCATAGTCTTGGTTATCGGTCACTCGTACATTAACAATATCACCGGGCTCAAGGTGTCGATCGGTTGTCACATAAATAATGCCGTCAATCTCGGGAGCGTCGGCCGTTGTTCGTCCGATAGCCACACCGTCTTCATCTTCGCATTCATCAATGATGACCGGTTGCACGGATCCAATCTTGGCACGCATGCGCTCATAAGAAATCTCTGACTGTACCGCCATGAATCGGTCACGACGCTCCTCACGAACTTCGTCAGGCAACGCGCCGGGCAAAGCATTGGCTGCCGCCCCTTCAATGGGAGAATAGGCAAAGCACCCCACGCGATCCAATTGGGCTTCTTTTAAAAAGTCCAACAGGTACTCAAACTCGTCTTCCGTTTCCCCCGGGAACCCGGCAATGAAAGTCGAACGGATCGTCAAGTCGGGGCAAATCTTTCGCCAAGCTTTAATTCTTTCGAGCGTCTTTTCAGTGGCGGCGGGTCGCTTCATGGCTTTAAGCACACGAGGATGAGCATGTTGGAAGGGAATATCCAAGTAAGGCAAGATTTTCCCTTCAGCCATCAATTCCACGACTTGATCAACATGCGGGTAAGGATAGACATAGTGAAGGCGAATCCACATGCCCATGTCACCTAATTCACGCGCTAAGTCATAGAGCTTGGTTCTCATGGCTTTACCGTGATCGTTAAAGTCAATCGCGTAACGCTTATCAAGCCCGTAGGCCGACGTATCCTGACTGATTACCATCAGTTCTTTAACGCCTGCCTCACGAAGTCTTTCGGCTTCCAGTAAGACTTCACCGATCGGACGGCTCACGAGAGGGCCGCGCAACTGCGGAATAATGCAGAAGGTGCAGCCGTGATTACACCCTTCGCTGATCTTTAAATACGCATAATGCGAAGGCGTCAGTTTAAGCCCGGCTTTGGGCATCAAATCAAAGTAAGGCAAATGCGGACGCGACAAGTGGCGATGCACGAGCTCATAGACTTTTTCAAATTCTCCGGGCCCTGTAATACCCAGTACATCGGGGCAGACGTCCTTTAAATACATTGAGCCGTCTAAACGCTTTTTAGCGCCCAAGCATCCCGTAACGATCACTCGACCGTTTTCCTGCATAGCTTCTTCAATAGCCTGCACACTTTCGGCAACCGCTTCATTTAAAAAGCCGCATGTGTTAACGATCACAAGATCGGCCGAATCATAGTCTCCGACAATGTCATAACCTTCAGCGCGCAGTTGCGTAATAATGCGTTCGCTGTCGACCAACGCTTTGGGACAACCCATCGAGACAATGCCGATACGTGCAGACGATTGAGTCATTTGATTAACCTTCTTGAATCCAAATCATGACCGCGTGACGACCGCAAGTCGTATCACGACGGAAGCTGTAGAAAAGCTCGGGGTTGGCATACGTATCGTGACGAGCGGTCACAATGTCTTTCACGCCTTCATCCTTTAACGCCATCGTTGCCAATTGCGTTAATGAGCAAAGGAATTTGCCGTCACCCTTTTCTTTGAAAGCCTCTCGGGCATTGGGAATCGTTTTTTGCATGGCGACGATTACATCTTCACCCGTCTCAAAGCTTTCATCGCCGATTCTCGGGCCTAACCAAGCAATAAATTCGGCTGCATCGTCGCCCAAGCGTTCGCGCATGCGTTTGATCGTCGCAGGTAAAATCCCGTCAGCCAAGCTTCGCCAGCCGCAATGCACGGCTGCAACCGCACGGCCCTTTTTCTCGGCAATCAAAACGGGTAAGCAGTCTGCAACCTGAACGACACAGACTACGCCCGGGGTGATTGAGACGCTTGCATCGGCCTCTTCCTCAGGTTGAGCCCCTTCAGCATCCACAACACGCGTGCCGTGCACTTGTTTTAACCACTTGGGATCAGATGGCACCAATTGAGCCGCCAATGTGCGATTCATTTTGACGCAGAAATCGACATCAGAGACGTAAGCGCCGACGTTAAAGCCACCGATGCCGTTGACATCCCCATAGGGGCCCGAGGAGACGCCTCCGGCACGCAACGTCATCAATGCATCGACATTATCGGGACAAATGTCATCCCAATCGGGTTGCAAAATCGCTAATGCAGGCTTTTCAGTATCGTCAATCATAATTTGTTAAATCAATCAAAAACGGTCACGGGCTCATCTAAGCCTTCAAAACCCAAGGCTTGCATGAGTTGATATAAGTCTTCAGGAGGCGGTACAAACCATTGCATCGGCTCTTTGGTTTCAGGATGCACCAACCCTAAACGAGAAGCATGTAATGCTTGACGTTTAATATTTGCCAAAAGGCTTCCTTCCGGTAATTTCGCTATTTTACCCTTATAGACAGGATCGCCCACCAAGGGTAGCCCAGCCCACTGCATATGTACGCGGATTTGATGCGTACGACCGGTATCCAAGCGACACGCCACCCAAGAAACACTTAAAGGAACTGAGCCCACACCATCGACACTTGTCATATCGACGAGTCTGACATGCGTTTTAGCTTCTTTACTACGAGCACCTGAGCCTACACAAAAACGCATCGGAGCTCTCGGATCTCGCATCAACGGCTCATCAATAAAGCCAGCTTCGGGTGCTTTACCGTAAGCCAAGGCCCAATATTCTCGTTTAACGGTTCTTGCTTGCAGTTGTCGGATTAAATCCGTTTGGGCTTCAACAGTCTTGGCAATCACCATTAAACCCGTTGTGTCACGGTCAAGTCGGTGGACAATGCCGGCTCGAGGTAAGACTCGCAATTCAGGATTGCGATTGAGAAGTCCATTTAACAACGTGTCGTTCCAGTGACCGGCAGCCGGATGCACAACAAGACCGGCAGGTTTATTGACCACCATGATCGTGTCATCTTCATAGACAACATCAACATCAATGTCAGCGGGCTGAAAAGCCAATTCCTGAGGACTGGGTTGGGCCGTGACTTCAATTTCATCGCCTGCGGATACTTTTTGACGCACTTTTGTGGCAACTTCATCATTGACGACCACCGCCCCGTCTTCAATCCACGTTTGAAGCCTTGCGCGTGAAATTTGCGGCATTAATTCAGCAAGAACTTTATCGAGTCGCTCACCGAGCTTATCCTCAGGAACCACAAAACTTAAAGCATCTTCGTTATTATTTAACGACATAAAACATCCTAAAACCACACCGATAGTTGAAAATAACCCAAATGCGACTTGAGCGAGTCTTTCTCCTAACGGTATAATCGGCCAATCGACTGATTGGTTTTTATAAAGAAAACATCAATGGCTGTAACTTTACATCAATTGCGCAAACGCGCACGTGCAGGCTTACTGGCCTGCTTAGTCGCCGCCGTCACGGCCGGCTGCTCGACCATCGAAACCGATATCACGGCAGATTGGGACGCTGATCGTCTGTACAACGAAGCTCGCGATGCCGTTGAAAACTCCGACTGGACGAGAGCGCAAGATTATTACACAAAACTTGAAAGCCGTTATCCGTTCGGCCGTTATGCGCAACAAGCACAAATTGAAAGCGCTTATGCCTATTGGCGTGACGGTGAAGCGGCTCAATGCGTACAAACGTGCGATCGATTCTTGCGTCAATACCCCAACCATGCCAATAGCGACTATGTGCTCTATTTGAAAGCACTGGCAACGCTCAATCAGCGCGATTCGTTCATTTCGGCCATTTTAACGAATGAAGTTTATGAACGCGACGCCGATGCGGCTCGTACCGCTTTTGACACGTTTAAGGAAATCGTCGAACGATTCCCCAACTCTCGCTACGCTCACGAAGCGCGTCGCCGTATGCATGAATTGGTTTTGGCTCAAGCCTATAACGAATTGAAGGTGGCTCGTTTTTACTACGATCGCCATGCCTACGTAGCTGCCATTGAGCGCGCTCAAGGTGTTGTTCGTGAATTCCAACAAACGCCTTATTCTGACGACGCTTTAAAACTTATTGAAGATTGCTACGAACAACTTGGCATTACTGAATTGCAAGCCGACGTACGCCGCGTGATTGACTTAAACCAAAATCGCGAACGTTAATCTTTAAGGCTTTCAAGACTAAAAGCTCGAGATCGCAGTCTCGAGCTTTTTCTTAACTTAATACGCTTCATCGGGATTATCCAAAAACGAATACACCCGTCCGAAGTCTCGGGTTCTAATCATGGGCGGCAAACTATCCATGACAATGCGCCCATAGGACTTCTCCACAATGCGATTGTCACCGAACACCACGACACCGAAATCGCGCTCGCTACGAATCAAACGTCCAACACCTTGGCGCAACATCGTGATCATCTCAGGCAACTGATATTGCATAAAAGCATTTTTGCCCCGACTCTTTAACCAATCCGATCGTGCTCTGGCCAAGGGTGTATCAAATTGCGCGAAGGGCATCTTGTCAATAATGACCAGTTGCAACGACTCGCCCTTAATATCAACCCCTTCCCAAAAACTCATGGAACCAACGAGCACGGCATTATCGGCTGACTTAAAGCGCTCCAAGAGCTCTGTCTTGGCGCTTTCGCCTTGCACGCAAAGCGTAAAGTTTGCCCCCATGCGAGCTCGCAAACACTCTGCAATGGACTCCATCGAACGGTAACTGGTACAAAGAAAGAAGGCTCTGCCCTGCGTTTTTTGCAATAAAGGCCAGGTGGCTTCAACCAAAGCTTCAGAAAAATCCGGCGAAAAAACACCCGGCAAATCGTTGGGTAGATAAAATCGGGCCTGATAGTTGTAATCGAAGGGACTTTGCCAGCTGTGCGTTTCTGTCTCAGGATCAAGCCCTAACTGATCCAGAAAATACGAAAAGTCGGCTCTCCCGTCACCCTTTTTCGTGGAAATTGTGGCGCTCGTGTAAACCCAAGCATTATTCATGTCGCTTCGGGCCTTGCGGAAATGCCCTGAGACAGATAGCGGGGTATTGGAAAAAGTGACATTTTGCTCGGTCAAACGAAGCCAGAGAACAGAAGGCACATCATTGACGATTTTGACTTTAGAGGCTTCTTTAAAGACGCGATCCCAGGCTTGGACATTGACATAAAGTTCTAAGGCGCGTTGAGCAAACAGCGCCAATTCGTCATTGACGTTTTGAACTTGCGCGAAATCCTCGGCAATGCGACCCACCGCAGCCGTGAGCGCTTTCATCGGCGCATCCATCGCTTCGGCAAAGCCTTCAATATCAGCGATATTATGTTCGGTATCGTAATCTAAGCCCAACGAGTCATGCACAGCCTCTAAGATCCCTAAAGAGGCTTCTCGCACAGCAGCAAATTCTTTATCCCAATCAACGGACTTAACCCAAACACGGCCTAAAATGCGTCCCTCATCGCAGAAGTCTTTGAGCTCCCAGAGCGAAAACATGTTGGAAAAATAGTCCATGCCGACATCAGCTAGCTTATGAGCTTCATCGACAATCACTAAATCAGCCGAAGGTAAAATCTCCCCGAGACTTTCATCTTTTAGACTCAAATCGGCCATAAAAAGATGGTGATTGACAATGACCACATCGGCCTCTTTGGCACGACGCCGGGCTTGTGTTACGTAACAGTCTTCAAAGTGAGGGCATTTACTGCCCGTGCAGTTATCTTTTGTGCTTGTTACCCAAGGCCACAAGGGATCATTGTCAGGTACGCCGACAATTTCATTGATATCACCGACTTCACTCATGCGTTCATAATCGATGATTTTTTTCAATCGAACGTAGCTGTCTTTCTCGGGCAACATCCCTAATGACTGCAGATTTTCAAGCCGCATCTTGCAAAGATAGTTATTGCGACCTTTAAGCACTGCAACGTCAGCCATCAACCCTAATGCGTTGCAAATTAATCCAATGTCTTTTTTGAAAAGTTGATCTTGGAGCGTTTTACTGGCCGTTGAAACAATCGTTTTGGAACACGATAGTAGCGCCGGTACCAGATACGCAAATGTTTTCCCGGTTCCGGTCCCCGCTTCTACTACAACGCTTTGTCGATTCTCTAGGGCATTGGCCACCGCCAATGAAAATTCCACCTGACTGGCACGACTCTGAAAACCATCGATAGTCTTAGTGAGTGCTCCGTCAGGCGCAAAAACTTGAGAAATCGCCTCTTGAAGATCTGTCATTAGAAGAACAATCCCTTGTCTTGTTCCTGAGATTGACGTTCTTGGGCTGCCTGGCGTTCTTTGAGTTCAGCCTCGTGTGCTTTTTGACGTTCTAAGCGCCGCGCTTTACGCTCCTGAGCTTCTTGCTGCATTTTGGCTACACGCTCTTCTTGAGCACGAACCTTGGCTTCGTAAGCTTGCTCATTGGCTTGTTCTTGAGCGATACGAGCGCTTTTTTGTTGTTCAGTTTCAGCCACGGGCTGTTTAACTTCTGCGCGCTTAGCGGGCATTCTTGCTTCACGCTTGGCGCCTTCTGCTTGACGTTCTTTAACAGCAAAAGAACGAATTTGATGATCCGCCGTGCGAATTAATTGACGTGCAATGCGACTTCTTTTCTGTAAAACACGCTCGGCGTTGTCATAGCAATCATTGACAAAGAGCTTGGATTGACACAGGTGCATATGACCGGCACGAAGCTTTTCGATGCGCTCCAATTCGGCTTGCGCAATCGCCTTAGCGTCTTCGGCTTCCTGGCGAGTCTTAAACGTGGGATTGTCGTACTTGGGCGACAAGGGGCTTGGGGCCACAACGCCGGCTTCCCATCCCAGTTCTTCAGGTGTAGGTTGCGTTTGAGCCACGGCCGAATGAACACAAAACAGAGCCGATAACGTAATCGTTAATTCTTTAATCATGAGAGAAGTCCGCATATGAACGTGTGCTTGATCTACCATGCGCATTGTAGCCGTGAAAACGCTTTTTTTCCGATACAAATAACAAGCAAAATTCTCACGGTCGTATAATTTATTTCAGTTTTTGATTTCGCACGGAGGACTTCCACCATGACTCGACCCATTCGAGTGGCCGTCACAGGCCCCAACGGCTCCATCGGCTACGCCATTTTGTTTCGAATCGCCTCCGGTGAACTTTTCGGCAAAGACCGCCCCATTGAGTTAAGACTGCTTGATCGAAACACGCCCGAAAGCCGTGCAAGACTTGAAGGCACAATGATGGAATTAAGCGACTGCGCTTTTCCGCTTCTGACCTCCATGACGGCTTATAACGATGAATACAGTCTTTTTGACGGTGCTGAGTGTGTCTTTTTAATCGGCGCTCAGCCGAGAAAAGATGGCATGGATCGCTCGGATCTGTTGCGACTGAACGGCGAAATTTTCCGTAAACAAGGTAAAGCGCTCAATGATCGCGCCTCACGCGACGTGCGCGTTTTAGTGGTTGGAAATCCTTGCAACACGAATGCCTTAATTGCCATGCGAAATGCCCCTGACCTTTCGCCTGAATGCTTCTCGGCAATGATGCGCTTGGATCAAAACCGTGCGATGGCCCGCGTGGCTGAAAAACTGAATGTACCCGTCGGCGGTGTTGAACAAGTCTTTGTTTGGGGCAATCACAGCAACACGATGTATCCGGATATTCGCTTCTTGCGCTACAACGGTCGCCGTGTGGATGATCAGTTCGACGAAGCATGGAAAGAAAGCTTCATTAAAAATGTCGCCACGCGCGGTGGACAAATTATTAAGGCCCGCGGAGCCTCATCGGCAGCAAGTGCTGCAAGCGCAGCGATCGATCATATGCGTGACTGGATTTTGGGCTCTCAAGGCAAAGTCTGCACGATGGCCGTTCCCTCTGACGGCAGTTACGGCATCCCGCGCGGTCTCGTTTTCGGCTTCCCGTGCTTGTGTCCGGGCGAGGGTCGCTATCAGATCATCCGCAATATGCCAATGACGCCTGAAGTCAACGCACGCTTAGCGACTACCCGCGATGAATTGATTGCTGAGGCCCGTGCCGTTGCGGATTTGATGCCGTAAATCTTCCGTGATCGATACTCAAGTCATTGACCACTGCCAAACATTGATTAAGAGCGCCCGAACTCTCGAGCGCTCTTTCTCGCAACCTCTTTGTGTTTTAGACACCAACATTGCACTTGACCTTTGGCATTTTGACGATCCTAGCTGCAGGCCCATCAAATCACTCATTGAAAACGAAGAGATCATCCCTGTCGGTCATTTTGACACTTTAGTCGAACTCGCTGACGTACTCTCTCGTCTCCATTTTCAGTTAAGCGAGGAAGATTGCCAGCTTGTGCTCGAACGTTGGTTACACCACACTGCCATATTTGAAGGTGCACTACGTGAAGACTCGTATTGTCGCGATTCTGACGATGATAAATTTTTCGCGCTGGCTCAAGCAACCAGAGCGAGCTTTCTTTTTTCAAAAGATAAGAAAGTTCTTAAAGCGCGAGGTAAAGCGAAGCGTTTCGGTTGCAAAGTCCTCACCCCCGAGCAATTCAAAAGCGCTATCTAAGCGATTTCTTATTTTTTTGACCACAACCCCTTGATTTTGTCCTCTTGCGGTGAGAGACTGAGTAGAAGCAACACTTTTTATCAGGATTTGGCCATGGACTATCGTTATCAGGGACCCTTGCCCAGTGCTGCAGTCATCAATGAACGCATTCGCGCCTATAACCACATCCTGCGCGCTGTCAGTCAATGGCGTGAGCCGCCGCTCGATTGTGCCTGGCCCGTTTTGGTCAAAGACAATGTCGGTGTCACGGGCCTTCGAGCCACGGCGGGTAGCTACGCATTAAAAGCACTTAAATCTAAAGACGCTCACTGCATTAAAAACCTGAGGGCGGCAGGTGCAACCCCCTTTGGCAAAACAACCATGAGTGAGCTTGCGGGCTTTCTCAGCACGACACTTCCGCCGGGTTATTCAGAATTAGGCGGCCAAGGTATCAACCCCATTAACGAGCGATTCACACCCGGTGGCTCGAGCTCTGGTTCTGCTATCGCTGTCGCGGCAGGCTTTTGTCACGCCGCCGTTGCAACTGAAACACACGGCAGTATCGTTATTCCCTCAATTGCCTGCGGCGTTGTGGGCTACAAACCCACGGTCGGCATGGTCTCGCGAAACGGGGTTATTCCGATCTCTCACACACTCGATAGCGTGGGTGCCATCGCACGCGACGTTATCGGTGTGGCAAAGCTCGTTCAAGCAATGGCTGGACACGATAAAGACGACCCTGCAACCTTGGATGCCCCTGAATCATTGGATCTTACTACCGGTCTCGGTGAAGATCAGAGCCCGTTAAAACTTGCGCTCGCAATCCCCGATTATCGTGCTTTAGATCCCGAGGAACGTCACTCCTTAAACGAGCTGACTTACATTGCTCAAAAAAACAATATTGAAATTGTCCCTGTGCCTCTCAAATATATTGAGACACACTATAAGACAATCTCATCGACTGAAATTCAGGGTGATTTTGATCAGTTCCTAGCCAAGTACGGTAACGGCAATACACCTGGAACATTCAAAGGACTCGTGCGTTTTTACGAAATGCGCCACCAACACCACCCATTCGGAATGGATCGTTTGACTGACTCTTTGAGCTACAACCCGGATTTAAACAACCCAGTATATCAAGCTGCACTCAAGGAAGGAGTCGGAAACTGTACGGCGGCCATTGAATCGTTACTGGAGCGAAGCGGTGCTCAGGGCGTTATTTGCTTGGGCTTTTTACCCATCTTTGATTTGGCGCGTGCACCGTGTGTGAGTATTCCCCTGACTCAACGAGCCAGCGGTGCCATGCTCGGCATCACAATCGGCGCACCGCGTTGGCAAGACCGTCAAGTGCTTGACTGGGCCACGAGGTTACTCTCGGCAATACGAAATCGGTAAATTCAGAATTTGGCAATCATTCCGATGATCTGAATGCCTAGGCATATCACCATCACGGCTAATGCAAAGATGATGGCGTATTGCATGAGTTTTTTCATTGAGGTTCCTTTAATTCGCTTTGCTCGACAGAATCGGCAATATAGCCCGGCAGTTCCACGTCGCGCAAGCGTTTATCCATTTGCCGTGTGCGTGTTTTGACTGAGCCGATGGCATTTTTAACGCCTTCAACCTTCTTATCCATGGCTTCAAGGGCCTCGGCAAAGCGTGCAAATTCAGCCTTCACGTGACTGAGAATTTGCCACACCTGAGCACTTCTTTCTTCAAGAGCAAGCGTTCTAAAGCCCATTAAGAGACTGTTTAATAAAGCACTCAATACCGTAGGCCCAGCCACCGTCACTCGGTATTGGTTTTGTAATTCTTCGATCACGCCGGGTCTTCTTAAGCACTCGGCATATAACGACTCACTGGGCAAAAACAAAATGGCAAATTCTGTCGTATAAGGTACCTGAACATACTTGTCGTGAATCTTTTTAGCCTCATTTTTGAGCCGAGCTTCAAGCGCTTTGGCGCTTTTCTCAATGGCGTCCTTATCCCCTGCTTCTCTAGCTTCCTCGATACGCAAGTAGTCTTCCATCGGAAACTTGGAGTCAATCGGCAACCATACGGTTGCATCATCCGTTTTGCCCGGCATCTTAATCGCAAATTCCACCCGATCATTAGAACCTGGGCGCGTGGCGACATTTTCTTCGTAATAGTTCGGAATGATATTTTCAAGAATGGTGCCTAGTTGCACTTCGCCAAACGTGCCGCGAGACTTCACATTTGTGAGCACTCGTTTGAGTTCGCCGACTTCTGAAGCGATCGCTCGCATCTCACCGAGCCCCGTTTCTACGTCCTTTAAATGACCGGCCACTTGGCGAAAGCTTTCGGATAATCGTGATTCAAGTGTTGTTTGAAGTTTCGTCTCGACAGTCATGCGCATGGCTTCAAGCTTTTCATCATTATTGCTCTGAAGTGTTTGCAGCTGAGTGTTGAGCGTCGTGCGGATTTGCTCGAGCTCTTGGTTTAACTGCGTTGTCATCTGCGCAACCTGATCATTAAAAGCACGCGAGGCGGTAATCTGCGTATTGGTGCTCTCTTGAGTCATGTTGTGCACAATTTTGGCAAAGTTAACCATTGAGTCCGTTTGAGACTGACGCAACTGCCCGACCATCTCATTGAGTTCAATGCGAAGTTGGCTGTTGGATTGCTCAACGGCTTGAGCCGTTTGAACTCGGTTTTCCATAGCCGAGTCTTTAATAGTCTCTTGAAGCAGATCGCTAACGGCATCATTGAGCTTTGATTTTGTCTTCAAAGCCCAAATAGCGAAAAGGATAAACACCACTAAAAGAGTCACAAGTGCCGCCACAAGCAACACAATAACGGGACCTTGAGGCGTCAGCCACAACGTTTGTAAATAACTCATCATCTACTTAACTTAAGGAATGGATTTAAGCGTATTGTCAATGAGCTCGTTTTGTTGCTCAAAATAAGGATTAAAGGTCAAACGAGCATACGGATGGCCGTCTCGATCCTCTCTCCAGGAGCCATACCAAACAGGTTTGCCTGTGTGACAATAATCTCTTTTCGCGTCACTTTGTCCACGTAAACAATACCGTTGCTTACCCTCGGAACCGTACCAAGGATTTTCAGGTGAGAACATGATCCCTAAATGAGAGAAACTGCGAATGCGATATTCGGGCAGAAAATCCGTCAGCACGGTCAAGCGTTTGTCACTGGCCACGGCCCCTTCTGGCAAATGATCGCCATACCAAACAAAGCGAGAATAGGGACTCGTAAACTTTTCCTGCATCATGGGCAAGAGCTTTTGTGAATCCACAATCGTGTCATTTTCGGCAAAAACAACCATCACGGGCTTCGTGTAAGGTTCACCTTGCAATCGGCGCATGGCTGACTCCATCGAGTCCGTGAATGTTTCGAGCGCTTGCATGGGCACGGTGCGATACCGGAAGCGATTCAAACCGCCATCACGATCTTCGGGCTCAATGAGCCAGTCTGTAAAGAAACTGACAACCGGCACCATCTTATAGAGTTTGGTACGAATCGCTAAAGCCGGTGCAAAAAGGATCATGCCGTCTACTGCACTATTTTCATACGCTTCATGAACGGCAAGGTTGCCCCCGGCAGAAAAGCCGGCAATATAAAGCTCATCGACTTCTTGGGCCATCAGCTTCGTTTGCTCTTCAACCATCCGATCCCAATCGTCAAAAGTCACATTGAGCATATCTTCAGGCTTTGTGCCATGGCCGGGAATTAAAACACCACGAACTAAATAACCGCGATCGGCAAAGTAACGACCAAAATCTTGGAAATTAAAGGGCGAGTCGCTGAAACCATGAATCATCAAAATGCCTTTACCGTTGGGCTTTTGAGGGCGATATTCGAACGGCAAATGCATTTGTAACTCTTCGTCATGATTATCTGTGACATAACGACGATTGACACTCATCCACTCCTGAGCATCTTGCAAATACTGTTCATAAGAGCTTTGACCGTGGGGCATGGGCGTTGTAGCAGGAGCTGACTCCGAAGAATTAACGGTTGAGCAGCCCGTCAAAAGAATTGGAAACAGAACTGAGAGTAAACTGATTGACGAACGCTTAGACTGAAAAGAATGAATCAACGACATAGCGAGAGGTCCCGTTATAAAAACAGACTAATTGTATCGTATTACGAGCCATTAAAGTTCATTGTTTTAACAGACAAGCGTAAATTAAGCAATCAAAATGCATGCTCATGAATTCTGGAGGAAGGGGAGGAATTCAAACCCTCGATACGAATGTAGACGACATAAGAAGAGCCTTATTACAAAGAATAATAGGGCCGGTTGACCTGTGGATGCCCTTGTTGGAATCATACGAACTCTCACCATACGTTCAGTTTTGCCATACTGACCGACTTTTTGATTTTTTAGCTGTATGGCAATTGCCATACTTTTGTGTAATTTGGCGAACTCCGGCGAATAGCTAAAAACTCTTCTATATTGTTTGAAAACAGGCAAATCCAGACAAAACAAAGCCCTCTCAATGAGGGCGGGTTTTAGGTGTGTGGCGGAAGGGGTGGGATTCGAACCCACGAACGCTTGATGCGTCGGCAGTTTTCAAGACTGCTGCATTCAACCACTCTGCCACCCTTCCGTGAAGTGAAGAGCTCGTATTTTATATGATCTTGGTAAAAGAGTGCAACTGTTGTGGTGCAACCGTCGGGAGTTAGCTAACATTTAATAATCTTATCTAAGGAGCCCATCATGGTCCATGAAATTGATAGCCAAAGCGTTGATCAAGTGATCGCAACTCAGCCGATGTGCATTATTACTTTTGGTGCCGACTGGTGCATTGACTGCCGTCGTGCAAAACCCTTCTACACAAAATTCTCAGAAGAATTCACGGATGTTTATTTCACGCATTGTGATGTGGGTGACCGAGAAGGAGAGTTACGTCAAACGCTCAAACAGAAGTATCAATTCGGTCATATTCCGACGATGATTTTCTTCAAAGATGGTAAAGAAGTTGATCGCATCGTTGAAGTGCAAACGCCTTCTGAATTGAAACGATTCATCGAGCGCTGCAAAGCTTAATGCAACATTCCGTAAGCCCGACTAAATATTTTTAGAAAATATCTTGATTTTCTAGCTGACAACAGTATAATTTCGGGCTTACGACACGTCACTTGGAAGGGTGGCAGAGTGGTTGAATGTACCGCCCTGGAAAGGCGGCATACGGTTATCCGTATCGAGGGTTCGAATCCCTCCCCTTCCGCCAGAATTCTTAAAGGCTCTCCATCGCGAGAGCTTTTTTATTGTCAAGCTAATCCCTTCAAAAAATCTTCAAATATTTAAATACCCTAGCCGGCTCTCTCGCGGCTCTCACACTTAACACGCATTGACTTATCTCAAAACTCTGTCCATTCATAGCTTTGAAGAAAATTTAAGAAAGCATAACGATCTAAAAACCTAAAAAGTATGCATCTCATTTAGTCGACAAATATCGTGTTTCTCAATGGTTTGATATCGTTCAATGAATGGTATCTTTTGTTTTACTTAAAAATAAGTACAAGACAACATTTTTATCCGTGACTATCCCTCTGAGGGTTAAACATTTTGCACATTACGGAAAAGACTTTTGCGCATCTGAAATTTCAAAATTTGACGTAATCAGCAGAATATCAACCAATTGCGTTGGGTTTATTCGGTGAAATTTTCCTTAATTTTCATAGAGAACCGCGAGGAAACCCGTGTCTTAATGACATGGACCACCCGCAGTACCAATAGCAACACTTGAGTGTGACAATTGGTTATGGGTAACAAACAAAGGAGGCCCATGTCATGACACGTAAGAATACACTCAAAATCCTTCCTATTGATACCGAATATAGAGTTGTCGGTCTTGATTTGGCCAAAAGCGATGTTTCCGTTGCAGCCATCCCGATCGATGACAATACGCCATCGTTGGTGGAGCGCATGAATTATGCAGACCTACTCGAGTGGGCCGAAAAAATTTCTCCAACCTTGTTTGCGATGGAGCCCTGCAACGGTTTTAGCCTATTGTGTCTGCAACTTGAGAGCTTAGGTCACGAAGTCAAGGTCATCTCGGGCGCTACAGTTTCTATGTGGATAAACACGCATCTGTCCGGTCAAAAGACCGATCTCAACGATGCGATTGCTCTAGCCAGGCTCGCAATTTCAGACGCAGAACTGACTCCTATCGGCCATAAAACCATCACGGAGATCTGCATTCAAACGGTTCAAGCAGTTCGACAACAACTTATCACTCAACGCACAAAAAGCCTCGTCAGTTTTAAAGGGTTGGCTCAACAGTGGGGAATTCCCTGCTGTGCCGGGCACAGAAATCTTAAAAAGCTTCGTGAAGCTGTCGAAGCCAAAGTAGATTTGATCTCCAAGCCGTTGCCGAATCACTTCTGTCACTACTTGATGCGGTCAAATCTCTTGATTATCAGATCGGTCAGCTCGATAAAACGCTCCAAGAGCTAGTGATGTCGAATCAACAAGGACGTCTGATACAAACCGTTTTAGGTGTTGGCACGCAGATCAGTGCTCGAATCATAACCGTGGTCGGCAACGTTAACCGATTCGAGAGTCCGCGAGCGTTAGTTGCCTACGTAGGTTTGGCACCGCGCAACATCATTACCGGTCACAAGAATGCGCCGAAAAAGAAAAGTAGTAACGCCCCAGACTTGAGCCACAAAGGCCAAGGGAAAATCAGTCGTCTGGGTGATAAGTTACTCAGAAGTCTGGTGATTCAAGGGGCGGCCTGCCTGTACATGCAATATTGCAAGAATCAGCTACCGCAATGCCAACTGAAGCGTTGGCTCAAGAAACAGATCGACAGTGGCAAGCCCTATGGAAAAATCATCGTATCTCTTGCGGCCAAGCTGATTCGGATCGTTTGGGCCGTTCTGAGATATGGAGAAGAATTCAATATTCAAAAGGCCGGCATGTCACGCTCCATGTGGGGCGATATGGCGCCAAAGTCGCCGATTAGTGAGGAGGTGCCGGCCTGATAGGAAGTCCGTTAATCCGGATCTAATCACTTGAAATGAGAAGACCTTTTTTCCGAAGGCTTGTCCGACAGCTATTCGCGTCTGATTGCAATAATTGCATTTGTCTTTATTTGGCAAGGACAAGACTTCTGAAGTTCATTTTTGGCCATGGCGGTCAACAGACTGCCGACAGACCTGAGAGATTACTGGAAGCGGCCTATCGTGATTCAAGTGCAAAGCATTCGGATAGAAGGCTTTGATAGAACAGTTAGAATAATGAAAATGATGCCGATAGTAGGTATCTAAGCGCGATGCGCTCTGCGCTTCGCTTGTTCGCATCCGCTTAGACAGATTGTATCGGCACAGGCTCCGTCAAGCGCTTTCGCGGCATAAACGGCTTGCCACACGATTGTGGCGACGCATTTATTCCACGATCGCTTGACCTCGGTCATCTCGCAACTAGCTTTAAACGTTGTTTAATGAGCATTTGTTGCCTTGACATTTGCGGGTGGTCCAGAGATCAGTCGCGAGTTGTTTACTAACAGCTCTCCAACAATTGACGTATCAGCAAAAAAATTCTCAAGTCCAAGACTTTGAATTTGACCTGACTCAACAAACCTTCGCTTAATTTTGGCTCGGCCACAATCTTGACAAGCGTTTACTAAAGCTTTTTGCCTAAAATAGTCATCCCTATTTATTCTTGTTTTTCTTTTATGTTCGCTGTTCGCTCTACTGCCGGTGCTACTTTAATCGGTCTTTTTGCACCGGTCATGTGGGGTGCGAGTGTCTCATTAATTCGCACCATTGCTGAAAATTTCGGTATCGCTCAAGGACAATTCTTTTTGTATATCGTTGCCACCATCAGCCTGATTTTGATGGTAGGTTATCCGGACTTCAGCAAAGTTCCCTGGAAATACAAAACAATCGGTGTTGTTGTTGCCAACCTTTCAACGATTTGTTTTTGTCTATCACTTAACTATTCCGACGGCGGCACGCAGACCATGGAAGTGGGCATGGTCAACTATCTCTGGCCTACCATCACTATCGTGTTTTCGATCCTCTTTAACGGTCAAAAAGCACAATGGTGGATTGTGCCCGGTGCCGTTTTAAGTTTCATTGGAATTTTCTGGATTTTAAGTGGCGGCAATCCGGACCTTCACGCCTTTTACGAACACTTTTTAATTAACCCGATCAGCTACATTTTGGCTTTCGGTTCTGCTCTTACTTGGTCAGCCTTTAGCTCCATGACCCGAGCCTGGTCCAAAGGCCAAAACCTCAGTACCTTTATTTTCACAATTGACGTAATGATTTTCGGCGCTTTCTGGGCTTTTGGCGTAGGCGGCTCGCCGGAAATTACGATGAAGGGCGTCTTGAGCGTCATTATCGGCGGTTGCGTCATGGGAGCGGCATATGCGGCGTGGACGCACGGCATGATCTATGGCAATATCACAATGCTAGCCATTGCAAGCTACTTCACGCCAGTGCTTTCGTGCTTATTTGCCTCGCTTTTGATTGGCGCTGAACTCACGCTACCCTTCTGGCAAGGTGTGGCGATGGTGGTTTGTGGCTCCATTATTTGCTGGCACGCAACCTGGTATCGCAAGAAAACAAAAATTGCCCATGAATGACAAGAAAAAGAAAACATCCGACTCCCCTACCACTCTCATGGAGGGTGTTGGTCGGATGTTTGCTGTCATTATGCTTTTGTTAAGAGGCCTGGCAATACTTGTGATTTGCTGGTTTCTCTATCGCTACATTGAGCCCCTGCTACAATAAATCGTCGTTTCCCTCTACTTAAAGAATCGCAAACGCAAAGCATTCAGCACAACTGAAGTCGATGATAAGGCCATTGCTGTGCCCGCAATCATCGGCGAGAGCATTGGGCCGTTGAAAAAGACGTGCAATAGCCCCATCGCAACCGGAATGCCAAGAATGTTGTAACCAAAAGCCCAGCCCAAGTTTTGGTGGATATTGCGAAGTGTCGCTTTCGAGAGACGCAAAGCGGTTAGTACGGATTCCAGACCATGGCGCATTAAGATGATGTCGCCTGCCTGCGCACTTACATCCACCCCATCAGCCACGGCAAAACCAACATCGGCTTGAGCAAGCGCCGGCGCATCATTTAAACCATCGCCAACCATGGCCACCTTAAGTCCTTGGGCTTGAAGCTTGGCTATGATTTCGGCTTTCTGATGCGGTAACACCTCTGCGTGAACTTCATCGATTCCGAGTTGTGAGGCAATCGTTTTTGCCGTACGTTCATTGTCTCCACTAATCATAAGCGTCCTGACACCAAGTTCTCGCAAGGCCTTCAGTACTCGATTCGATTCAGGACGCACGGTATCTGCAACTGCAAAAATGGCAGCCAATTTATGATCAACAGAAAGCATTAAAGGAGTCAATGACTGTGAAGTCATGCGAGTTAAATCCTCCGAGACGGTCTTTAAATCCGCACCTTGTTGCATCATCAGTCGAGCATTACCCAACGCAATTTCCTTACCGTTAATATTGCCCGTTAGCCCCAAGCCCGGCATTACGACGGGATCTGCTACCACGGGATCGTCATCATAAGCAGACAAAATCGCTTTAGCGATCGGATGCTCAGAGCGAGCTTCTAATGAGGCAGCCCAACCCAACACCTGAGATTTCTCAAGCCCTTCAAAGGTCACACATTCGATGAGTTTCGGCTGTCCTAGCGTTAACGTTCCTGTTTTATCAAACGCGATCACATCAATTTTGCCCGCCGTTTCTAATGCAACGGCGTTCTTGATTAATACGCCAAGCTGTGCTCCACGAGCGCTTGAGACCATGATTGATGTTGGCGTTGCCAGCCCCATAGCACACGGGCAAGCGATTACGAGCACCGAAATCATCGCTTTAACGGCTAGTGAAATTGGTTCATCGGTTAAGATGGCCCAGCCGACAAACGTCAATACGGCTAGCGTCATTACGGTCGGTACAAAATAAAAACTCACGCGATCGGCTAGAGCTGCGACCGGTGCTTTTGATGATTGAGCACTACGAACAAGACGGATGATTTGAGCAAGCGCAGTGTCATTGCCCAAGTGCGTAATTTCAATAATTAAGGGATGAGTACCGTTGAGGCTACCACCAATGACATCACTGCCGACACTAACAGCCACTGGAACAGATTCTCCGGTCAGCAACGATTGATCGACTTCGCTCTCCCCTTCTATCACCTTCCCATCAACCGGAATTCTCTCACCGGGCTGCACGAGCACTTGTTGACCGATTAAGAGCTCTGACAAAGCCACTTCTGAAACTTTACCGGCATCATAGCGTCTTGCCGTTTGCGGCACCAAACGCATCAAAGAACCGATGGCATCGCCTGCCCGACGTTTGGCTTTTGCCTCCATATATCGACCGAGCGAAATCATGGCCACAAGCACACCGCACGATTCAAAATACAAGTTCATGGCTGCCGATGCATCGCCGAGCAAAATTTGCGCCGTAGAAAACACCGAATACACAAAGGCTGAGCCTGTGCCCACCGCTACGAGCGAGTCCATATTGGGAGAACCTTGAAAGAGATTGCTTAAGCCGTCGGTATAAAAGTTTCGTCCCAAGTACATCACAAAAAGCGCCAGAGTCATTTGCACAATGGCAAATGTTGCCGGTGATTGATGTGGATCTATGGCCGCAGGCAGTGTCAGACCCACCATGTGTCCCATAGAGACGACTAGCAAAACGAAGGCGGCAATCAGCATCGGCCACAACGCTTTTAGTTGAGCCGAGAGGGCCGCTTGGGCCTGACGATTTTCATCTTCCCAATCTTTGACTAAATCTGAGCCGTCATCAAGCTCTGCGCCAAAGTTAATTTTTTTAATGCGTTCGATAACGGCATTGACGCCGGCTTGGCGCTCAGTGCCTTCAACAAGGGTTACGGTTGCACGATTTGCAGGCAAACTGACAGCCACCGCATCGACTTCAGCCATCTTACCGACCACTCGTTCGATTCGAGAAGAGCACGCGGCGCAGTGCATACCGGTTATTTTGAGTTCAAAACGTTCTTTCATGGAAACGATCACTACTATTTTTCTTCAACTGTATACCCTGAAGCAACTCCAAGGTGCATACTGATATCAGAAAATTTTTATTAAAATGAGAATGTCTCTCATTTTAGTCCGATTAGGAGAAAAAAATGAATATGTTAAAAATTGAGGGCATGCATTGCCAAAACTGTGTGAAAGCAGTCAAAGAGGCTCTTGAAGCTTTGCCCGGTGCTAAAGGCGTTGAAGTAAACCTTGAAAAAGGCGAAGTCACCTGGGAAGCCATGGGTGTGGATATTAACGCAATTAAAGAAGCCATTGAAGACATTGGTTTTGATGCACACGAATGTTGCGGTAAAACGCAATGTTGTTGCGGTCATTAACCCATAGAGCAAACCTTACAACAAAGCCCGCAGTTGCGGGCCTTGTTTTGATCAGGTCTCAGACTGATTAGTAATTTTCAGCCTTACGTTGGAAGTAAGCTTGCGGGTGATTGCACACCGGGCACATGTCCGGAGCTTGCTTACCGACAACGATATGACCGCAGTTGGAGCATTGCCAAATCGTATCACCTTCGCTCGAGAAGCAAAGGCCACCCTTGACGTTTTCAAGTAACTTCAAATAACGGGCTTCGTGTTCCTTTTCGATAGCACCGACGCCTTCGAACAACACGGCGATATCTTCAAAGCCTTCTTCGCGAGCTTCACGGGCCATACGATCGTACATATCGGTCCATTCGAAGTTTTCGCCGTTGGCAGCATCTTGAAGATTCACTTCAGTGGTGGGCACGGCACCGCCGTGCAAGAGCTTGAACCAAATCTTGGCGTGTTCTTGTTCGTTTTTAGCGGTTTCTTCAAAAATTTGAGCAATTTGAACGTAGCCGTCTTTCTTTGCTTGACTGGCGTAATAGGTGTACTTATTGCGGGCTTGGGACTCGCCGGCAAAAGCTTCCATCAAATTCTTCTCAGTCTTGGTACCTTTCAAGTCCATGTCATTCTCCTTTAAATGTGACATTACATTGGTCCTGAAGCAATAGTATCGCTTTCTTGCCCGAAAAGAAATATGCCAAAGCTGGAATCTATCGATTTAATAGGAACCCAAACTCCCGGTTAACTAGTCTCGGAGCACGTTGACTTTCGTCAATCGTGCTCCAAAT
>ERZ791802.338-NODE-338-length-51222-cov-24.154787_pt1 | contig 51222 bp, 50 predicted proteins | sample MGYA00510308_ERZ791802 | MGnify/ENA primary metagenome ERZ791802 (study PRJEB30046, sample SAMN00792028) | human gut metagenome | study: EMG produced TPA metagenomics assembly of the A metagenome-wide association study of gut microbiota in type 2...
CGCGTGTGTGTGAGGAAAGGAGTACACTGCATTTTCTGCATTTACTGCATTTTTTATGTTTTGAACAAGATGTGCTTACTTAATTATTGAAGAGATTTATTTCTGTAAAAAATGTTATAGAACGAACAATTTAAAGACATCTTTGTTACATTTGTAATCATTTCAATTTACTTAATAAATACAATTATGATAACAGAAAAATTACAGAATGCAATTAATGAGCAGATTACGGCTGAGATGTGGTCATCTAACCTTTATTTGGCAATGTCTTTCTATATGGAGAAAGAAGGTTATTGCGGTATGGCTTCCTGGTTGAGAAAGCAGTCATCCGAGGAGAAAGACCACGCTTGCGAAATGGCATCTTACATCATTAAGCGTTGCGGCAAGGCCAAATTGGATAAGATTGATGTTGTTCCTAACGACTTCGGTACTCCGTTGGAAGTATTTGAACAGGTGTACGAGCACGAATGCCGCGTATCAAAAATGATTGATAATCTTGTTGATATTGCCGCTGCTGAAAAAGATAAGGCCACTCAAGATTTCTTGTGGGGTTTTGTTCGTGAACAGGTAGAAGAAGAAGCTACTGCCGCCGGCATCGTAGATATGATTAAAAAAGCCGGTGCTGCCGGAATTTTCTTTATAGACGCAAAACTGGGCGAACGTAAATAAGAATAAAAAGTGATACAATGATAGGGTGATAAAGTGATAGAGTAATATCGTTTTATCACCCTATCACTTTGTGTATCTATATTACTCTTGTTTATTTCAGCACTCCCAATTCTTTTCCTACCTTGATAAACGCCGCTATACACTTATCCAAATGTTCTTTTTCGTGTCCGGCAGAAATCTGTACACGGATGCGTGCCTGATCTTTGGGAACCACGGGGTAGTAGAAGCCGGTAACGTAGATACCTTCTTCTTGCATGCGGGCGGCATAGATCTGAGACAGTTTGGCATCATATAGCATAACGGCGCAGATGGCGCTTTGGGTAGGTTTGATGTCGAAGCCGGCAGCAGTCATCTTATCACGGAAATAGTTGACGTTCTCCATCAATTTGTCGTGCAATGCATTGCTCTCCTTCAGCATTCTGAATACTTCAAGGCTGGCGCCGATGATGCCCGGAGCTAATGAATTGGAGAACAGGTATGGACGGCTACGTTGACGCAGAAGGTCTATGATTTCCTTACGACCGGTGGTAAATCCACCCAAGGCGCCGCCAAAGGCTTTTCCTAAAGTTCCGGTGTAGATATCTACACGGCCGTATGTCTTATACAGCTCGCTTACGCCGTGTCCGGTAGGACCTACCACACCGGCAGAGTGAGACTCGTCCACCATGACCAATGCATCATATTTCTCGGCAAGATCGCATATCTTATCCATTGGGGCAACATTACCGTCCATAGAGAATACACCGTCCGTTACGATAATACGGAAACGCTGTGCCTGGGCCTCTTGCAGGCATTTTTCCAGTTCTTCCATGTTGGCATTGGCATAACGGTAGCGTTTTGCTTTGCAAAGACGTACACCGTCGATGATGGAAGCGTGGTTCAATGAATCGGAAATGATGGCATCCTCGTCGGTGAACAACGGTTCGAATACGCCTCCGTTGGCATCGAAACAGGCGGCGTAGAGAATAGTGTCTTCAGTTTTGAAGTAATCGGAAATGGCAGCTTCCAGTTCCTTGTGGATATCTTGTGTTCCGCAGATAAAGCGTACGGAGGACATTCCGTATCCGCGGCGATCCATCATCTTTTGAGCGGCGGCAATCAGGTTGGGGTGATTGGATAAACCCAGATAATTGTTTGCGCAGAAGTTCAGAACTTCTTTGCCTTTCACTGTGATAGCAGCTTGTTGTGCACTCTCGATAAGGCGCTCTTCTTTGTAGAGTCCGGCCTCTTTAATTTCAGCAAGTGTGTTGCTGAGGTAGTCTTTCATTTTACCGTACATAGGATTTAATATTTAATGGTGATACATGTTTATAACATGCTCTGCAAAGGACACTATTTTTATTGGAATAAACAATATCTTTTTGATAGAAAAATGAAAAAAAAGTGTGTATATTTGCGCCTTAGTAATTATAAACACCTTATTTATAAGTCGAATGAAAAATATTTTGGTAATTGGAGCCACCGGACAGATCGGTTCGGAACTCACGTTGGAACTGCGTAAACGTTATGGTAATGATCATGTTATAGCCGGATATATTCCGAGTGCTATGCCTCAGGGGGAGTTAAAAGCATCAGGACCTTCGGCCATTGCCGACGTGACGGATCGCCAGTCTATTGAAGTGGTAGCAAGACAATTCAAGATTGATACAATTTACAATCTGGCAGCATTGCTTTCGGTTGTAGCCGAAAGCCGTCCCGCCATGGCTTGGAAAATCGGTATAGATGGCCTATGGAATGTGCTGGAAGTGGCACGCGAATATGGTTGCGCTGTGTTCACTCCGAGTTCTATCGGTTCGTTTGGAGAGTCTACGCCACATGTGAAGACACCTCAAGACACTATTCAACGTCCACGTACCATGTACGGTGTAACAAAAGTGACTACTGAATTGTTGAGCGATTATTACCATACGAAATATGGCGTGGATACCCGTGCGGTGCGTTTTCCGGGAATTATTTCCAATGTAACTCCTCCGGGTGGCGGTACTACCGACTATGCAGTGGATATTTTCTATTCGGCTGTGAAAGGCGAGAAGTTTGTGTGTCCTGTGAAGGCAGGTACCTATATGGATATGATGTATATGCCTGATGCCCTGAATGCGGCTATTACGCTGATGGAGGCTGCTCCGGCACGTTTGAAACACCGGAATGCATTCAACATCGCTTCCATGAGTTTTGACCCGGAAGAAATTTACCAAGCTATCAAGAAGCATGTGCCCGGCTTTGAAATGGAATATAACATCGATCCCCTGAAGCAATCGATTGCTGATAGTTGGCCTGACAGTCTGGATGACTCTTGCGCTCGCGAGGAGTGGGATTGGAAACCCGAGTTTGATTTGGAATCTATGACGGTGGACATGCTTGAGAAGTTAAGAGCTAAACTAAATAAGTGACCATAGAGGTCCGTAAAGGATGAAAAAATTAGTAATGGGATTTTTGTTACTCGCTTTATGCGTTTCTTGTGGAAACCGTAAAGTGAAAATGGATCCCTTCTCTACTATTACTGAAATGGTGGATTCGGCCAATCATAAGGTCGATACACTACAACAGGTAGAGGTAAAGGAAGAACCGAAACCGCTGGAAGCTGACGAGTTGTTTGATGATTTTATCTTCAACTACGCTACGGACGATACCTTGCAAAAGCAAAGGACGGTTTTTCCTTTGCCTTATTATAACGTTGATACCCCATCGAAAATCGAAAAGAAGTATTGGAAACATGATTATCTGTTTGCGAAACAGAACTATTATACATTGCTTTTCGATAAGGAAGCCGATATGGATATGGTGGGGGATACGGCGTTGACATCTGTACAGGTGGAATGGATTTACCTCAAAACCCGTATGGTGAAGAAGTACTACTTTCAGCGTATCAAAGGAATGTGGATGCTTGAAGCAATCAATCTGCGCCGGATAGAAAAGGGGGAAAATGAAGATTTTGTAGACTTTTATACCCGTTTTGCTACAGATAGCCTGTATCAGAGCCGGCACATTAGTGACCCATTGCAATTTATCACCATAGATCCTGATGATGAATTTGCTATCCTGGAAACTACGCTTGATGTAAACCAGTGGTATGCTTTCCGCCCGTTGATGCCTGTTGATAGACTTTCCAATATCAATTACGGACAAAAGAACGAAGACCGGTCGACCTCCAAAATCCTGAAAGTGAACGGTATCGGCAATGGTTATTCCAACATTTTCTATTTCCGGAAACGGGGAGGGGAATGGGAAATGTATAAATATGAAGATACAAGCATTTGATTTTAATAAAGAATTTGATTAATAATGATTTGCAGAAGAAAGAATATACCTAACACATTTGGATTTGATGTGAAAGCCGCCACTTTTGTGGAGTATGGTTCAGTAGAAGAATTAAAAAAACTGATTGATAATGGGTATGTTACTTCTCCTTTTCTGCATATCGGGCAAGGCAGTAATCTGTTGTTTGTTGGCGACTATAAAGGTACGGTGCTACATTCGTGTATACATGGGGTGGAAGTAACGGCGGAGGATGAAGTCAGCGTATCGGTGCGTGTAGGAGCCGGTGTGGTGTGGGATGATTTTGTGGCTTGCTGTGTGGAACACGGATGGTATGGTGCCGAAAATCTTTCGTTGATACCTGGTGAGGTAGGAGCGAGTGCGGTACAGAATATCGGAGCTTACGGTGTGGAGGTGAAAGACCTGATTGCTTCGGTGGAGACTGTGAACATTCAGGGTGATAAACGTGTTTATTGTGTGGACGAATGTGAGTATGCTTACCGTAAAAGCCTTTTTAAACGTCCGGAAATGAAGTCGGTATTTGTCACCCATGTCAATTTTCGATTGAGTAAAAAAGAACAGTATACGTTGGACTACGGTACTATACGTCAGGAGTTGGCGAAGTATCCTGCAGTTGACCTGAAAACTTTACGTAAAGTGATTATCGATATCCGTGAGAGCAAGTTGCCCGACCCGAAGATACTGGGTAATGCCGGGAGTTTTTTCATGAATCCTATTGTGTCTCGTGCCCGATTTGAGGAATTGTTGCGTCAATATCCGGCAATGCCCCATTATGATGTGGATGCCGGCCGTGTGAAAATACCTGCGGGGTGGATGATAGATCAATGTGGCTGGAAAGGTAAGGCGTTGGGATCTGCTGCCGTTCATGATAAACAGGCATTGGTACTGGTCAATCTGGGTGGGGCGGAAGGAAAAGATGTGGTAGCCCTTTCGGATGCTGTGAGAGTGTCGGTGAAAGCGAAGTTTGGTATTGAAATTTATCCGGAAGTTTGTCTGATTGAAAGTTGATAATGGATAATTGATAATGAACAATGAAACTGAGAATATTAGGGAGCGGAACTTCTACCGGGGTGCCGGAAATAGGTTGTACGTGTCCTGTTTGTACTTCTGCTGATCCTCGTGATAACCGTTTGCGTGCATCGTCTCTGCTGCATACGGATGATGCGGTGATATTGATAGATTGTGGTCCCGATTTTAGGGAACAGATGTTGCGTACCTCTTCTTATGAGAAGATTGACGGTGTGCTCATTACACACGAGCATTACGACCATGTGGGCGGTTTGGACGATTTGCGCCCTTTCTGCCGTTTCGGGGAAATACCTGTTTATTCGGATACTTATACGGCTACTCATTTGCGGGCAAGAATGCCCTATTGTTTTGTGGATAAAATATATCCGGGAGTACCTCGTATTTATCTTCAGGAAGTAGAGGCGGGTAAATCATTTTATATTCATAATACGGAGGTGATGCCTTTGCGTGTGATGCATGGTAAATTACCGATATTGGGATATCGTATTGGCGGATGTTTGGGATATATCACGGATATGCACACGATGCCCGAAGAAGCTTATGAACAATTGAAAGGATTGGATGTTCTCGTAATGAACGCTCTGCGTCCTCAGCCGCATCCCACACATCAAAGTATATCCGAGGCGCTGGTAGCTGCGGAACGGATTGGAGCGAAAGAAACCTACTTCATCCACATGAGCCATCATGCCGGACTGCATGCTGAAATCAGTAAGCAACTTCCGTCTCATGTTCATTTTGCTTATGATGGCCTTGAAATAGTTTTCTAAACTTTTTAAAACATTTGTTTTGTTTTATTAGTAGAAATGTTTATTTTTGCCAGATGTTGATGAATTGAATACCATGAAGCTCCGACTCCTTATACGAATAGCAGTCATTGTATCCGTACTTTTATTATGTACGGGTTTCGGTGTGTATTCGTTTTATCGCTTGAATGCAGTAGATAATCAAAAAGATTTCAATCTTTATACTTTAGTTCCGCAGGATGCTGTTGCTGTACTCGAAACCGATCGGGTATCAGATTTGGTAGAAGATATCAATCAGCTGAATTGCAGTAAGGACAATCATTTCTTATATGTATCCGAACTTTTTGTTTATCTGAAGAATTATCTGCATACGTTGGCTGGAGATATTCCGCATGGACTTAGTAAACAGATGAATAAGGTACTTATAAGTTTCCATGAGCCTGATACACCTTTGAACCAAGTGTTGTATTGTAGTTTGGGATCGGGCGATTACGGGTTGGTTGAGTCATTTATTCAGAAATATTGTTCCAGTACATTCCCTTCTAAATACTTCGACTACGGGGGCGAGGAAATACGTATCTATCCAATGAATGACGGACGTTTTCTTGCTGCATATTTTACTGAAGATTTCTTAGCCATCAGTTTTCAAAAGCGTTTGATAGAACAGGTTATCGATGCCCGTCATTCTAAAAAATCACTAATGGATGTTTCTTCTTTTCGTACTATGCATGCCGGCAAGAATAGTAATGTGGCAGCCACCGTTTATATGCGTATGAAGGAGGTTGATATGGGTAAAGATACAGATGGTATCCGTGCTCAAACTCATCTGGGTAGTTGGGCGGAATTTGACATGAAGTTTAATGAGGGGGCTATCTATTGTTCGGGCGTCAGCCATGGGACGGATAGTACTCAGACGTTTATCAATGCGCTGCGTAAACAAAAACCAATAGAAGGCTTTCCGGGTGAATGGTTGCCTGCATCTACTTTCTTTTACGACCAGTGGGCTATTTCGGATATGGAATCGATGTTTAACTTCACTGCGCGGCAGGAATATGCAAAGGCCACGTATTCTGATTATATCAAGCAGAGAGATGAAGAGTGGATGCATTTTTTTAAGGAATATGCTGGAGAAAATATCATGTCCTGTCTTTTTCAATCGAAAGATACAACGGATGTCCATCCTTGTGCGGTGATGAGTATTCCGGTGAAAAATGAGAGTAGGGCGGAGCATCGCCTGCAAAATTTATTGTATGTAACTCCGAAAGAGGAAGATGCTCCGACTGTACCTAAATCTTTGCCGAAATATGCCTTGTATCCTCACGCAAGAAGGTTTCAGCAGTATTTGTTACCTCGGAATACGATGTTGACACAACTCACAGGTATTACAAAATCCGCTCTTTACACTTATGCTTGCTTCTATCGGGGGAACTTACTGTTGGCGCCAGATGCGCAGAGTCTTTCGGCCTATATCGATGCGATAGAAAGTAATGAAATTTTGGATGGAACTTCAGTTTACGAAGAAAGTGCAGGGAGTCTTTCACCGGTTTACAACTTTGCAATGATGGTGGACATGGAGAAAATGATGGACCAGCCTGAAACTTATGTACGGTTAGTGCCTAATTTCTTTTTTCGTCAGGCAAAATTCTTTCGTCATTTTATGATTGCCGTACAGTTTACGTGTGTGGAAGGAGTGGTTTATCCGAATATCGTGTTGCTTTATAAGAACTGAAAAAGGATAATGTAATCTATATTATCCTTTTTCAATTATCAGTTAAAACGGCAGGTCGTCCTTGACGTCTCCAGCCAGAAATTCCGGTGCGGCAGTTGGTGCCGGCGGTGGAACAGGAGCGCCTGGTGCAGGTGCGGCGGCGTTTACGCGTTCTACTTTCCATGCACGGATACTGTTGAACCAGCGATCTTGCCATTGGCGTGCATCTACGTCGAAAGAAACGGTCAATTCTTCACCCATCTGGATGTTGAATTGATCAATTTTGTCTGCTCCGAAAACATCGAAACACATTTTGCGGGGATATTGACCATGATCTTCAATCACGTATTCCTGTGCCTTCCATTCGTTACCCGTCTTTGAAACTCCACCTCTGGGCTGGAGTATAGCGATAATCTTTCCTGTAAATTCCATTGTTCTCTTTTTTAATGATGCGGCGAAGTTACAATTTTTTAGGAATATGAGACGAATAAACGACTGTTTTTTCTTGCTATTTCTTTGTCATAGGGAATTCTTTTTTTAACTTTGTCCGTTAGTTAACAAGAAGGATAAAATTAAAACTTAAATATACAGAATATATGAAATTTATCGTTTCGAGTACTGCGCTCTCCAGCCATTTGCAGGCTATCAGCCGCGTGATTAATTCAAAAAATGCGCTGCCTATTTTGGATTGTTTTCTATTTGAACTACAGGATGGAACTTTGTCAGTAACTGTTTCCGATAGTGAAACGACCATGGTTACTACGGTTGAAGTGAACGAAAGTGATATGGACGGACGTTTTGCCGTAACTGCCAAGACATTGTTGGACGCTTTGAAGGAAATTCCTGAGCAACCGTTGGCATTCGACGTTAATCCGGAATCATTGGAAATAACAGTACAGTATCAGAATGGTAAATATAGTCTGGTGGGGCAGAATGCTGATGAATTTCCGCAATCAGCGATGTTGGGTGAAAATGCCGTACGTGTGGAAATGGATGCACAGATTTTGTTGGGAGGTATCAACCGCGCCGTATTTGCTACGGCTGACGACGAACTTCGTCCGGTGATGAATGGTATTTATTTTGACATCACGACAGAAGATATTACGATGGTAGCTTCCGACGGCCATAAGCTGGTACGTTGTAAAACGTTGGCTGCCAAAGGTAACGAACGTGCTGCTTTTATCCTTCCCAAGAAACCGGCTTCATTGATGAAGAATCTGTTGCCGAAGGAACAAGGTGCGGTAGTTGTTGAGTTTGACGAACGTAATGCGGTGTTTACGTTGGCAAGCTACCGAATGGTGTGCCGCCTGATTGAAGGACGTTATCCGAACTATAATTCCGTAATTCCGCAGAATAATCCTTATAAGGTGACGATAGACCGCCAACAACTGGTTGGTGCATTGCGCCGTGTATCTATCTTTTCTTCACAGGCAAGCAGTCTTATCAAGTTGCGTATGCAAGAGAACCAGATTGTAATTTCGGCACAGGATATCGATTTCTCTACATCCGCTGAAGAAAGTTTGATGTGCCAATATGCGGGTAATCCGATGAGTATCGGTTTTAAATCTACTTTCCTGATTGATATTCTCAATAATATTTCTGCCGATGAAGTTGTTATCGAATTGGCCGATCCGTCACGTGCCGGTGTCATCATTCCGGTAGAGCAGGAAGAAAATGAAGATTTATTGATGCTGTTGATGCCGATGATGCTGAATGATTAATAATAATTTATCATCACAAGGACATTAGTTCATTGAACCACAGATTATACAGATTTCCACAGATTATTTTCCAAATATATGATTTATCTGTGCTAATCTGTGTAATCTGTGGTTTCAAAGTTTTCATGTACTTGCAGTGAACTTATATAAAGAAATACATAATGAAATTAAACTTGAAGAACCCTATTGTCTTTTTCGATTTGGAAACTACGGGTACCAATATCAATACAGACCGGATAGTAGAAATTTGTTATCTTAAGGTATATCCCAACGGTAATGAGGAGTCCAAGACTATGCGTATCAATCCCGAAATGCATATTCCTGCCGAGGCATCCGCCGTTCACGGTATCTATGACGAGGATATAGCAGATTGTCCTACTTTTAAGGAAGTGGCGCGAAACATAGCGAATGACATTGAGGGATGTGACCTTGCCGGTTTCAATTCCAACCGTTTCGATATCCCTGTGCTGGTCGAAGAGTTTCTGCGTGCCGATGTGGATATTGATATATCTAAACGTAAATTTGTGGATGTGCAGGTTATTTTCCATAAGATGGAACAGCGTACTTTGTCTGCCGCTTACAAATTTTATTGCGGTAAGAACCTGGAAGATGCCCACACTGCGGAAGCCGATACCCGTGCTACCTACGAAGTACTGATGTCACAGCTTGACCGTTATGAGGAATTGCAGAATGATATAGCTTTCCTTGCAGATTACTCCAGTTTTAATAAAAACGTAGATTTTGCCGGTCGTATGGTCTATGATGAAAAGGGTGTGGAAGTCTTTAACTTCGGCAAGTACAAAGGTATACCCGTATCGGAGGTGTTGAAGCGTGATCCCGGTTATTATAGTTGGATACAGAACAGTGACTTTACACTGAACACCAAAGCTGTGCTGACCAAGATCCGTTTGCGTGAGATGACTCAAAAATGACAATTTTTTATCTTGGTAGCATTTTTACATCAATTGAAGACAGTTCACGCAATTAGTAATTAGTAATCACATAATTTTCATGGCAAATACTCTGAAAGGAAAGAAAATCGTATTGGGTATCACAGGAAGCATCGCCGCATACAAGGCCTGCTATATTATTCGCGGACTGATAAAACGGGGAGCAGAAGTGCAAGTTGTAATAACCCCTGCCGGTAAGGAATTTATTACACCTATCACTCTGTCCGCCCTGACCAGCAAACCTGTTATTAGCGAGTTCTTTGCACAACGTGACGGTACTTGGAACAGCCATGTGGATTTGGGACTGTGGGCAGATGCCATGTTGATAGCTCCTGCAACCGCTTCTACTATCGGAAAAATGGCAAATGGCATTGCCGACAATATGTTGATAACCACTTATCTTTCGGCAAAGGCTCCTGTATTCGTTGCTCCCGCCATGGATTTGGATATGTATGCCCATCCCTCCACACAGAAGAATTTGGATATGTTGCGTTCTTACGGAAATCATATCATTGAACCGGGTACGGGCGAATTGGCAAGCCACTTGGTTGGTAAAGGACGAATGGAGGAACCGGAGGTTATTATCCGTCGTTTGGAAGAATACTTCGCAAAGACAGAAGGTGATTTGTTAGGAAAGACCATTTTGATAACTACCGGACCGACTTACGAGAAAATTGATCCGGTACGTTTCATCGGTAATTATTCTTCCGGTAAGATGGGGTTTGCACTTGCCGATGAATGTACCGGCAGAGGCGCGAAGGTTATATTGGTGACGGGTCCTGTCCAGCAGCAGACACATTATCCGGTTTTTATGAGGCAGGATGTGGAGTCGGCAGAACAGATGTTCAATGCCGTCACTTCATTGTTTGGCAATGTGGATGCCGCTATCCTGACCGCGGCTGTAGCCGACTATACACCGGAACAGGTGGCAGATCAGAAAATCAAACGGGAAAAGACAGGTGAAATGACATTGAACCTGAAGCCTACGCAGGATATAGCTGCTTATCTGGGAAATCTTAAAGCGTTGTATCCGGAGAAAGTATTGGTAGGTTTTGCTCTTGAGACAAATGATGAACAGCATAATGCGGAAGATAAACTGAACCGGAAAAATCTGGATTTTATCGTACTCAACTCTTTGAATGATAAGGGGGCGGGTTTCCGTTGTGATACCAATAAAGTAAGTATCATAGACCGGAAAGGTAAGACGGACTACCCTTTGAAATCCAAAGTTGAAGTGGCTGCTGACATCATAGACCATCTGGTAGAGGTACTGAAGAGTAAATGATCAATTAGTATATCATTAAATTGTAAATGTAGCCATGTTGTGTTCACTTTACATACAGAATTACGCTCTTATCGAGAAACTCGATATAAACTTCGGTAGTGGTTTCTCCGTGATAACAGGAGAAACAGGTGCCGGAAAATCTATTATTTTGGGTGCCATCGGTTTGTTGCTGGGACAACGTGCCGATGTAAAATCCATCCGTTTGGGTGCTTCAAAATGTGTGATTGAAGCTCGTTTCGAGATAGGCGCATACGGCATGCGTTCATTCTTTGAGGAGAATGAACTGGAGTATGAAGACGAATGTATTCTTCGTCGTGAAGTTTATGCTTCGGGCAAGAGCCGTGCTTTTATCAACGATACTCCCGCTTCATTGGTGCAGATGAGGGAACTGGGTGAACAACTGATCGATGTCCATTCACAACACCAAAATCTGTTGCTGAACAAAGAAGGCTTCCAACTCAATGTGCTGGATATATTGGCGCACGATGAAGAAGCCTTGTCGGCCTACCAGTCTCTCTATCGGGAGTGGAAGCAGACGCAGCAGGATTTGGAAGAACTGATTGCACGAGCCGAGCAGGATAGGGCGGATGAAGATTATGTCCGTTTCCAGTTGGAACAGTTGGAAGAGGTACATTTAACTGCTGGTGAGCAAGAGGAACTGGAACAGGAAGCCGATACCTTGAGTCATGCAGAAGAAATAAAAGCAGGTTTGTATCGTGCCGACCAAATTATGATGTCGGACGAAGGAGGATTGCTTTCTGCTTTAAAAGAGTGTCTGAACACGATGCAAGGTTTACAAAAAGTCTATCCGTCGGCAGAAGAACTTGCCGAACGGCTGGAAAGTACTTATATCGAATTAAAAGATATTTCCCAGGAAATTTCCGATAAGGGAGAAGAAATAGAGTTTAATCCTGTCCGTCTGGATGAAGTGAATGACCGGCTTAATTTGATTTATTCGTTGCAGCAGAAACACCGGGTATCTACGGTAGGCGAGTTGTTGGCTTTGTCAGAAGAATATGCAGCCAAACTTTCTAACATTACGTCTTCGGATGAGCGGATAGAAGAACTGAAAGCCCGTTGCGAATCTCTATATAATAAAGTGAAAAAACAAGCTGTCGTATTGACAAAAGCCCGTACTGCTGCAGCCTGTGAAGTTGAGAAGCAAATGGCGGCGCGTCTGATGCCGTTAGGCATGCCCAATGTCCGTTTCCAAGTAGAAATAGGAGTGCGTAAAGAACCGGGTGTGCATGGTGCGGATACAGTGAACTTTTTGTTCTCCGCCAATAAGAACGGAACTTTGCAGAGTATCTCCTCAGTGGCTTCCGGTGGTGAAATAGCCCGTGTGATGTTGTCAGTCAAGGCAATGATAGCCGGAGCGGTGAAACTGCCTACTATTGTGTTCGATGAAATAGATACCGGAGTCTCCGGTGAAATTGCCGACCGTATGGCAGATATCATGCAGGAAATGGGTGATCATGACCGTCAGGTTATCAGTATTACTCATCTGCCGCAGATTGCTGCGCGTGGACGTGCTCACTATAAAGTGTACAAACAAGATAATGAGACAGAGACAAATAGTCACATCCGTTGTTTGACCGATGAAGAGCGGATAGAGGAAATAGCCCACATGCTAAGTGGTGCTGCTTTGACCGAAGCGGCTTTGAATAATGCGAAAGCTCTGTTGAAAATCAAGAGTTAAGAATTCATCGTTGAAAAGAGATTGGAGTTGGTATTAAGAAATAATCCCAATCGTAAGTTGTAAATAGTAAAATCATAAGTAAAAAGATGACAGATAAAAGTGAAATGATTTTCGGCGTTCGCGCTGTGATTGAAGCCATTCAAGCAGGGAAAGAGATAGACAAAATATTGGTTAAGAAAGATATCCAAAGTGATTTATCCAAAGAGCTGTTTGCTGCTTTAAAGGAAACTTTAATTCCGGTGCAACGCGTTCCGGTAGAACGTATCAACCGCATTACACGTAAGAACCATCAGGGAGTGATAGCCTTTGTCTCGGCCGTTACTTACCAGAAGACGGAAGATCTGGTTCCGTTCCTTTTCGAGCAAGGCAAGAACCCCTTGTTTGTTATGTTGGATGGTATAACGGATGTCCGTAATTTTGGTGCCATTGCCCGTACGTGTGAATGTGCGGCGGTGGATGCGGTGATAATTCCGGCCAAAAATAGTGTGTCGGTGAATGCTGATGCGATGAAGACCTCGGCAGGTGCGTTGCATACATTGCCCGTTTGTCGTGAACAGAACCTGAAAGACACCTTGCAATATCTCAAAAATAGCGGTTTCCATATTGTGGCGGCTACTGAAAAAGGAGATTACGATTATACAAAGGCAGATTATACCGGTCCCATGTGTATCATTATGGGGGCTGAGGATAAAGGTGTTTCATACGACAATCTGGCATTGTGTGACGAGTGGGTGAAAATTCCCATGCTCGGTTCCATAGAGTCGCTTAATGTGTCTGTTGCAGCTGGTATTCTGATTTATGAAGCTGTAAAACAACGTATTACGGTCTCTGAGAAATAGATGATGTAAATACATGATACATTTACTTCAAGTGTATATACGATATAACAATGAATGAAATATGAGAAAAAAAGTATTCTTGATGCTTGCCCTCTGTCTCTTGGCTCAGTGGAGTGTAGCTCAATCGCCCAAATGGGTTGAAAAAGCCAAGCGCGCCGTTTTTTCGGTGGTGACATACGATGAGAATGATAAAATACTGAATACCGGAAACGGTTTTTTCGTCACGGAAGACGGTGTCGCTTTGTCCGATTATACACTTTTCAAAGGTGCGCAGCGCGCTATAGTAATGAATTCGGAGGGTACGCAAATGCCGGTAGTTTCTATTATGGGAGCAAATGATATGTATGATGTTGTCAAGTTTCGTGTAGGTATTACTTCCAAAAAAGTTCCCGCACTGGCCTTGGCAACTGTAAATCCTCCTGTTGATGCCACTGTGTATATACTTCCATATTCCACACAGAAAGACCGTTCTTATACTTCCGGCCAGGTGAAAGCGGAAGATAAGTTTTCTGATAAATACTATTATTACACGCTCAATGTACATCTGAAGGATAAGATGGTAAGTTGTCCTGTGATGACTGAAGAAGGGCAGGTGTTTGCATTAACTCAGAAATCCTCCGGTAAAGATACTGCCACAATATGTTATGCGGTAGATGCTAATTTTGCAATGGTACAGGCTGTGAATGCATTCTCCTTCAGTGATATGTCTTTGAAGAATATCGGCATCAAGAAAGCTTTACCCGATACCGAGGAAACGGCTTTGGTTTTCCTTTATATGGCTTCTTCACAGCTTTCTCCTGAAAAATATTCCCAATTGCTGGATGATTTTGTCGCTCAGTATCCGAATAGTGCGGATGGCTATGTCCGTCGTGCCACGCAGCAGATATACGTGTCCCAAGATGAGGCTTCCATAGCTAAAGTGGTAGCTGATATGGACAAGGCTTTGGACGTGGCAAATAAGAAGGATGATGTTTATTATAACCGTGCCAAGTTGATTTATAATTATATACTGGGACAGCCGGAAAAGGTATATAAAGATTGGTCCTATGATAAGGCTTTGGAGGAAATAAAGAAAGCAATAGCCATTGAGGAACTTCCGGTCTATGTTCAGTTGGAAGGCGATATCGAATTTGCCAAACAGAATTATGCTGCAGCACTTGTGTGCTATGAGAAGGTAAACCAAACTAATCTGGTATCGCCGGCTACTTTTTTCAGTACTGCCAAGACTAAAGAACTGATGAAAGCTCCCGTTCAAGATGTGTTAGCTCTGATGGATAGCTGCATGTCACGTTTCACAGAACCGTATACCACCGAAGCTGCGCCTTATTTATTGGAACGTGCGAGAGTTCGTATGGATGCAAATCAAGCCCGGGGAGCGATACTTGATTATGACGCTTATTATAAAGCCGTGAAGGGTAACGTGAATGATGTATTCTATTACTATCGCGAACAAGCTGCTATGAAAGCAAAGCAGTTCCAGCGTGCGTTGGATGATATGGCGAAAGCTATCGAGTTAAATCCGAAGGAACTGACCTACTATGCCGAATTGGCAGTAGTTAATATGCGTGTAGGACGTAATGAAGCGGCCTTGAAGGCTTTGCAAGATGCTTTGGCAATAGATCCTAAATATGCCGAAGCTTATCGTCTGATGGGAATTGCCCACTTGCAGATGAAGAAGAAGCAAGAAGCTTGCGAAAATTTTGCCAAAGCGAAAGAACTGGGTGATCCTAATGTTGATGAGTTGATTCAAAAACATTGCAAATAAGAAGAGAAAGTATAAAAAAGATAAAGGCTCTGTTTTCGCAAGCAGAGCCTTTATGTGGGGAAACTCCCCCCTACTGAAATAAAAGTTAAGTCTAGGTATAACAGGTTATGAGTGAAATTTCTTTTGTGTATTTGTATAGTAAATGCACGGATTTCATGAATACTGCATCTATTGACAGATTTTTTTTGAATATAGTGAAAAATGTTTTTGAGGTATAGCATATTGGCTTTTTACTGTAGTCAAAAAAATATGATATACCTGATATGAACCGATAAAAGAATAAAAAGATTATGAAGAAAGTAATTTGTAGCCAAAAGGCACCGGGCGCAATAGGCCCCTACAGTCAAGCGATTGAAGCTAATGGTATGGTGTTTGTATCCGGTCAGTTACCTATTGATGCGGTGACAGGAGTGATGGCGGAAGGAGCCGAAGCACAAGCCCGTCAATCTTTAGAGAATGTGAAGCACATTCTGGAAGAAGCAGGACTGAGCATGGCAAATATCGTGAAGACTACCGTTTTTCTGGCGGATATGTCTTTGTTTGCAGATATGAACAAGGTATATGCCACTTATTTTGACGGTGCTTTTCCCGCTCGTTCGGCTGTTGCTGTGAAAACGCTTCCGAAGGATGCCTTAGTGGAGATTGAGTGTATCGCGGTTCGCTAACAAATCCGCAACAATAAAACTGCTGCCTCCTACAAAGATAAAATCTTCCGGGAGGCTTTTTTCTTGTGCAGCCTGTACGGCAGAAGGTACATCCGGATAGCAATCTCCTTGTAATCCTACATAAGAAGCAAGTTTATACAACTCATTTTCGGGTAACGCACGTTTTACACTGGCTTTGGTGAAGTAGTAGGTAGCATCCCGAGGCAGTAACGCCAGCACGCCACTGATATCTTTATCATTCACCATACCTATTATAATATGTAAGTGACGGTAAGGCTGTTGTTTCAATTGTTCCACGATATATGTAATCCCTCCGACATTATGACCGGTATCACAAATCAGGGTAGGAAATTCCTGTAACTTTTGCCAGCGTCCCATCAACCCCGTCAATTCACAAACCCTGGCAAATCCGTTGCGTACGATTTGTTCATCGATACGGTAACCTGCTTCTTTTAATAAAGGTAGGGCAGTGAGGAGAGTACGGGTATTTTTCTTCTGATACAAACCTTTCAATTCGCTTTCCACACCGGGATAATCTTCACGGTCATTTTCTTCAGCGAGGAAAATCGGTGCGTTTACCTCTCGCGCTTTGTTCAGGAATACAGGTTTGGTTTCAGGAGTGGTTTCTCCGATAACTACTGGAATACCACTTTTGATGATGCCTGCTTTCTCTCCTGCAATCTTGGCTAATGTATTTCCTAAGTATTGCGTATGGTCAAAACTGATATTGGTAATGATACACAAGTCCGGCCGGATAATATTAGTACAATCCAGTCGGCCTCCCAATCCTACCTCAATGATGGCTACATCTACTTTCTCATCAACGAAATAACAGAATGCCATAGCGGTGGTCAGTTCGAAGAAGGAAGGATGGAGCGGTTCAAAGAAACTACGTTCATTCTCTACGAATCGTACGACGTATTCTTCCGGAACAGGTTGTCCATTGATGCGTATCCGTTCGCGGAAATCTATAAGGTGAGGAGAAGTATAAAGTCCTACACGGTAACCTGCTTCTTGTAGTATAGCCGCTAATGTGTGCGAACAAGAACCTTTACCATTGGTGCCTGCCACGTGAATACTATGGAATGAGCGATGGGGATGTCCGAAGTGTTCATCTAGTACCTTGGTATTTTCCAATCCTTCTTTGTAAGCAGAGCCACCCACTTGCTGGAACATAGGTACACTGTTATATAAGTAAGTTAAAGTGTTCTGATAGTCCATGTTTTATGAAAATTAACAAGAAAGCAATCTTTTCTTTCTTTTAAATTGTTATCTTAGGAGCAACAAAGATATAAACAATTTAAATCTAACGAGTATGGGAACAAAGAAAAACTTTGTGATTGATACAAACGTTATCCTTCACGACTATAACTGTCTAAAGAATTTTCAGGAGAATGATATTTATCTTCCCATTGTAGTACTTGAAGAGCTCGACAAATTCAAGAAAGGCAACGAACAGATCAATTTCAATGCCCGTGAGTTTGTTCGTGAACTCGACCAGATTACCGACGATAGTCTTTTTACGAAAGGTGCTCCGTTGGGTGAAGGGTTAGGACGTCTTTTTGTTGTTGCCGGTGCCGTAGATTCTCCCCGTGTACACGACTCTTTCCCTGAGCGTATTCCCGACCATCAGATATTGTCGGTTGTAGATTGGCTCACTGAAAAGAAACCGAAAATGAAATCTATCCTTGTCACCAAAGATGTCAATCTGCGTATGAAAGCACGTTCTATCGGACTTTTGTGTGAAGACTATATAAATGATAAGGTAATCAATGTAGATATATTCGAAAAATCCAATGAAGTGTTTGAAGGTGTGGATCCTTCTTTGATAGATCGTATCTATTCATCCAGGGAAGGGTTGGATATCAGTGAATTTGACTTTAAAGATATTCTTCATCCTAATGAATGTTTTGTATTGAAGAGTGACCGTAGTAGTGTGTTGGCGCGTTATAATCCTTTTATTCATTCTGTATGCCGTGTCAATAAGACAAAGAATTACGGGATTGAACCTCGTAATGCTGAACAGAGTTTTGCTTTTGAAGTGTTGAATGACCCCAATATTAAATTGGTTGCTCTTACGGGGAAAGCGGGAACTGGTAAAACTTTGTTGGCTTTGGCTGCTGCGCTTGGTAAATTGACCGATTATAAACAAATTTTGTTGGCACGACCTATTGTTGCTCTTTCCAATAAAGATTTAGGCTTCTTGCCCGGTGATGCTAATGAAAAAGTAGCTCCTTATATGCAACCATTGTTCGATAATTTGAATGTCATCAAGCATCAGTTTGCATCCAATTCAAGTGAAGTGAAACGTTTGGAAGATATGCAGAAAAGTGACCAACTCGTTATCGAAGCATTAGCTTTCATTCGTGGACGTAGTTTGAGCGAAACTTATTGTATTATTGACGAAGCACAAAATCTTACTCCACACGAAATCAAAACCATCATTACACGTGCGGGAGAGGGTACTAAAATGGTATTCACGGGAGATATCCAGCAGATTGACCAACCTTATCTGGATAGCCAGTCCAATGGACTTGTCTATATGATAGACCGTATGAGAGATCAAAATTTATTTGCTCATGTAAATTTGGTAAAAGGAGAACGTAGCCAGTTGAGTGAATTGGCAAGTAATTTAATGTAAAATTTTATCTATTTCTTATTCGCTTTGATAAAAATAGTGTATCTTTGCGATGCCTAAAACAAAAACTGTCAAACGAAATGAAGCGAAACTTTTTTCATCGGTACCTTTCCGCGAAGGTATTGCCGATATGGACTGTTCTATTGATTGATGTACTTATTATTGTTGTATCCAGTTTATTGGCCTATGCGCTGCGATATGATTTTAGGAGTCTTTTTATGGAATCATCTTCCATAGATACAACGATTGTATGGACTGTCATTGTCAATTTAATCTTTTTTAGGGTATTTCGTACATACTCTAATGTTTTGCGCTTCTCATCGTTTGTCGATATCATGCGTATTTTTGTATCTCTTACGGTATCTTACGCTTTGCTGTTGATATCAAGTGTGCTGGTTAAGAGTTTTATGGGAATAACATTTGCACCTGCTACGGTATTGTTTATGTCCTATATTATCAGCTTTGCTATGATGGCATGTTCTCGCGTTGTCGTAAAGATATTTTTCGAAGCTTTGAATTTTGATGGTTCACATAGTGCCAATGTTTTTATTTATGGAGCTAAAGAAGCCGGAGTAAATATTGCAAAGTCATTGCGTGTCAATTTGCGTAACCACTATCGTTTACGCGGTTTTATAGCAGATGAGTCGGAACTGGTTAATAAAGTGATGATGGGTGTCAAGGTCTATCCTAATGACGATACATTGATTGACAATCTGGAAGATCGTGATGTTCATACTATAATCGTATCTCCTGCCAAGATGGAAGCGTTGAAAAAGTCTGATATGGCAGACCGCTTGTTGGCACACAATATTAAACTGCTGACCGCTCCTTCATTAAGTGAGTGGAACGGTCAGTTGTTGAATCGTACCCAGTTGAAGGAAATACAGATTGAAGATCTTTTGCAGCGTAATCCCATTGAAATAGATATTCATAAAGTTGCTTCCCATTTGGAAGGTAAGCGTGTGATGATTACCGGTGCTGCCGGTTCCATTGGTAGCGAAATCATGCGTCAGGTAGCTTCTTTCAATCCTTATAAGCTAATTCTGGTGGATCAGGCAGAAACTCCTTTGCATGATATACGTTTGGAGTTGCAAGATCGCTGGAGGGATATAGATGCTGCGACTATCATTGCTGATATTTCCAATGCAACTCGTATGGAAGATATTTTCAAGGAGTTTAAGCCGCAATATATTTTCCATGCCGCGGCCTACAAGCACGTACCGATGATGGAGGATAATGTATCGGAATCCATTCAGGTGAATGTTTTTGGAACACGTACAGTGGCTGATTTAGCTGTGAAATACGGTGCGGAAAAATTTGTAATGATTTCTACGGATAAAGCGGTAAATCCTACCAATGTGATGGGGTGCTCCAAACGTATCTGTGAAATCTACGTGCAGTCATTGGCAAAGAAGTTACAACAGGAGGGAAGACATGCTACTCAGTTCATCACTACGCGTTTTGGGAATGTATTGGGTTCTAATGGTTCTGTTATTCCTCGTTTTCGTGATCAGATACAACGTGGTGGTCCTGTGACCGTGACTCATCCCGAAATTATAAGGTATTTTATGACTATTCCTGAGGCTTGTCGCTTGGTACTTGAAGCCGGAAGTATGGGGAATGGGGGAGAGATTTATATTTTTGATATGGGTAAACCGGTGAAGATTGTAGAACTTGCTAAACGGATGATTAGTCTTTCGGGACGTATGGATGTGAAGATTGAATTTACAGGTTTGCGCCATGGTGAAAAGTTGTATGAAGAATTGCTTAACGTAAAGGAACTTACGAAACCCACCTACCATGAGAAGATTATGATTGCCACCGTGCGTGAGTATGATTATGATGAAGTGAAGGAACGTATCCAAAAATTGATTGATGTCAGCTATACTTATGATCAGATGAAGATTGTGGCTGCTATGAAAGATATCGTTCCCGAATTTATTAGTAAAAATTCTTGTTTCGAGGCGTTGGATAAAAAGAATTGATAAGATGTTATTATAAGGAAATCACTTATAAATATAACGCCCCGTAACAATATTATGTTACGGGGCGTTGCTTTATTTTTTAGTCTGCTTCTTATTTGTGTGATGAGAAATATTTCAAGAATTGTGTACGTTCGAATGTATTTATACCATTCAGGTCGTTTACATTCAACATTCCCTTAAATTGTTTGATATTCTTCATGCCTTTACGTTCCATCCAGTCATTTAAGAAATGGATAGTTTCGTTAATAGTACCGTATGAATTTTGGTATAGTACACTACAAATCTCCACAGCTGATGCACCTGCAAGTATAGCTTTTACAACACCTTCAGGGCTGTGTATACCCCCTGATGCTGCATAGTCCAGTTTATCCACAGCGGCTGAGGCAATACCTATCCAGCGCAAAGATTTAGCTAAATCACTTTCATTGCTGAATACATTACCTGAAGTCTGAACTATTTTTTCAATATCGATATCAGGTTGGTAAAAACGGTTGAACATGACCACTGCTGCAGCTCCATTAGCGTATAACTGGTCAATGAGCGCAATCGGATTAGTCAGGTTGTCACCCAATTTCATGATAACGGGGATATTGATTGTTTTTTTGATATGACTGAGTATATCAATATGGCGTTGTTCAAAAGTACCGTATGCATATTGTATGTCAGTTTGCAAGGCAAGTATATTAACTTCCAGGGCATCTGCACCGGCTTCTTCTATTTTCTTGGCAAATTCAATCCAGTCATTATTCTGATAGCAGTTGATACTGGCAATAATAGGAATATCGCAAACCTTTTTGCTTTCCTTAATCAGTTCCAGATATTCGCCCAGCTTATGTTCACGGATGTATCCCACCAGATAATCACTGCCTTCCGGATACATATTGGGATCACCAAGCCAATCGGCTTCCAACATGATTTGCTCTTCAAAAAGAGATTTTAGTACGATAGCTCCTGCACCTGACTCATAAAGTCTTTGATTCTTCGCAGCACTGTCGGTCAGTCCGGAACTGCTGATAATAATCGGGTTTCTAAGTTTTAACCCGGCAAAAGTAGTTTCTAATGTTGCCATGATAATTAGGTTATTAATAGTTTCTTTCTCCAAAAATCTTACTTCCTACGCGTACCAATGTACTTCCGGCGGCAATAGCTTCATGGTAGTCGTGCGACATTCCCATAGATAATTCACAAAAAGTCTTTTCGTTGATGAACCACGTGGACTTTACTTCATTGAAGAAGTTACTTATAGAACAAAATTCAGCTTTGATTTGTTCTGTATTATCCGTATTTGTAGCCATACCCATCAATCCACATATCCGAATGTTTTTGAGCTCTTTCCACTCTCCGGTTGTCAGCATTTTCCTGCATTCGTCAAAGCTGAAACCGAATTTAGTTTCTTCCTGAGCGATATGTAGTTGTAACAGACAGTTTATAGTTCTGTTTACTTTCGCAGCCTGTTTATTAACTTCTGTGAGTAGTTTATAGGAATCAATACCATGAATCAGACTTACATATGGCACGATATATTTAATCTTGTTGGTTTGCAGATGCCCTATGAAATGCCATTCAATATCTTTGGGCAGACTCTCATACTTGGCAGTCATTTCCTGCACCTTACTCTCTCCGAACACACGTTGCCCGGCACGATAGGCTTCCTCTATCGCCTCGTTAGGGTGAAATTTGGAAACAGCAACCAATCGTACCCCTTCAGGCAATTCGCTCAATACTTGTTTTAAATTCTCTGCGATCATCTTATTAAGGTATAAAGCATGAGGGATGAAGTATAAAGTATAAGTTGTGAAGATGTATTAAGTCATAAATTGTGTGGTATACATATACACTACATCGCAATTCATACTTTATACCTCATATCTGCTCTTAAACTTCCGGTTTGTCATTAGGTTCCGCACTATACGGGTATACATCCATGATGGCTGTTTCAGCTACCGATGCAATCTGATAATCAGCCATTGTACCCTTCATACCCTCATCCAGTTTCTTCACTGCATCCCGCAAGTCGGCAGCTTGTACAAGTACTTGGGTAGATGTTTTCTTTTCAGCCCCACTCTTCTCGTCCAAAGTGATGAACACCAGTTTGCATTTAAACCAGCGGTCGGCAGCATCTTCTTCTGAAGGGAACAACTCACTGTAATTAGCCCGTTTGATATCCGATACCGTAAATTCACCGGAGATAAACGGTGTCATTTCTTCTATAATACGTGCTTCTGCTTCTGTAAAGCTGAGTGCATCTACTAAATATGGTTCGGTAACTTTCTTGTTCATTCCGTTTTCCATTGTTTTCTCATAACGGATTTTACACTCAAACCAAGTATGCATTGCCATAATCTTCTGATTTTTAATTAATAATGTTTGTTGTTTTTTGACATATAAGATTACTTCTCCTTGCTTGAAAATGACAGTTCCATCTATCATGCTGAACTTGTCGAAGCATCTTCTTCTTTCTTAAATCAAGAATGAATGTACAAAGATAAATGAAAAAGAGGAAAAAATACTTTTTCTGTATAAAAGAAGATTATGTTTTTGAAGAACTTTTTGTTGGGTGCCGGGTATTAAAGTTTAATTCATAATTGATACTGATAGGCATTACCTATCATTCCTATTTTTTTATTATATTTCCTAATTCAAAATTGAGTAAACGAAAAACACATCCTTAGTTCTGAATAATCCGACGGGACTATACGTTGGCGTTTCTGTCGGAATAACCGTTCTTTGGCGGCGTAAAACCAATAAAACAACAAAATTATGGCAGTAGTCGCTTATTTAAGAGTGAGCACGGAAAAACAGTTCCTGGAAAACCAACGTGCAGAGATTTTACGTTTCGCAGATAGAAACGGTTTGATTATCGACAAATGGTACACTGAGACAGTCAGTGGAAGTGTGAGTAGTAAGAATCGAAAATTGTCGGGAGTACTGGATCGTATGAAACCCGGTGATTCGTTGATTGTAACTGAAATTTCGCGTTTGAGTCGTACATTACTTGAGATTATGACTATCCTTAATTCTTGTATTAAGAAAAGAGTGGTATTGTATAGTACCAAAGAAGGATACATCTTTCAAAATGATATCAATAGTAAAGTACTTGGATTTGCTTTTGGATTAATGGCGGAGATTGAACGTAATCTGATTTCTATGCGTACAAAAGAAGCTTTGGCACGCAGAAAGAAAGAGGGGGTATGTCTGGGACGTAGAAAGGGGGATGCGCCAAAGATGAATATGCTCATCGATAACCGGCGTTTGGTGATGATGGAACGAAGAAGGGGAGCATCCTGTTCTGCTCTCGCCAAACAAATGGGAGTGTCTAGAACAACGATGTTCCGCTTTCTGCACAAAAGGTAAAACGTGATTGTTATTCGGGCGAATTATTATTCGCCTGAATTTTATACAACCGGTATTTCTTTGTCATCTTTTCCCATTTTGTATTTTTCTGTTACTCGTTTATGAAGGTTTTTCAGTTCAAAGGAGAGCATGATGCGGAAGAAACCGATAATCAGGAAAGCAAACGAAATCATATAAACTGCATAGATAGCGCCTACTGCCGGTTGCCACAGGATAATGAATGAACAGATGATGGCAAGGATACCGAATGCGATATACCATCCCCAGTCTTTGGTTCCATATCTTTTTAAATCCATAGCATAACCTACAGAAGAGAACCCCCGGAACATTAACCAGAAAGCGATGATAAATGGAATTACTTCCATACTCAATAGAGGATAAGCTATTAGATAGAAGCCCAAGATCATGTCTATGATACCTCCTGCCAGATACCATCCCCAACTTGATATCCGTTGCCGGTTGCTCACAGCAAAGGAAATCTCCAGCAAACCGCTGAACAACATGGAAATGCTGAACAGAACGCTCAGGATTGCATACCCGCTGAGCGGGGCGAACATTAGGCACAAGGCCACTACGATATACAGGATACCGAGAATAAGTGAAATCCACCAATTTTTCACTTCCTGTTTCATTTCATCAAAAATAGTTTTCATGTGAATTTTTAATTTTAAATGATTGTCATAAATTGATTAGTGAAGTAACAACTCATTTATAGAAAAAGTTTTTGTTGAACTTTTCCTATGTTTAATTTGTTATATTGGTATATAATTTGATAAAACTATGGCTACAACAAAATTTAAAGGTCAACCGGTAAAGGTTATCGGTGAATTTATAAAGGTGGGTAAAGCAGCGCCCGACTTTGAATTGGTAAAGACGGATTTATCTTCGTTTTCACTGAAAGAACTCAACGGAAAAAATGTAATCCTAAATATTTTTCCGAGTTTGGATACTGGCGTATGTGCAACTTCAGTACGTAAGTTTAATAAACTGGCTGCTGGTTTATCCGATACGGTAGTATTGGCTATCTCCAAAGATTTGCCTTTTGCACATGCCCGTTTTTGTACTACAGAGGGCATTGAGAATGTGATTCCATTGTCCGATTTCCGTTTCTCTGATTTTGATGAGAATTATGGGGTACTTATGGCCGATGGTCCATTGAAAGGTCTGTTGGCACGTTCAGTTGTGGTAATCGGTAAAGATGGGAAGATTGCCTATACGGAACTTGTTCCCGAAATTACACAGGAACCTGATTATGATAAAGCTATTGAAGCGGTAAAGAAATAACACTAGACTTAATGCGATAATGAAAAACGGTGAGTAAGAAATAAATCTGCTCACCGTTTTTTCGTATTGATATCATCGCTAGTTTATTTCTTTTTCTTCATCCCTTTATACACCAGAAAGGTTATAACCAACACTACGATTATTATGATGGCATAACCGATTTCATGGCTGTATTTAGTTGCCATGATGTAGACATCATTAGTCGTTTTTAGGTCTGTAAAACGATAAATAAGATAACCAAGCAGTGCAAGTATCGAATTCCATATTCCTGCACCAAGTGTTGTGTATAGCAAGAAAGGACCTAACTTCATACCGGCCAGTCCTGCCGGAATACTGATAAGTTGGCGTACTGCCGGAATGAGACGCCCCAAAAATGTAGATGCCGCACCGTGTTTTCTGAAGTATTCCTCGGCATGGTGTACCTTTTCTTCATCAATGAGACACATGTGCCCCAAACGGCTGTTGGCAAATTTGTAAACAATAGGACGACCTAACCAACGGGCTAGATAATAATTAATCAATGCCCCCAAGTCTGCACCGATAGTGGCAAAAATGATAACCAGAAATATATTCATACTCTCGTCTGCCATAGACTTCCATGCGGCTGGTGGAACAATTACCTCTGAAGGAAATGGGATGAATGAGCTCTCAATAGCCATAAAAAGCGTGACTACCCAATAGTTCAGGTTTTCTAATACCCATTTGATGAGTTCTGCTGATGATTCCATTTTTTGAATTTACTTTTTTTATTGTATTGCACTTATAATATTCTTCATCATTTTTGCCAATTCATCTTTGTCTTCCCCTTCCAGTACTTTCTCAATCTTTTTCAACTCTTCCTGGTCGAGCGGATGTTTACAAAGCTGGTTGTACTTCATAAAGTTCTCTTTATCTCTGAGGAGTACGTAGAGTGAAGCCAGTCTTTCATTAATTTTTTCAAAACCCGGTTCCATCTCTTTGACACGTTCAAACGCTAGTTTGGCGTAGCTTAATTGTCCCATTTCCATGCTGTACATCCCTATTTCATTCCAAGTATCAGCGTATGGTGCAATTTTCAAGGCTTTAGCCCATTTCTTCACAGCTTTTTCGTAATCACCATTTTCCATAAAAGCACGGCCTTCCAGCAGATAAGGATCAACCTCTTCCGGACCTAACTCATGAGCTTTTTTGAAGTACTGGGATGCCTTGCGTTTTTTCCCTAATTTAAAAAGGCAGAGTGCTGTATGAGCATAGAGTGAAGGCATAATAGGAGAATCTTCTTCCTGAATTTCTAGGGCTTGTTCCAAGTGACTGTATGCTTCTTCCCATTGATTGGTAGCCAATTTACTAAGCCCCATGAACATATGTAGGAAATCTGAAGAAAGAGCGTGATGTTTTTCTGCCAGAGTATAATTCTCATATGCACTTTCTTCATTTCCGAGTTGGTAAAAGGCATGTCCTCTCATCATGTAGGCATCTGCGAATTCTTCATCCGCGACAATGGCATAGTCGCATGCTTCAATAGCTTTGTCGAACATTTGCTGGTCAAAGTAACAACGTGCCAGCCCCAGCCAATAAGAAGCCGAATAAGGATCCTTGTCAATCAGCTTATTATAAAAGATAGCAGCTTTTTCTGTCAATCCTTGTGCATAGAAACAGTCAGCGGTGACAGCGGTAAATGCTTCATTTTCCGCATATTTATCGAGTCCACGGTTTAGCCACTCCAACGCTTTTTCAGGATATCCCATATCAAGGTACATATAGGCCACGTCCACGATATTAGCCAAATCTTCCTTATCCTCTATCGTGTCAAGAAGTTGCTCGGCATCATCTATTTTACCTTCGTTCAGCATGAGGTTAGCTTTCAAAACCTTTACTTCAGGTGAATAATTATCAGAAATCTGGTCAATGACTTCCTGAGCTTTATCTTTGTTATGCGAATCCATTAAAAGATAAGCTTGTTCTACCAACAATGCCGTATTGCCAGGGTGCAAGTTTAAACCGTATTCTACGACTTCATTGGCTTGTTGTACTTTATTATGGACAGCATACCAATCTGCCAAGTCTGCAAAATCATCTGCATCCGCATAGAAAGGCTGATTGTTTTCACAGGCAGCTTCATAGTTTTCCGCCAGTTCTTGCAATTCCCTGTCTCTACCGGACAGCAGGTTTTTTTTACTCATTTATTTTTTTTACTCCTTATGCTTTATTTGTTGATTTTGCCCCAAGTATCTTTCAAACTTACTGTACGATTGAATACCATTTTCTCCGGTGTAGACTCGCGGTCCACATTGAAGTAACCGATACGCTGAAATTGCAGGTAGGTAAGAGGTTTCATACCGGCAGCATATTTTTCTATGTAGCAACAAGGTAATACATGAAGAGAGTCGGGGTTAATCATTTCCTTCATGGCAGTCAGTGCATCACAATTCTTTTCTTCACGGATGGCAGCAAGTTCATCGCGTGGATTTTCCACTTTCCACAGACGGTCGTAAAGACGTACTTCGGCCTGTAGGCAGTGAGCGCAACTTACCCAGTGAAGCGTACCTTTTACCTTACGGTTAGCTTCTGGCATGCCACTCTTGGTATTTGCATCGTATTCACAATACACTTCTTCAATCTCTCCTGCGTCGTTCTTCTTGCAACCTGTACATTTTACGATATAAGCATTCTTAAGGCGTACTTCCTGCCCTGGAGTCATACGGAAATATTTCTTCGGTGCATCTTCCATGAAATCATCGCGTTCCATCCACAATTCACGGCTGAATTCTATGATGTGGTTACCTTCTTCCGGACGCTCCGGATTATTGATAGCTTCCAATTCCTCAACCTGTCCCTCGGGATAGTTGGTGATGATAAGCTTCACCGGATTTAGTACGGCGGATATACGGGTGGCACGGGTATTTAAGTCTTCGCGAACTGCACTTTCCAACAACGCAAATTCGTTGAGGGCATCGTAGGTGGTGTAACCTATTTTATCGATAAATTTATGTATAGACTCTGGTGAATAGCCACGACGTCGGAAACCGCAGATAGTCGGCATACGGGGATCATCCCAACCCTTTACCAAACCTTCTTTTACCAGTGTCAATAGATTACGTTTACTCATCAGCGTATAACTGAGGTTTAACTTATTGAACTCATACTGGTGGGGGCGGTTGTCATTCAAATCCTTGCCTTCCTTTACCCAATCTACAAAAAGATCGTATAGCGGACGGTGGGGGACAAACTCCAGCGTGCACAATGAGTGTGTCACACCTTCAAAGAAGTCACTCTGTCCGTGGGCAAAATCATACATCGGATATGCTTTCCAAGTGGTACCCGTACGATGATGCGGATGATTTACCACACGATAGATAATCGGGTCACGGAAGTGCATATTAGGACTTGCCATATCAATCTTGGCCCGTAATACCATGGCACCTTCTTCAATTTCTCCGCTGTTCATCTTTTGGAACAGTTCAAGGTTTTCCTCGATAGGGCGGTTGCGGTAAGGGCTTTCCACACCCGGTTGGGTAGGAGTACCTTTTTGAGCGGCAATTTGTTCGGATGTCTGCTCGTCTATATAGGCTTTACCCTCTTTGATAAGACGGATGGCAAAGTCCCATAATTGTTGAAAATAGTCAGAAGCGTAATACTCGTTACCCCATTGATAGCCTAACCATTGGATATCTTCTTTGATGGCTTCTACATATTCCACATCTTCCTTGGTGGGGTTAGTATCATCGAAACGTAGATTACAGATGCCACCATGTGCAGCTGCAATGCCAAAATCAAGGCAGATGGCCTTGGCGTGTCCTATGTGAAGGTAACCATTAGGTTCCGGCGGGAAACGTGTCTGTACTTTACCTCCGTTTTTACCTTCTTTCAAGTCGTTTTCTACTATTTGTTCAATGAAGTTCAGGCTCTTCTTTTCACCTGTTTCTTCGTTCTTAATTTCTGCCATAGTGCTATCAATTATTCGTACGTGGGGGCAAAGATAGTGCAAATAGAGGGCAGGACAAAATGAAATCCTTCATTTTTCAATTCACGGGGATATATCCGCTCTTTTTGATGATTGCTTGTCCTGCGGGAGATAGTACAAACTGTAAAAGCGGAGTAATATTTTCGATATTTTTTTTGTTATAATAATAGTACAGCGGTCGTACGATAGGGTATGATTTATTGATCGCATTTTCAAGGGTAGGGGTGGCATAAAGTTTGCCGTCGTATGAAATGGCAAGTGTCTTGATGCGGGGAGAAATATATGCAAGTCCCACATATCCGATGGCGCCTATCGTTTGGCTGACTGACTGTATGATGGCACCCGTTGCCGGCATGGAAAGGCTGCTACTCATATAGTTCTTGTTTTTCAGTACACTTTCTTTAAAAAATTCGTAAGTACCGGAAGAAGTCTCTCGCGAATAAACTACAATTTTCCGGTCATCACCACCTACTTGTTTCCAATTCGTGATTTTCCCTCGGAATATATCTTCCAATTGTTGTCGTGTGAGCTGATTCACCGGATTGGAAGGATGAACCACTACTGCAAGGGCATCGTAGGCTATGGGTACTTCCTCCAATTCTTCGCCGGCAGTTTTGGCTTTCATCTTTTCACTGAACTTAATCCCCCGTGAAGCCATGGCGATATCAGTCGTTCCGTCCAGTAGGGCAGAGAGTCCTACTCCTGTTCCTCCACCTGTGACAGTGACACGTGCATCAGGATTTAATATCATAAACCGTTCGGCTGTCTGTTGGGCGATGGGAAGTACTGTGTCGCTACCTTTGATACGTTGCGCTTGTATATCGGCAGAAACTATTCCTAATATGAAAGTGAGGATGATAATTTTAGTTTTCATTATGTTCAACGTTTCTATTTGATAATTCTATTTCTTTTGCTTTTTTATAAAATCTCAATTCAATGATTGGTTTCTATTCATACTTAACAACCTGAACAGTATTTGTTTTGCAAAGAAAACAAATTGATGTTACATTTGTTTTACAAAACATAACAATGTGATCTTGTAATGAAAATGTAACATTTTTGAAATGTTTCTTTCAAACGGTAGTCACATCGCCTTAACATCAAGCGGTTTTCTTTGCATCAAAAAATCAATTAAGTAATTATGAAAAAGCTTTTTGAGAAGATAATAGAAGGTATTCTGGCTTGTAGCGGTTTTGTAACAAGTCTTACCATCGTACTTATCGTCTTATTCCTTTTTTCAGAGGCGTTGGGTTTGTTTAGTAGCCGTATTATTGAAGAAGGTTATGTGTTGGCTTTAAATAAGGGGAATAAGGTTTCTGAACTAACTCCTGTCCAGATAAAAAATATTTTCGACGAAGAGATAACAAACTGGAAGGAAGTCGGTGGGGAGGATCTCCCTATCCGGCTTTTTCGTTTGGAAAACATTACACAATATTATACAGAAGAACAGTTAGGGGCATCCTACGAGAATGCAGGCTCCTGCATCACGGAACTCGTAGAAAAGACTCCGGAAATCATAGCCTTTGTTCCCGGGCAATTTATAATTCATCCCGACTCTGTTCATTTGTTAAAAGATAATACCATTTCGGTGAAAGATGTTTTTGCCGGTGCCGAGTGGTTTCCTACAGCAACCCCTGCACCTTTGTTTGGCTTTCTGCCGTTAATTACGGGTACATTGTGGGTAAGTTTCTTTGCTATTCTGTTTGCATTGCCTTTTGGTTTGTCAGTATCTATCTATATGTCCGAAGTGGCAAATTCGAAGATACGTAATATGATGAAACCCATCATTGAACTATTGAGCGGTATACCTTCCGTTGTTTATGGCTTCTTCGGGCTGATTGTTATAGTTCCTATTTTGCAGAAAGTGTTCAACTTGCCGGTAGGCGAGAGCGGATTGGCGGGGAGTATCGTACTGGCGATAATGGCATTGCCAACTATCATCACGGTGACGGAAGATGCCATGCGTAATTGTCCCCGCGCCATGCGTGAAGCCAGTTTGGCTCTCGGAGCCTCACAGTGGCAGACTATATATAAGGTGGTGATACCTTATTCCATATCTGGTATTACATCAGGAGTTGTACTTGGAATCGGGCGTGCTGTTGGTGAAACCATGGCAGTACTCATGGTGACGGGAAATGCAGCAGTCATTCCTCATACTATTTTGGAACCTTTACGAACTATTCCTGCAACGATTGCCGCCGAACTGGGTGAGGCCCCTGCCGGTGGCGCGCACTACGAGGCATTGTTCCTTTTGGGAGTTGTATTGTTTTTTATCAGTCTGTTGATAAACTTCACGGTAGAAGCTGTATCTTCGGGCAAGAGAAAGTAAGCGTATGATAAATAGAAAACATCTTTCACAAAACATAGCATTCGGCTTGTTTCGTTTGCTGAGTCTGAGTGTAGTGCTGATACTCTTTGCTATTCTTGGTTTCATAGTGTATAAGGGTATCAGAGTTGTCAGTTGGGACTTCCTTACTACCGCCCCTGCAGATGGGATGACTGGAGGAGGTATTCTACCAGCCATTGTAGGTACTTTCTGCCTGATGATAGGGAGTGCGCTATTTGCTTTTCCGGTAGGAGTGATGAGTGGCATTTATATGAACGAATATGCTCCCAAAGGATGGATAGTACGGTTTATCCGCATGATGACGAATAATCTGAGTGGTATTCCTTCTATTGTTTTTGGTTTGTTCGGTATGGCGCTGTTCGTCAATTATATGGATTTTGGGGATAGCATTTTGGCCGGTTCGCTGACTTTAGGTTTGTTAAGTTTGCCATTGGTTATCCGTACTACAGAAGAAGCTTTGAAAGCTATTCCCGATAGTTTGCGTGAAGGTAGCCGTGCTTTGGGAGCTACCAAATTACAAACTATCTGGCACGTCATTCTTCCTATGGGTATGCCTAATATTATCACTGGATTGATTTTGGCCTTAGGACGTGTGTCTGGTGAAACGGCACCAATCCTTTTCACTTGTGCTGCCTATTTTTTACCACAACTTCCCACTAGTGTTTTTGACCAGTGTATGGCATTACCCTATCATTTGTATGTCATTTCTACAAGTGGTACGGATATGGAAGCCCAACTTCCAATAGCATATGGCACAGCTCTGGTATTGATAGTTATTATCCTTTTGGTAAATCTTCTGGCCAATATTTTGCGAAAATACTTTGAGAAGAAAATAAAAACAAACTGATATGATAAATAAAATAGAAACACGTGATGTAAACTTCTGGTATGGCGATTTTCATGCATTGAAGGGCATCAGTATGGATATTGAAGAGAAATCCGTGGTTGCCTTTATCGGTCCTTCAGGATGTGGTAAGTCTACCTTTCTTCGTTTGCTCAATCGGATGAATGACTTGATTCCTGATACCCGTTTGACCGGTGAGATCCGTATTGACGGACGAAATATTTATGGGAAGGGGATACAAGTTGACGAGCTACGCAGAAAAGTAGGTATGGTGTTTCAACGCCCAAATCCTTTTCCTAAAAGTATTTTTGAAAATGTGGCATACGGGCTTCGTGTAAATGGTATTACTGACAAAGCCTTTATCCGTCAGCGGGTAGAAGAAACTTTGAGAGGTGCCGCCCTGTGGGATGAGGTAAAAGATAAATTGAAAGTTTCTGCATACGCCTTGTCCGGCGGACAACAGCAGCGTCTTTGTATAGCCCGTGCCATGGCAGTGGCTCCTTCTGTCTTGTTGATGGATGAACCGGCTTCAGCACTCGATCCTATCTCTACAGCGAAAGTGGAGGAACTTATTCATGAGCTTAAAAAGAAATATACCATTGTCATTGTCACTCATAATATGCAACAAGCGGCTCGTGTCAGTGACAGCACTGCTTTTTTCTATATGGGAGAAATGGTAGAATTTGGTGATACGAAGAAGATATTTACAAATCCCGAAAAGGTAGAAACACAGAATTATATCACGGGACGCTTTGGATAAATTCACCGAAAAAGATATAGTGATTATTCAAACTTAAAATATAAAATTATGGTAAAGTTTATCGAATCGGAACTCGTCTTGTTGAAAAAAGAAATAGACGAAATGTGGACTTTGGTTTATAATCAGCTTGATCGTGCCGGAGAAGCCGTACTTACTCTTGACCGGGAACTGGCGCAACAAGTATTGGTACGCGAACGTCGCGTCAACGCTTTCGAGTTGAAGATAGATAGTGATGTGGAAGACATCATAGCACTCTATAATCCTGTTGCCATCGACCTGCGTTTTGTACTCGCCATGTTGAAGATTAATACGAATTTGGAGCGTTTAGGCGACTTTGCGGAAGGTATTGCCAGGTTTGCTCTCAACTGCAAAGAACCTGTGTTGGATGGTGAATTGGTTCAGAAGCTCCGTTTGGGAGAAATGATAGCCGAAGTACTTTCAATGCTCGAATTGGCTAAAAAGTCACTTCAGGACGAGAGTCAAGAATTAGCGACATCAGTATTTGCCAAAGACAATCTGTTGGATGAGATTAATGCTGATGCTACTGTTATCCTTGCTGATTATATTAACAGGCATCCCGAAAGTGCCCTCTCTTGCCTGAATTTAGTGAGTGTATTCCGTAAATTGGAGCGTTCCGGTGACCATATCACCAATATAGCAGAGGAAATAGTCTTCTTTATTGACGCAAAAGTGTTAAAACATAGTGGACGTACAGAAGAACGCTATTTGAATGAGGAAAAATAAGTGGATTTTTAGGATAATTTTAGTGTTTCATGGAAAATAACTCTATATTTGTCCACTGAAAACGATTGCGGATGTAGAAAAGTGCTTTGAAATGATAATAAAATCAAAAGAAATTTCAAAAAGATGTTATATGACATGTTTTTTAATTTGGTTAGTATCACGAAAAGCGCCTATATTTGCAACGTTATCCTGAAAACAATCTTTTTACCTTAAAAAAAAACTAATACCTATTGAAAACTGAAAAAGGAGGCTTTGTGAAAAGCTTCCTTTTTTTCTTTATATGTAATTCCCTTTTTCGTATCTTTGCCAAAAGATTTTCTCAATTGTAATACAGTTCAATCATAGATAAAGTTATGTTTTCCGGAATAGTAGAAGAATGTGCTACGTTGGTGGCGATGGTTAAAGACCAGGAAAATGTGCACTTCACTTTCAAGTGCTCATTCGTAAATGAATTAAAAATCGACCAGAGTGTTTCTCATAATGGTGTATGTCTGACTGTTGTCAGCATGACGGATGACACTTATACAGTGACGGCCATGAAAGAGACTTTAGACCGTTCCAATCTCGGCTTATTGAAAGTAGGGGATAAAGTGAATGTTGAACGTAGTATGATGATGAACGGTCGTTTGGATGGGCATATCGTACAAGGACACGTAGACCAGACTGCAACATGTATTGATATAAAGGATGCAGAAGGTAGTTATTACTTTACTTTCCGTTACGCTTTTGATAAGGAAATGGCAACGCGAGGTTATATAACTGTAGACAAAGGCTCTGTAACGGTAAACGGTGTCAGTCTGACGGTATGTAATCCTACGGACGATACTTTCCAGGTCGCTATTATTCCCTATACCTTTGAACATACTAATTTCCATACTTTTAAGATAGGTAGTGTGGTAAATCTGGAGTTCGATATTATTGGTAAGTATATCAGCCGGATGATTCAATATAAATAAAAAAACTTGTCTCATGACCGATTTTTTGCAATTAGCCGTCTCCCGGCAGAGCGATCGTGCTTACGATATGTCTCGCTCTGTAGAAATGGAGAAATTGGAACGCATATTGGAGGCTGCCCGTTTGTCACCTTCTGCTTGTAATGCCCAACCTTGGCGGTTTGTGGTAATTACAGATCCGGAACTTTCTGTCAAAGTGGGTAAGGCTAGTGCTGGTTTGGGAATGAATAAGTTTGCCAAAGAGGCTCCTATCCATATTTTAGTAGTAGAAGAATCGATGAACGTCACAGCTTTTCTGGGTGCTAAAATCAAGGATAAATATTTTCCATTAATAGATATAGGTATTGCTGCTGCGCATATTACATTGGCGGCGGAGGATGAAGGGTTAGGATCTTGTATCATGGGTTGGTTCGATGAGAAAGAGATAAAGAAACTCACCGGCATTCCAGTCCATAAACGTTTGTTACTCGATATAGCTATCGGATATCCGTTGAAGGAAAAACGGAAAAAGTCACGGAAACCGAAAGACAAAGTTATTTCATATAACCACTATTAGGGTTTTATAAGTCCTTCAGTAATACCTGACTGGCGCTTTTGTAATATTCTTCCCGCGCTTTCATTAAAATATTCCATTGACCGTGGAATTCTTCATCTATATCGATCTTGAAGTCTTCCGAACCGTGTGTATCCAGCCTGTCTATAAGGAGTGCCACATTCAGTTTGTTGATATCCATAGATGGTTGATAAGCAATATCTTCGCTCTTTTCATCAGTTACCACTTCGTGTATCAGGTTGATTTCCTGCAACTCATAGAGAGTTTGATTAGTCAGGCGTATAGGTATCTGGCATTCTTCGGATATTTCTTCGGCGGTATAGGGTGGTTTATCTTTTCCAAAGCGTTTAGCTATGAGTGACATGATGAGTACGGAGATAAAATCGCGATAACGACGGCTGATATTACGTGTATCTTTGTCGAAACTGAAGTTCTTGATGTTCTGTCCGGCATACGTCAGTTCTGCACCGAAAAGACAGATTGTCCAGGAAATTTGCATCCACAGCAGAAACATGGGGAGAGCTGCGAAACTACCGTAAATGGCGTTATAACGCGATACCCACAACTGGCTACTGATATAAAGGAACTGGAAAGCCTGATGTGCCGTACCGGCGAGGATACCCGATATAAGTGCATGTTTCAGTTTTACTTTTGTATTAGGCATAAAGACGTACAGGGCAGTAAACATTAACCAGGTCAACACAAAAGGAATGAGGCGGATTAAGAACTTTCCGATAGGGGCGAGTAGGGTGAAGTCTTCTACATTCTTCAACATCGTACTCATGAATATGGAAAGACCTCCGGATACTACCAATAGAATAGGTATCAACAGAAGCATGGACGAATAGTCGGTAATTTTGCGATACATGCTACGTGCTTTCTTTACTTGCCAGATACGGTTAAAGGTGATTTCCATGTTGTTAATCAGATTGAGTACTGTCCAAAACAACATGATTAAACCCACTCCGATGAATACTCCGCTTTTTGTTTGCGACAAATAAGAGTTGACGAACTGGAAAATTATCTCCGTTGTTTCCGACGGACCGCCAAAGCCGATAATGATTTGATTTTCCATCAAATTATCAAAACCGAAACCACGCGCAATGGCAAATAGGATGGCTAAAATAGGGACAATGGCAAGTAGTGTACTGTAGGTCAAAGCAGAGGCTTTGTTTACAATCCGGTCTTTCGTGAAACGGTTGATACAGAGATAAACAGTCTTGATAATATTATATAAGGAGAAGGTCGTTTTGTTGACTTCATCTTCCGTGATACGCCAAATGTCGTAAGTCAGGAACTTCCAAAGGGCTGCAATACGCTGGTTCATAGTGAAGCAAATTCAAATTACTTTAAAAGAAAAAGCAGTCGGTCTGTAAGCCGGGTTCTGTTCTTCTGTTCATAAAGATGTCTTTCTTTGGAATTATTCATTCTTAATTATTACATTCTTCATTAAAGAAGTGTCTGTCATTTATCTGAGCCGCATGTCACCATACAGGCTTTAGCGGTCTACCCTCCGACATGGAGCGAGCAGCTCTCATAGCGTCGGTTTACATGACCTTACAACTCCCAAGACGCACAGCCCTTGTGTCACCACAAGACTGGTAGGCTCTTACCCTACCTTCTCACCCTTACCATGGCTCGAAAGCTCTGGCGGTTATTTTCTTCTATGTTACTCTGCCCTCACGGACAGCTTTCTGTTAGGAAGTAGGATGCTCTATGTTGCCCGGACTTTCCTCATACGTACGAGACGCAAGCGACAGACCGACCAACTGCTTTATGGGATGCAAAGATAGCAATTTTAGATTAGAGGACGAAAAACTTTCGGATAATTCGTGAGTTAATTCCTTACCTGCTGAGTTATCGTTGTCTTGATTTTATTAATTGTTTAAAATACTTGAAAATATGTATATCTTCCGGAGTATATTTGTAGCTTTGCTAATACTAATAACTCCAAATCAATTGAATTAATGAAAAAACTATCCTTTTTTTTCACTGTATCACTGTTTATTTCTTTTTTTGCTGTCGCATCAGAAGTTGGTGATCGTACAATTCCTGTGGAAGTAGCTCAACTTTCTGACAGTTTAAAACATAAATTCGCACCGGACAAACGTGTAGCTTTGTTTGATGTAGACTATTCTTTCTCGGGAAAGAATGTGATGTTGCGCGGTGTTACAACCTCTCCCGAGGCGAAAGCGGCTTTACTTGATGGATTGGCGAAAGCAAATTACAAAGTGATGGATTGTTTACAACTACTTCCTGATGAAAAAGAATTAGAAAGCAAAACCTATGGCATTCTCAATATATCAGTCTCCAATCTTCATATTAAGCCTGACTTCTCTTCAGAAATGGTGACTCAGGGATTGATGGGTATGCCGGTACGTATCTTGCAACGTGATGGTTGGTATCGTATTCAAACACCGGACAATTACATCGCGTGGATTCATCGCGTTGGAGTTCATCCTGTAACCAAAGCGGAACTGGCTGTCTGGAACAGTGCGGAAAAAATCGTAGTAACTTCGCATTACGGTTTTGTATATTCCCAACCCAATCGGGACTCCCCAACCGTTTCTGATGTGGTAGCCGGTAATCGACTGAGATGGAAAGGAACAAAAGGTGCTTTCTATAAAGTGGCTTATCCTGATGGTCGTGAAGGATATATCCCCAAATCTGTTTCCATGCCCGAAAACAAATGGCGTGCTAGCTTGAAGCAGGATGCCGGTAGCATCATTCGTACATCTCATACCCTGATGGGGATACCTTATCTTTGGGCGGGCACTTCTTCCAAAGGTGTAGATTGTAGTGGTTTCATACGTACCATTCTTTTCATGCATGATATTATTATTCCCCGTGACGCTTCCCAGCAGGCATATGTGGGTGAACATATCGATATAACCTCCGATTTTAGTAACCTCCAACCGGGAGATTTAGTTTTCTTTGGAAGTGAGGCAACCCCTGAACGCAAAGAACGCATCATACATGTCGGAATGTATATCGGTAATAAACGCTTCATTCATTCTCAAGGTGATGTGCATATTAGTAGTTTTGACCCGGCTGATGAGTTGTTTGATGGATACAACCTCAATCGCCTTTTGTTTGCAACACGCGTATTGCCGTTTATAAATAAGGAAGTGGAGCTTAATACAACGGATACTAATGAATATTATAAATGAGGACGCTATGTCCCTAATTTATTATTTATAATTCAATCAAGAACATGTATGTTATGCAAAACAGAAGAGATTTCCTGAAGACCACTGTCTTTGCCGCACTTGGTTCCGGCATGGTTATTCATAATATCTTTGCCGGAGAGAATAAAGGTTCCGCTTGGTTCAATATCAACCGTAAATCCGGTGTGATACCCAAGATGAAATTACGTTTCTTCCCTTATGAATTGAAGTTACGCCATGTATTTACCGTTGCCACTTACTCACGAACTACTACTCCCGATGTGTAGGTAGAAATAGAATATGACGGTATTATTGGGTATGGTGAAGCTTCCATGCCTCCCTATCTGCAACGCGAATTGGGTACGATGGATAGCGTGATGGCCTTCCTGAAAAGAGTACAGAATCTTATCGGACAATTTTCAGATCCTTTTCAACTGGAAGATATCCTTACTTATATAGATAGTCTTTCACCGGGTGATACCGCCGCAAAAACGGCGGTAGATATTGCTCTGCACGATCTTGTGGGTAAGCTATTGCAAGCGCCGTGGTACAAAATCTGGGGGTTGGATAAAGATAAAGCTCCTTCCACTACCTTTACTATCGGTATAGATACCACTGATGTGGTACGTGAAAAAACAAAAGAATGCGCCGGACAATTCAATATTCTCAAAGTGAAGTTGGGGCAGGAGAATGATAAGGAAATGATCGAAACCATTCGTTCGGTCACCGATCTACCCATTGCCATTGATGCCAACCAAGGCTGGAAAGATAAGCGTCATGCTCTCGACATGATTTATTGGTTGAAAGAAAAAGGTATTGTCATGATAGAACAGCCGATGCCGAAAGAACAGCTGGATGATATTGCTTGGGTGACACAGCAAAGCCCGTTGCCGGTGTTTGCCGATGAGTCTATCCAACGGTTGAAAGATATTGTCGCTCTGAGAGGTGCTTTTACAGGCATCAATATCAAACTGATGAAATGTACGGGTATGCGTGAAGCTTGGAAGATGGTGACTCTGGCACGTGCATTGGATATGAAAGTGATGGTGGGGTGTATGACGGAAACATCCTGTGCCATTTCTGCGGCTTCACAATTCTCTCCGGCTGTAGACTTTGCTGATTTGGATGGTAGTCTGCTGATTGCCAATGATCGTTTCAAAGGTATGGAGGTGGTAAGAGGAAAAATAACGTTACCCGATTTGCCGGGTATTGGGGTTGTGAAATTACAGTAGTTTTTTTATGTCTTCAATGTCAGTCTTTTAACATGTCAGTAATCGTACATAAATGCTAATTTGTCAGTCTTTGCCGTTAATCGCTGTTAAGCTCTAAATATCCACTGTTAAAAGAGAACAAAAAAGAGTGACAAGCTGAATAACTGAATGATTTTTGTCGTTATTTTAACGTCGAAATGTTAAATGAAACTCGAATATTAACAGTTTAAAAAGAATAGAAGTAGTATGAAACAGACAACAAAAAACATCCTTGGAGTTGCAGCAATCGTAATCCTCAGTTCGGGGGTAGCAGGTGTCACCACCTATAAGATGCTGCAAAAGGAAAGCCCCGCTGCTTTCAGCGAAATGTTTGAGCAAAACCCCAGTGTGCGTTTGGCTTCTTATAGTGCGAGCGATGCCCAACCGGTGGATTTGACACAAGCGGCAGAAAATTCAGTTCATGCTGTTGTACATATACGCTCCACTCAGGCTTCCAAAGTACAGGAAGTAGAGGTAAGAGACCCTTTTGCAGATATCTTCGGTGATTTCTTCGGCGGGCGTGGCGGTACACAGAAGCGTCAGATACAGACTCCGGAACGTACCGGTTTCGGTTCAGGTGTCATTATCTCTAAAGACGGATATATCGTAACGAACAATCACGTGATTGCCGGTGCAGATGAAATCAGTGTAACCTTGAACGATAACCGTCAGTTCAAAGGGCGTATCATAGGTACGGATGAAGAAACGGACTTGGCTTTGATTAAGATTGAAGGTGATGATTTCCCGACAATTCCGGTGGGTGATTCGGATGCTCTGAAAGTAGGAGAGTGGGTACTTGCAGTAGGTAACCCTTTTAATTTGACCTCTACTGTAACTGCCGGTATCGTCAGTGCAAAGGCACGTGCCTTGGGTATGGGAGACAAGAGTATCGAATCTTATATTCAGACAGATGCTGCCATCAATCAGGGTAATAGTGGCGGTGCATTGGTAAATGCAGCCGGTGAGCTGATTGGTATCAATGCAGCTTTGTTTTCTCCGACGGGTTCTAATACCGGTTATGGATTTGCTATCCCTACCAGTATCATGAAAAAAGTAGTTGCCGATATCAAGCAATTCGGTACTGTGCAACGTGTTAAGTTAGGTGTAAGTGTCACTACTCTTACCGAAGAACCGGGTGATACTCAGGTTGCCGATAAAGATGGTAAGAAATGGAGCGAGATAAAGAGCGATGCCCGTAAGAGATTTGGTGTAGTAGATGGTCTTTGGGTGCGTGAAATTGTTGACGGTGGTTCTGCTGCCGGTTCGGATATCAAGGTAGATGATGTTATCATCGGTATAGACAATAAAGCTATCCATAAATTCGCCGATTTGCAGGAAGCTTTGGCTAAATATCGTCCGGGTGACAAGGTGAAAGTTAAACTGATGCGTGACAAGAAGGAAAAGACTGTAGAAGTTACATTGAAGAACGAACAAGGTACGACGAAAGTTGTGAAAGATGCCGGTATGGATATTCTTGGTGCAGCATTCAAACCCGTATCCGATGATTTGAAAAAACAACTCAATTTAGGTTATGGCTTGCAAGTTACCGGTGTTTCCAATGGTAAGATGGCAGATGCCGGTATCCGTAAAGGGTTTATTATCCTGAAAGCTAACGGCCAGCAAATGCGTACCGTAGAAGATTTGGAGAATGTGATGAAGGCAGCTGTGAAGTCTCCCGATCAGGTACTCTTCCTCACGGGTATATTCCCTTCAGGTAAACGTGGTAACTTTGCGGTTGATTTGACTCAGGAATAAAAAGTTTTACGATTTGATGATTTACGATGTATGATTGAAGTTCGTTTTGATTTATGAAGTGTAAAGTATTAGGTATTAGTATAAAATATAATGTGGTAACTTTAATCGTAAATCGTACATCGTCAAATTGTAAATCCAAAGGGTTGTAATAATCGCAAACAAAGACGAAAAGAGAGGATGCCGGTAAAACATTTGCCGGCATCCTTTTTGTTATGGGTGATTAAGATATAAATAAGGTGAAAAAGTTAGGCTAGGATTGTTCGTATCAAAATAAATTGTCGTAACTTTGTCACCCAAATCTGTTTTAGAAGAATGAGACAATTAAAAATTACAAAAAGTATCACTAACAGAGAGAGCGCTTCTCTTGACAAGTATTTGCAGGAAATCGGTCGCGAAGACCTCATTACTGTTGAAGAGGAAGTGGAGCTCGCTCAGCGCATCCGCAAGGGTGACCGTGTTGCACTGGAGAAATTGACACGTGCCAATCTGCGTTTCGTTGTATCTGTAGCCAAACAGTATCAGAATCAAGGTTTGAGTTTGCCCGACTTGATTAATGAGGGTAATTTAGGATTGATTAAGGCTGCTGAGAAATTCGATGAAACACGTGGTTTCAAGTTCATCAGTTATGCAGTGTGGTGGATACGTCAGTCCATTCTGCAAGCTTTGGCAGAGCAGTCGCGTATTGTGCGTCTTCCGTTGAACCAGGTAGGTTCGCTGAACAAAATCAGCAAGGCCTTCTCTAAGTTCGAGCAGGAAAACGAACGTCGTCCTTCTCCCGAAGAACTTGCTGATGAACTGGAAATCCCTGTTGACAAAATCTCTGATACGTTAAAGGTTTCCGGACGTCATATTTCGGTGGACGCACCTTTCGTTGAAGGAGAAGACAACAGTCTTTTGGATGTGTTGGTCAACGACGATTCTCCTATGGCTGATCGCTCTTTGGTGAACGAGTCTCTTGCGAGGGAAATTGATAGAGCTCTTTCTACGTTAACCGATAGGGAAAAAGAAATCATACAGATGTTTTTCGGTATCGGACAGCAAGAAATGACATTAGAAGAAATCGGCGACAAATTCGGTCTCACACGTGAGCGTGTCCGCCAGATTAAGGAAAAAGCAATCAGAAGATTAAGACAAAGTAATCGTAGTAAATTGCTCAAATCTTATTTGGGATAAATAAGAAATATCAGTTTTCGACAAATAGAAGAAATCTAAAAACCGGTCTGTCTTTTAAAGATAGCCGGTTTTTTTTCTATCTTTGCAACGAGTTAATATGCTGATATGTCAATGCTCGGTTGGTAATTCTGTATTGTGGCGTAGCAATTAGCACATTATCGCATCATCACATTAACACATTATTATTATGAAGTACGTAAAAATAGTATTTGCAGTAGCGCTTGTATTCACTTTGTGTTCGGCTTTCACTATGAAAGGAGGTCATAAACCGGTCTATGCTTTCGGGGTAGCGGCATCTTTCAATGATACAGTAGTGTATTATACTGAAATCCAGCAGTTGGACAGTGTTTCTTTGGATAAGAATAATTTTTTACCTAGACGTGAGATGTACAGCTATCAGCTGAAGAACTATCTGGAATATGATTTGAATAAACCTGATTATACTTGTATGATTTATTTTGCCGAAAGCAAAACTAAACTAGAGAAAGAAGCCGAGAAAGTAAAGGCAAAATATAAAAAGACTACCTTGTCTCTACAAGCTATTGATCCGGCGTCATTCACCTTTAAGAAACCTGAAGAATAATTCTTTATTCCTCCTGTTCCCATGAAGTTGCGTATCTGTTTCTTTTTGTTGTTAGGGCTGACATTTTTTCTGTCCGCGTGTGATAATGATGATCCTGAACCGGGAAAGGGGAAAGGTACGCGAACTGTTTTGGCGTATATCATGGCGGATAACAATTTATCGAAGTTTTCTGCTGATGATATCAATGAAATGATGGAAGGGATGAAACAGGTCAATGCATCCGGTTGTAATCTTCTGGTATATACAGATGAACAATATTCTACTCCGGCGCTTTATCATATCTACAAGAATAAGAAAGGAATAGTACAGAAAGAAGCGATCAGGGAATATGAAGAGCAGATATCTACAGATGCCGCGGTGATGCAGGAAGTTATACAACGTGCGTTCTCGGAATATCCGGCTGACAGTTACGGGTTGATAATTTGGTCGCATGGCGAAGGTTGGATACCCAGTCCTCTGCCTGTAAAGAAGAATGTCTCTACGCGTTGGATAGGGCAAGATACCACAGATGGCACTCACTATCTGAATATAACCGATATGGCTTCTGTATTCGAAACAGTACCTCACCTGGATTTTATATTATTTGATGCCTGTTTCGGTCAGTCAATAGAAGTTGCTTACGAACTGCGTAAGTATACTGATTATATCATTGGTTCACCAACAGAGATACCGGGACCGGGTGCCTCCTATGATAAGGTTGTACCTGCTATGTTTAAGGAAGCGAATGTCGGTATAGAGATAGGAAAAGCCTATTATGAACCTTATGAAGCTAAATATACAGGAGCTATTCCGAGTGATAATTCCAACTGGACTGGTGGGGTTTCAGTTTCTGTAATAAATTGTGCCGCTTTGGAAGAATTAGCGTCCGTGACGAAACAAACCCTTACCGAAGTGGAGCGGAATACGCTTTTAAACGGCAACTTGTTTGATTATGATAAACGTAGCAAATATAGTTCGGGGTACGTAGGATACTATGATATGAAGCAGTTGATGCAATACCTTTCGGCTGATATGAATGCATGGACTTCTGTTGCTGATGATGTTATTATCTATTGGAGGTCTACCCCCAAAAATTTTTCCGGTATCATACAATCTATGTTCCCCCTTCCCCAAGAAGCTACCTGTGGTATGTCTCATTATATTCCTGTTTTCCCCACATCTGCCGCCACTACTGCTTATCGCTCCACTGCATGGTATGAAGCTGCCGGCCTTTCCAAACTGAATTGGTAATATCCCTGATTTCATTGTAAATTACTTGTTTAACATTATTTTCCAATGGAAATTATTATATATTGGAAAATATTGTTTCCTTTGTATCATCAAATTTAAAACAAAGAAGTATGAAATATGTAATTATTGGTGGTGTGGCAGGTGGTGCAACGGCTGCTGCCCGATTAAGAAGAGCGGATGAGCAGGCTGAAATCCTTTTATTAGAAAAGGGGAGGTACATTTCTTATGCCAATTGTGGTTTACCTTACTATATAGGTGGTGTTATAACCGAGCGGGAAAAATTGTTGGTACAAACCCCTGAATCCTTTGGCAAACGTTTTCGTATTGATGTACGTGTACAGAACGAAGTAATTGCTATTCATCCGGAAAACAGAACTTTGGTTATTCGTAAGTCCGACGGACAAGAATATGAAGAGACTTATGATAAGCTTTTGCTTTCTCCGGGTGCCAATCCTGTGAAACCTCCTTTAGAAGGTATTGATTCCGAGGGTATTTTTACTCTTCGTAATGTAGAAGATACCGATCATATCAAGGCTTATATCACAAACAAGCAAGTAAAACGTGCTGTAGTGGTAGGTGCAGGTTTTATCGGATTGGAAATGGCTGAAAACCTGCACCATGCCGGTGTTACCGTCTCTGTCGTCGAAATGGGAAATCAGGTCATGGCGCCTATCGATTTTTCCATGGCCACCTATATCCATCAGCATTTGACGCAAAAAGGCGTTTTCCTTTATCTGGAAGAAGGTGTCACACACTTCGAGCGTACAGAAAAAGGAATAACTGTTTTCCTGAAAAGTGGCAAGACAATTCCTGCCGATATGGTATTACTCTCTATCGGTGTACGTCCGGCGACGGCATTAGCGCAACAAGCCGGTTTGAAACTCGGTGAAACAGGCGGAATTTGGGTAGACGAACATTTGGAAACCTCTGTAAAGGATATCTATGCCGTAGGTGATGCCATTGAATACCCTCATCCGTTGACCGGAAAACCATGGCTCAATTATCTGGCCAACCCCGCTAACCGTCAGGGGCGTATTGTTGCCGATAACATGGCATTCGGTAATACTGTTTCATACGAAGGTGCTGTTGGGACCTCCATTGCTAAAGTTTTTGATATGACTGTGGCATCAACGGGACTTGCCGCCAAGCGGCTCAAGCAATGGGGGATGGAATATCAAAGTTCTGTCACTCATTCTGCCGCTCATGCCGGTTACTATCCCGATGCGTTACCATTGACATTGAAACTTACTTTCCATCCCAAAACCGGTAAAATCTATGGTGCGCAATGTGTAGGATACGATGGGGTTGATAAGCGTATTGACCAGATTGCCATGCTCATCAAACATGGTGGAACAGTTTATGATCTGATGGAAACGGAACATGCCTATGCACCTCCTTTCTCATCTGCCAAGGATCCTATTGCCATTGCCGGATATGTAGCTTCTAATATAATCAGTGGTGCCATGCCTGTTATCTCCTGGCGCGAACTGGTAGCAAAAAAGAATGAAGTGATGTTGATCGATACCCGTACTCCTGAGGAGTTCTCATTCGGTACAATTCCAGGGGCGATCAATATTCCCCTGGACGAGATGCGTGAACACCTATCGGAAATACCTGCAGATAAACCGGTTGTATTGTTTTGCGCTGTCGGTTTGCGTGGCTATCTGGCACAACGGATTTTGATTGGACGAGGCTATAAAAACACTCTGAATTTGATTGGTGGTTATAAAACCTATTCCACAGCAGTGGCACCGGTGGAGACAGTTGAGGTTTCTCCTGTTTTTATGCCGAAAATTCCGAATAACTCCACTAAAGAACCGTTGAAGATTAATGCATGTGGCCTGCAATGTCCGGGTCCCATTATGCAGGTGAAAAAGGCAATGGACTCTATATCTGTAGGAGAACGTGTGGAAATTGTTGCAACCGATGCCGGTTTTGCCCGTGATGCTTCTGCTTGGTGTGATACCACCGGAAATAAGCTGATAGAGAAATATGAGGAAAAAGGACGTTACACGGTGTTGCTCGAAAAAGGAGATAGCTCTTGTGTCTGTTCATCCGGTATGCCTTCTGCAGGAGGACGGGGAAAAACGTTGATTTTGTTCAGTGACGATTTGGATAAAGCATTGGCAACTTTTGTACTTGCCAACGGTGCAGCCGCAACGGGACAGAAAGTCACGGTCTTTTTCACATTTTGGGGATTGAATGTGTTGAAAAAAGTACAGAAACCCAAAGTAGCGAAAGATTTTTTTGGAAAGATGTTCGGTATGATGCTTCCGTCGAGTTCTCTGAAGTTGAAACTGTCGCAGATGAATATGTTCGGCATGGGTAGCCGGATGATGCGTTTTCTGATGAAAAGGAAAGATATAGATTCTTTGGAAGCGTTACGTTCACAGGCATTGGCTCAAGGGGTAGAATTTATAGCATGTCAAATGTCTATGGATATGATGGGCATCCGGCGCGAAGAGCTCCTTGATGATGTTACTATCGGTGGGGTAGCTACCTATATGGAACGTGCGGACAAAGCGAACGTAAATTTATTTATATAAGAATGATATGGAAACTTTATGTAGGATACGTGATATTTATCGGGCTATTGCTGAGTTTGAAACGCAATTTATGCATAGCTATGATCTTTCGTTGAACGAGGGAATGTTACTTTGTACTTTACTCGACCATCCCAAACTGACTTCCAGTGAAATAGCGGAAGCGTTGGGCTTATCGGCATCCAATACTTCCAAAGTTATTCGTTCGGTAGAGGAAAAGAAACTGGTCGCTCGTTTAGTAGGTAAGATTGACAAGCGTCAGATGCATTTTGCGTTGACACCCGAAGGCAAGGAGCGTATTATGGCAATAAAGAGTGATACTCCTGCGATACCTCCTTTATTGCAATCCATAGTCTCTTGATATCTGGGTTCATTCATGGTGATAGGGCCCCCCATTCAGTATCGTCATGGCGCGGTATAACTGTTCTACGAAAATGAGCCGCACCATCTGATGTGAAAACGTCATACGTGAAAGAGACATTTTCTCGTGTGCGGCTTCATATACTTTGGGGGAGAAGCCGTATGGCCCTCCAATGACGAAAACGAGCCGTTTGTTTACGGTATTCATCTTGCGCTTCATATAGTCTGCAAACTCTATGGAGCGCATTTCTTTTCCTCCCTCGTCCAGCAACACCACTACATCTCCCGGCTGAAGCGCCTTCAATATCAATTCACCTTCCTTTTCTTTCTGTACTTCCATAGAAAGGCTTTTAGTATTTTTCAGTTCAGGAATAACCTCCATCTCAAACGAAAGATATCGTTTGGTACGTTGTACATAGTCATTGATAGCTGTAATAAAGTGTTGCTCTACGGTTCGTCCTACGACGAGTAAGATCGTTTTCATGTGATTTTGCTTATTTTTCTGCAAAAATAGTTCTTTCTTGTGATAATTTCATTTTTAAGCATATTCAATTGCTCCATCCTATTACCGGAATGAAGTTAACTTATCTATGTGTAATTAGTTAACTCCTTACTGTCTATTAAGTTAACTTCCTTGCACTTATTTAGTTAACTTCCTTCCTGTAATGATGTTAACTTCCCGTTTTCTTCCTTTCCTTCACGAGTGCCGATACCATGTATTTCCCTTTGGCAATCACTTCTCCCCATCTTGTGGAGTGTATCACCTGCCATACATACCCTCTCAGCCTTCCGTAATCAGACAGCCTGAGTATTGCATTAACCTCTTCCGGGTTGGTAATACGCATTTGCTGCAGAGTGAACATCAGCCCGTCATAGTTATGGGTCTGCCTGTTGTATGCATATCCCGGCGGTGTCAGGAAAGGACTCCCTGCAGGACTTCCTCCTTCCCTGACTGCTATGCTTTCCTCTACTTTACTTTGCTTTACTTTACTTTGTCCCGGATTGTCTTCATTTGCGGGTGTATTGTCTTCATGCTGCATGCAATTTTTCTGATTTTGCGCGCATCCGTTTCCTTTTCCCTGTTTATTCCCCCCTCCGGTCTGCTTGTTTTCTTCTCCCGTTTGGTTGCCTTCCTTTTCGGTCTTGGCGTTATTATCCTCCCCTTTACTTCCGTTGTCCTTTTCAACCAGCAGATAGGGTAGGGAACCCGTCTCCCTTTTCCTCCGCTTGGTGGCCTCCATCCATATCTTCTGTATCCCCGCCGAAGTCAGTACATGCTGTTCCTCATAGCATTCCCTGTCGAAGAACCCTTTCTCCACCAGGATATTTACAATACTCCCCATGCGTTTTTCCTCAATCCCCGTCTTATGTGAGAAGAGCGTGCATTGCTCTTCCCCCCACGGGAGGTAATATCCCTTTTCCTTGTACATCTTGCACAGCAGCTTCATCACCGCTGCTTCCCCCTCGAGCCCGTATTTGGCTTCCACCAACTCGATGGGGCCGTCCTCAAAGAAATTCACATTCAACGGGAAATACATGATTCCCCCATAATTCATTGCCATACTTCAACTCTTTATTTTTTGTTTTCCATTCTATAATCCGGTCCGTTACTTTCGTCTTTCCATTTTCAACCGGCTACCTGTCTCCACTCCAGGAAGTTCTCTATCAGGAAGCTCCTCCATGCCTGCAAGTCTATGTCCCAGTATACCACCGTTCCCGTCACGTTCAGTATGTCATACTCTTTCCTGAACGCTTCCCTGTAGGGCAGCAGCGTCGCCTTCACCAACTTGAACGTGCCGTCCTGCCTGTGGTACGCCACCAACGCGCACCCGTATTGCATGTAGTCGATGAGTTCCTCGACCCTCTGCACCATCCATCCCGCACAGTTCTCCGTGTATCCCTTTTCCGTCATGATACGTATTTTCCAGAGTTTTCTCTTTGCCCCGTGAAGTGAGGCTTTCTTTTTACTCATTGCCATTCTCTCAATTTTTAGTTGTTTATAAATCGGTCAATTAATACTTGTTTAACAGGTGTTTGGCAGTACACAAAAAAAGATGCCGCCTTGTTTTGGAAGAAGCGGCATCTTTTCTTGGTTTGGCCTTATCCCTGCAACAGTGCTGCAAAGATACGTCCCTTTCGTGACAGGTTGTCCACCGATATTTACGGGCGGTTCTATAGGTTGTTTTTGTTATTTCTTTTTATTGTTTTCCTTTGGTTTCTTACCGGTTTTTTCCCGCAGTAATTCCTTCCTTATTTCCGTGATGTCCTGCTTTATGGTGTTGTACGACAAGGGTTTCCCGTTCCTGGTCTCCAGAATTTTCAATCCGGTGAGGAACCTGCATAGCGTTGCCGTCCCATAACTTGGGTCCACTCCCATGTCCCCCGCAAGGAATGAGGCCAGGAATTCCCTCTCTATCCTCGTCCGTTCTCCGCATACTCCTGTGATATTCCCTCCCGGTGTGGGTCCGGGTCTTGCGCTAACTTTTTGTTTGACAGTTCCATTACTCTTGTTCTTTTTGTTTACAGCCGTTTTTTTTACTTGCTGTTTTCTTGATTTTCTGTTTCATTTTTAAAGTCTTTATGCCGGTATTTACCGTTGGATAAAGTGTCATTAATAACGAAATTACGGCTAATGGCCGGAATACGCAACAAAAGGGGGATTGTTTTATTGTAAAAATCTTGTAAGATGTTGTATTATAGGATGGTATGTGCTAAATGCAGGGGTGTCTTTTAAACGTTCATTTAATGTCCGCAAAGATACGGGGTATTTCCGAACTGTGCAAAATGTTTAATAAAAATATTTTTATCGCAATTAATATTTCGTTGTAAATAATTGATATATAACAATATATGTATCTAAAAATATTCTCCCCAGTTTCCATTTCTTTATCAGTTTTTTTTCTCTCTTTTTATTGAAATATCCTGACGTTTTTTAAATGAACGATTAAAAAACGTTTTTCCGTTCCAACTCGTTTGTTTACAGTAATTTACCCATGTGGTAATGTACAGTTACAGAAACTCAGTCGGCAAGAGGGGCTCAATACTTGCCGTATTTTACATAAAGTGCCCGCAAGTGATTGAAATTCAAGCTTATGCAAGTGTTTCAAAGCCCCGGGAGAATACCCTTTTCTGAAATAATCCGTATTGGTCATTATAATGGACGCAGATAAAGAGACCGCACTATGGTATGCCATGCGTGCCACCTACCGCCGTGAGTTGGACGCCGTTCGCCTGCTCGAGAAGGAACATTTGGACTGTTTCGTTCCCATGCAGTACAAAATCACCCTCAAGAGTGGAAAGAAAGTCCGTGTCCTTGCTCCTGTTGTCCATAATTTGATATTTGTCCATTCCTGCCCTTCCGATTTGAAGCGTGTCAAGTCCCAGGTAGCATACCTGCAATATATCAC
>ERZ791802.339-NODE-339-length-51222-cov-8.313542_pt1 | contig 51222 bp, 58 predicted proteins | sample MGYA00510308_ERZ791802 | MGnify/ENA primary metagenome ERZ791802 (study PRJEB30046, sample SAMN00792028) | human gut metagenome | study: EMG produced TPA metagenomics assembly of the A metagenome-wide association study of gut microbiota in type 2...
TAATATGGCGGTGCAAGCTCGGACACGAATGGACGGCATCTGTGAAAAGCCGGACGGTGAACGGCACAGGTTGTCCCTACTGCTCACACAACTTTGTACTACCGGGCTTCAACGACTTGGCAAGCCGTTTCCCTGAAATCGCTAAGGAGTGGTCAGAGCGCAACCTTCCACTGACGCCGGATCAGGTTACGGCTTTCAAGAATATTAAAGTTTGGTGGAAATGTCACTTGGGTCACGAATGGAACACATTGATTTCAACCCGTGCCGGAGGAAGTCAGTGTCCCTATTGTAGTGGGATTAAGCTACTCAAAGGATTTAATGACTTAAAAACAAAGTACCCTTCCCTTGCCGCAGAGTGGTCGGAAAAGAATCTGTCGTTGACTCCCGATGCGGTCAATGAGAAGTCAACTAAGAATGTTTGGTGGAAATGCCGTACCTGCGGCTATGAATGGAAAGCCGTCGTCAAAGCACGGGTCAAAGGCGGTATGTGTCCTGTTTGTGCTGAGAGAGCCGTTCTGCAAGGCTATAATGACCTTGGGACAACTGATCCTTACTTGTTTTCTGAATGGGACTTTGAAAAGAACACCAAGTGGACACCGAGCAATGTATCGAGAAACTCAATGAAGGTCGTTTGGTGGAAATGCGGAGCAGGACACTCTTACCGTGCTAAAATCACAGATAGAACTATTGAGCAAAAGGGTTGCCCTAAATGTGAGGCGGAGTTTCAACAGGCTCTCCCGCAGATGCTGATAATGATGTATGGAGCACAGAACGGCATTACGGTCAAAAGCAATAGCGACTCGGAGCTTGGAATGCGACTTGTTGCATACCTCCCTGAATTACATTGTGCGGTCGATATTGCCGGAGCAACCGTGACGGAGAAAAGAGAGCAAAGCGTGAAAGCCCACATTTGTCAAAGTAACCGGCTGGGTTACTACCTTATTAAAAGAACTGCGGATGCTTCGCAAATGGCAGCGGAAATCAAAACGCTATTTATCCGCAATCATATCTATCTCCATACGGATTCCGAGAAAGATGTTCAAGTGCTTCGAGAGAGATTTTTAGAATGGAAATATCGAAATGCTTGTAAACTGAACGGAAAATATTGAGTTTCGTTAAGCCGTGTGTTATACTGTTTTAGTCGTAAGTTTCAGTATAGCACACGGCTCGTTTTCAAAAAAATGAAGCCACCTTACGCCAGCTTACTCCACGGCTTACGCCATTAGATTTTCCGCTATCTGAATTAGGCGTAACTGAGCTTACCCCAGCTTCAAATGAGTAGATGCCGGTCGGGACTTATAGACGCTAAGCGGAGCTTATCTAAGGCTGGTCACGAAAATCCCGACAATGAAGCCCCAAGACTAAAAAGTCATTGCGCTGCAATAACTTTTCCCCTCATATTCTTCAGTTGACAACAAATTGACAACAATTTCGTATATCAATACGAAGTGATGTGACGCAGGATGAAGTTTTGTTAGACCCCAGCGCAAAACAGCACTTATCATTTGAGGACACTTTCTGTACGAATTTCCAGAAAGTGTCCTTTTCTTTTTGCAGGTTGCAGCATCTGTCTTGACAAATTCCAATTTGAAAGGATTTTGAGCGAATGATCAGTGGACAGACAAAAGAATACTTTGAACTTGGAAAGCGAAACGATGTTCGTGAGCGTGCAAAAAGGCTGCGCCGGCAATTTCTAAGGTATAAAGACGCGGAGATTGTTTACAGCATCCACCATAAGAAGCTTCTGGAGATGGCCAACAAAGCAGGCGCCATTTATCGTATCGATGGCACTGTGCTGATTAACCGGGATATCTTCGATCAGTATCTGGAGCAGTTTCATGAGCCCAGTACCCTTACGCAAGCGGAGGAAAAACAATGAGCGGGAACCTGTGGATGTTTTCTGATAAGCTGGATGATGAGGATATTGAGATCATGAAGCATGAGTTTATCACCTACTATCAGGGTGCAGATTATTACGGTTTGGGCTTGAAAATGTTCACCCGATTGGCTCATGAAGCAGGCGCTGTCTACAAGATAGGCAAGAAGGTGCTAATCCGCCGTACTATCTTTGATGAATACCTTCGGCAGCAGTATCGTATTGAGCAAACGGAGTCGTCGCCTGCTGCCGATGGAAAAGAAGCACCCATAAGGCAGGGAACGCTCGTACTGGACCCCGATAGCGGTCGCATGAACATTCGGTTTGGCCTAAATGACTACTACGGTTTTCTCTCGTGCGGAACACGAATGGAAGTGCAGATAGACGGAGAATGGATCCCAACACGGCTTGAGATGGCTGACAACTGGATCCTGATTGGTATTGAAACAAAAGATATCACCGGCCTGACAGTCAGAATCAAAAACCGATGCGGCAACAAATACCACTATGCATAGCCGTATACTTCCGGGAAGCCTGATCCTTAACTTCTCCCCCATTGGAGGTGATCATTTCTCATTTGCTCGGAGCAGCCGGATTGCTCCACATAATTTGATATAGCGCAACTTTCCAAATCCTGCCACACAGGATGAGGCCCCGGACGGTTTCTGTCACACCGTTCGGGGCCTTTTAGCATAGTAACGTACTCAGACTGGAGGAAATTATGAAAATAGGAACACTGGTGCCACAGCGAGACACAGGCCGGATGGACATTCGCTTCTCTCCCAATAACTATTACGGAGGATTGCATTGCGGTGAAACCTTAGATGTAAAGATCAATGGGAGATGGGTTTCCACTCGTATTGAAATGGGAAACGATTGGTATCTCGTCGGCATCGATACGGATGATCTCGTCGGTTTGATCGTCCGAATCTAAAAGCATAACTGGCCAGTAGGAGCATTCCTGCCGGCCTTTTCTATTTCACAAGGAGGAAAGCAACATGAAATGTCTGCGCAAATATCAGTGGGTCAAGCTGCCCAGAGATATTCCGGATATAGGAAAGGGGCTTATGGCCTATTGGGCCATGCTTGCCTCCCGCGCGGCCTTCCGCAAGGGCAATGCCAGTTACTGCGGCCACAGCAATCCCGTAGCCCCCGGAATGTGGGCGGGTGGTGTTGTCGGTCTTAAGAGCATTCTGGGCGTCAGAAGCCGTGCTAAGGCGCTGCAGATACTTGACGAGCTTTCCTCGCTTTTCTTTTCATTCCTGTTTATCAAGCTGACTCGCTTTGCCGATCTTTCCCCCGGCGGACGGTGTCCCGTACCCGTGAATCTGATTCTGGACGAGTTCAACAACATCGGCCGGATCGGCGGCGCACCGGACGGTTCAGATTTCTGCCGATCTCCGAGCGTTATACGCTCCCGGGATATTCGGGTTATGCTCGCTGTTCAGAGTCTTGGCCAGCTTCAGAACCGGTATCCCAACAATCTTTGGTCCGAAATTATCGGCAACTGCGACATCCAGCTTATGCTCGGCTGTACGGATGATGTCACTGCGGATTACATATCTGATCGCAGCGGCGAAATGTGCATCGTTGTGAATTCCACCATGACGGTGAAGAAAACCGTTGCCGTCGCGCAGGTGATTCCCCAGTACCGGGAAACACAGGGGCAACGGCAGCACGGCATCTGTCAGCTTCGTGAACAAGCTCAATACCGGCAGGCTGGCTCTGACAAAGAAAACGGATGACGGGGCGAATCTTTCCGGCTGGCGATTCGGCATTTATTCCGATTCCGGCTGCACGACTCTGGTATCCGGCCCTCATACAACGGATGCCAACGGCACCATTTCGGTCGATGGCATCACCCCGGGTACCTACTATGTGAAGGAAATCGGCCACGCGGATTCTTCTGTAAACGAGAAGTATGTGTGTTCCGGCACCAATCCGCAGAAAGTAACCATCACTGGGGGTGCAGCAGCCTCTGTTACCTTTACAAATAAGCTCAAAACCGGGAACTTCGGTCTGACCAAAACGACCAGCGATGGGCTGAATCTGGCAGGCTGGGAATTTGGAATCTACTCCGACTCCGGTTGCACCACATTGGTGTCCGGTCCCCATACAACAGATTCCAAGGGTGCCATATCCGTTACCGGTCTGGAAATCGGAACCTACTATGTCAAGGAGCTTGGACACCGTGACGATGATGTTGAGGCAATGTACAGCTGTACCAGCGACAACCCCAAAAAGGTGACGATCACCTACGGTACCACCGCCTCTGTCAGCTTTCATAACTCTCTGGAACCCGGTTCCATCAAACTGATCAAGCAGACCAATACGGGAGAGAATCTCTCCGGCTGGCAAATCGGGATCTATACGGATGTCGCCTGCACCAAACCCATTGAAGGTTCCCCCTTCACGACAGGCAAAGACGGCACCATTGTGATAGACGGCCTGCCCCCGCAGAAGCTGTACGCAAAGGAAGTTGCGGTGGATGATCCTTACTGGGTCTGCGATTCTTCTGTCAAGGCCATCACCGTCAAAGCGAATGCGACGGTATCTGTGACCTTCAGCAATACCCATAACGGCGATCTTCGCGTGAAAAAGAATGCCATTGACGGAAGCCCTGAAGGGTGGAATTTCCAGATTTTGGATGCCGACCGGGAGCTGGTAGAAACCATTACGACCGGCGAGGACGGCTATGCAGCATCCGGTAAGCTCGAACTTGGCACATACTACGTCGTTGAGATTCACGACAGAGATGAAACATACTGGACTCACGATGCTGTTGTCGAAAAGCAGGTTACTGTAACTGAAATCCGAACCGATAATGGCTACACGCTGCTCAAGGACAACATCAAAATCGTCATTTCTCAGGTCGAAGCCACGGAACTGTGTGACATCTACTCCTCCGACCTGCTGGGGCTGGTTCAGAACGATCCCCGGTATGCAGCCATTATCAAAGACACTGGCAACCTCAAGAATATGCCTCAGCCCCATCTGGAGCACCACCTGCTGACCGCATCCGCCACTGTCGACAGCAAGGATGTCAACATGCTGGACGATGACGGCAGCGCAAACGCCATTGTTCCCCTGAAGGTCATCAATACCCGCGGTTTTGATTTGCCGCAGACCGGCGACTCCGGCACTATGGCATTCAGTATCATCGGCATCCTGCTGATGGCCTGCGCGGCCGTTGTCATCGTGATGGTTTTCCGGAAGAAGTGTAACTCCAACTAAGCGCAGATAACGGAGGGGAACCAGCGTCCCCTCCGTTCCCGTTCTATGGTTCATAAGCTATAACTGATGAACTGGCTTTTCCTTCCCGTCCCTACACTTATAAAGGAAAGGATTTTGACATCTTTATGCCGAAAAAAGTTCCGAAATTCATCCGTCTCTCTTCCAAAGCGCGTAAGATGCTCACAATCGCCTGCGCCATACTGGTATTCCTGTTTGCCCTCGGGATCACTTTGTATCCGCTGATCAGCAACTGGTATAACGGCCGGCACCAGTCTGAGATCCATACACAATATCTGGAAGTGTTGCGGCAGGTCGACAATTCTGAAATCATTCTGGCCGAACGTTATGCAAATGAGTATAACGCAGCCATCTCTCCCGGCACACAGCTCAGTGATGCATGTCTGCCTGCTACGGCGCCTTGCAGGACAGCGGCAAACTGCTGATTATCCATGCAGACCATCTCCCTTCGTAAGCTCACGTTTCAGTTTAGCCAGAGCCTGATGCTTGAACTGATAAACGCAGTTCGGAGAAATACAGAGCTGTCTGGCAATTTCGCACGGCGTCTTCTCCTCCACAAAGAGCAGACGCAATACCTCACGCCGCATCAGGGACAATTCTGAGAAGGCTTTCGCAAGTTTTTCTTCCTCAAAGTCGAAGTCCGTTTTGCTGCGTTCGATACGGACAAAATGGTCTGCCGTATCCGGAGTCGTATTCGTCAGAAACTCATCCAGAGGAACGATATCCAACTTTTCTGTGTGAGTTTCCAGATATCGCCCTCTGGCACGGATTAGCACGGTGTTGAGCCACAATGTAAAACGGACGCGTAGCAAGTCATTCCCGGAATCAGATTGCTCAAATTTGTGAGCCATGGTTAATACCTCCAGTTCAAAGTGATGGTTAAATCGAACTGGGGAAAGGCGGCCCACGGCATCTGATGTCAGGGCGTAAAAAAACACGCAGTAAGACCCGAAGGCCTTGCTGCGTGGCAAAAATGGCTGTAAGAATCCCAACCCATTCTGTTTTACGCATGGCGGGACAAAACGAGTTAGCGGGAGCATATTCAAGGAATGCTAAGTGCCGAAGGTTAGTAGGGGGCCTCACCAATCAGCGTAAAATAGGTGGGGAGCCATTTTTCATGTAATCACCTGACTTGATTTTCCTGCGAATCGTCTTTCAAATCGGAATCAGGCGATTCTTGCGTGTCGTATTTACACACAATTTATAGAAAATCCGGGAGAAAAAGCTCACGAACTCTGTCGACAGATTATAAATTTCTGTCTAGCGGTCAGGTTAGCAATAAAATTTTGACGCTGGAGGGACAAAATCAGTTGATACATTGAAATGTTATATTCTCTCCGTGGTTTTAGAATTTCCTGCTCTATTTTCCGCTTGGAAGTTTCCTAAAAATGTGGAAGCACTTTCTTGATTATATGTTTGGTCACGTCTGAGAAATTCAGTAAAATCGGGGTATAGCCAGCTGGTAGAGTACTGCATTTGGAAGCAGAATGCCGTGGGTTGAAGTTCTACTACTCGGGCAATCTTTCATAAAAAACCACCTATTCAGGCAGCTTTTCTTCGCCCAAAGTTTGCTTTTAGGAACGAACTTGACCACATTCCGATTATGATTAGAGCGGTAAGATGGCGGTTACGTCCTTGGTGCAGAGAAATACCGAAAGCCGCAAAATTCCTAATCCATCTATAACAGAAGCATTTTTAACATTTTTGTGCGTAGGTGTGACAATATCTTGAAATTTTCAACGTTATGCACTATAATATTTCTACGGTGGGTCTTTGTGCCACCAAGGCGGCCGTATGGGCGTATTCCCATGCGGCCTTTTTTGATCAATTAGGGGGAGCGTGATTATTGTGGCAAAAAATGATGCTATTGCAAAAGTAATTGCGGCCGATCCCTATTTGAAAGAACGCAGGGCACCTACCGCAGCTGATCAACAGCTATACTTGAAGGAGGTTTCCTTTGTATGCCCGCTGTGTGGAAAGATTCTCCGTCACAGAGGGCAAAGAAAGACAAACAAGCTTTATGAGATTGCTCACATTTTCCCTAACAGCCCGACCGAGGAACAGTATGAGCGTTTAAAGACCCTGCCTCGTTTGGGCAGCGATTCGGAGTCTTTTGAAAACAAGATTGCTCTGTGCAAGGACTGCCACGATCAGCAGGATTATCATACAACTGCGGAGGACTATCTGAAGCTCTTGGAAAAGAAGCAACGGTTTCTTAAACTGGCTGATCTTAGCGAGGCTACACTGACAATGGGATTGGAGCTGCAAATTGCAGATGTAGTGAAGCGGATTTGCGCCCTGCATGAAGATGAAATGGCTACATTGAACTATGAACCTGTCAGGTTGACCAAGAAATTTTCCGCCACTGAAGTACTCTTGAAAAACCGCATCGGCACATATGTCACCAGTTACTATCCTTACATCCGCGACTGCTTTAAAGAACTGGAGGGAATTAACGGTTTTCGGTTGGATGCACTCAGCCTTCAGATTAAAAGTTGCTTTATTAAAATGGAAGGCCTTTCAGATAACAAGAGTGACATATTTGACCAACTTGTAAATTGGGTAATGGCAAAAACGTGCTCTACATCCAGAGAGGCATGTGAAGCTATAGTTTCCTTCTTTGTTCAGAACTGCGAGGTGTTCCGTGAGATTGCCAAGTAAAATCACATCCTATGGTGAAAGCACAATTAGTAAGTTCCCATCGGTACTCTCGGTATTGCAGGATGCCGACGCGGGGGTATTTGCGCTATATGAAGCTACCATGAAGTATTTCAGCAGTATTGAGGATTTCATGGATACTTTGGACTGCCTGTTTGCTCTCAAGAGAATTAGATATGATGCAGAACGCGAGGTGCTCTGTTATGTTACACGAGATTTGCTGTGATCAATTCTACCAAAAGCAAATTGTTTTCAATCCTGGGCTTAGTGTGGTGTTGGGTACCAATACAGGCGACAACTCTATTGGAAAATCCACCTTCCTGCTGATAGTGGACTATGTTTTTGGCGGCAGCACATATGCAGGCGCAACGGACATCATCGAAAATGTTGGTCCCCACGATATCTATTTTTCTTTTGTTTTTGGTGAAAAAACTTTCAAATTTTGCAGGAACAGCATTAACGCTAATACCGTTTGGAAATGCAATGATTCTTACGAGAAGGTTGAGGAAATCGGACTAAGCGATTACTGCAAATGGCTGGATTCCAAGTACGCAATATCTTTGCCGGAACTGTCTTTCCGAGATGCAGTCGGTCGATATATTCGAGTGTACGGGAAAAACAATTGTGATGAGCGGCATCCGTTGCACTATAAGGCCGCCGAGAAGGCAGAAAAGGCATGCATGGCGCTTCTTAAACTTTTCGATTTGTACGCACCACTCAAGGAAACAGAGGCCGTAGCCCAGCGCTCTGATGATGAATTGACTGCATATAAAAAGGCGCAAACTTTGCGGTTTATTGCGAAAATCACCAAGCGTGTATACGACAAAAACGAAAAGGAGATTCGCAGTATTACTGCGCAAATTGAGGAGCTTTCTTCTGGATTGGAACGCGGTTTACTCGATGTAGATGCTACAGCGTCTGAACAGGCGGTTTATGTCAAGAAATTACTATCCAGAGCTCGCCGAGCAAGAAGCAAAGTGAAAGCCCAATGGGATTTGCTTGATGAAAATGGCACATATGCCTTTTCCTCTACGACCGATACCTTCGCAGACTTACAACACTTTTTCCCAGATACAGCCATTGCGAGATTGGAGGACATTGAGGGATTCCATCGAACGATTTCCTCCGTCTTCAAGGCTGAACTGAGAGCAGAAAGATCTAAACTCGAAAAAGAATTGGCTGAGTACGACAAAACTATTCATGAATACGAAACACAACTTCAGGAGCTGATTCAAAACCCCAATCTCTCCAAGATTGTTCTGACGCGTCACACTGAACTGCTTCGCGAGAAAGACCGGATGCAAAAAGAAAATGATGCTTATGAAAAGCTTCAGCAGCTAAAGGAAGCACGAGATGCTGATGCAGAGCGGCTGAAGACAATTAAGCAACAGCAATTGGCATTAATTTCCTATCGGCTTAATGAAGAAATGAGCCGACTCAATGATGCTATTTACGAAGGGTCCTACAACGCCCCTGTGTTGGATTTCACTGACACCGGATACATTTTCTTTACGCCGGACGATACAGGCACTGGTATTGCGTACAAGGGCCTTGTTGTATATGACCTTGCTGTGTTGAGACTTACAAGGTTGCCTGTTCTGGTACACGATTCAGTCGTACTGAAGCAGATTTCAGATGATGCGATTGAGAAAATTATCGAACTTTACTTCACCTGCGGAAAGCAAGTCATCATTGCCTTGGATAAGCAGGATTCATATAGCGAAAAGACATCGCGCCTGCTTAGTGAATCTGCAGTGTTGAGATTGACCAGTAATGGACAGGAGCTGTTTGGGCGGTCTTGGGGATAGCCCGTTTGCAACTTCTAAGGGACTGTCGCAAATAGAAATTTTTAAAAATATACCTTTCTAAAAGTTATAAATAGCGTCGAAAATCGTGAAATAATTGCGATTTCTGCCGCTAAATTATTAGAATGGTTTTCTAAAAAATCTATTTTGCAACAGCCCCCCTTTCATTTGTTAACTTCGGATGCAAACATATTTTCCTTGCTATGGTGTTCCCTTAGGTATTAGCGCAAACCCGGGTAATTGACGTTCCAATACTTACAATTCAGGTTTTTGCGAACTAAAAACGGCAAAATCATATGGGCCAAGCATATCTTTCGTGTGTAAGGACCCTAAGATTATCGTACCGGATATATCCTGAGGCAACGTAATTTGCTCGTTAGCAAAATTACAGCAAACAATTACGCTGTCAGCCCCATACTCACGCCGATATATAAACAGCTTCTCATGAGATGGGTGGAGCATTTCAAAATCACCGTATTTGAGAATGTCATTACCTTTTCGCAGCGCAATCAGCTTCCTATAATGGTGTAGAATGGAGTCCGGATCTTCTGTTGCATTCTCTACATTGATTTGTTTGTAGTTGGGGTTTACCTGAATCCAAGGTGTTCCCGTTGTGAAACCGGCATTGTCTGTACTATCCCACTGGACGGGTGTTCTGGCATTGTCCCGTCCCTTATGAAGAATGCCGTTCCATGCCCATGCGCGATTGCCTTCCTTTTCCGCCTCATGAAGCAGATTGATACTTTCCACATCCCGCAGTTCATCCGGCGATACAAATGGATAGTTCGTCATTCCGATTTCTTCGCCTTGATAAATGAACGGTGTTCCACGCATCAGATACATGGCGGTTGCAAGCATTTTTGCACTTTGTACGCGCAGTTCTTCTGTCTCAGTTGAGCCGAATCGAGATACTGCCCTCGGCTGGTCATGGTTTCCCCAGAACAGCGTATTCCAGTCAATCGCTTTTTGCCAACTGGAAATAATCTGCTTTAGCTTCAGCAAATCAAAGGGAATAACATTCCATTTTCCATTCTTACCATCGATGTCCATGATATCGAACTGAAATAGCAGATCCAACTCCTGTCCATCTCCAACCACAGAGTTGGCATTGTGCGTAGTAACAAACGTAGTTTCCCCTACGCACATACAGTCACGTCCCACAAAGCAATTTTGACGCATTTCTCTCAGATATTCATGCAACTTGGGCTGAAATGCAAAATACTGTTCTGAGAACACGTATCCCTCACCCTCGCCATCCGGCATCCCCGGTGCTTTGGCAAGTAAGCTGATCACATCCATGCGGAAGCCGTCCACACCCTTGTCAAGCCAACGATTGATCATTGCATAGACTTCCGCACGCATGTTTTCATTTTCCCAGTTCAGATCCGGCTGCTTTTCGCTGAACAAGTGTAAATACCATTGGTCTGTCGTCTTATCATAACTCCACGCGGATGGCGTAAAGAAAGATGACCAATTGTTGGGTTCTTTCCCTTCCTTGCCGTCTCTCCAGATGTAATAGTCCCGATAGGGATTATCCTTACTTTTCCGGGATTCTATAAACCACGCATGTTCATCTGAAGAATGATTCACGACGAGATCCATAACCAATTTGATATCCCGTTTATGGAGTTCTTCGACAAGCTGTTCAAAATCCTCCATCGTACCGAATTCGGCCATAATGCTCTCATAATTACGGATATCGTAACCCATATCCGCATTGGGAGAGTCATATACAGGACAAAGCCAGATTGCTCCAATTCCAAGCCATTTCAGGTAGTCCAATCTGGAAATGATGCCCTGAATGTCGCCAATGCCGTCGGCATTTGAATCTTGAAAACTTCTGGGATATATCTGATAAAATACCCGTTCCTTCCACCAAGGTGAATTCATATCATTTGCTCCTCATTTCTGTTGGTGTCAGGCAGGACGCTGTTCTGCATCCTGCCCAATAATTTCAGAGGTTTTCTCCCTGTAAATCAATCCATACGACAGTCCAGTGTTCTATTCTCGGAAGGACAAATTCAATAAATGCCCCCTTATCATTTTCAAAATCAGTATATTGGATTGCCTGAGCCTGCATTGCTTCCCCATCTGGTGACGCTGCATATACGCCTTTAACCGGACTGTCCACCTGTACCACAATTCTTATGTTCTCCTGCGGAATGGGAGTATCTTTTCCTCTGTTCCAGTAATCATCTTCGCATCCGCACAGATTCACAAAATACAGACATTTTCTTGACCCTTTTTCCCGAATTGTAAGCCAGAGCTTATTTGCTTCACCATATGTACTGACAGGATGACTCTGGCACTGGTATTCATAATTGTCCCAGCCCATATGCGTCATGGAAACATTTCTTAGCTCCTCGTCATAGAACAAATCCAGATACCGGATCATGAAATCATTGCAGCGTCTAAGAATCGCCGCGTCTTTCTCACTCAGACGGGTATAGTCGCTATAATACCCCTGCGTCAGAACAGCTTGATTTTCGCCCTGCAGCAGATGATAAGCACCGTTTGAAACAATGGCCGCCGTTAAAATTCGAGCCGCATTCATTGCCCGCTCTCTGGAATCCTTCCGGAATGGTTCCAGATAAGCCGCAAGAATGATCGGCCTCTGGCCGCCGGAAAGCTGTCTTGCCTCGTCAATCAGCTGCGCAGTATGAGAATACCGCTCATAGGGATTCCAGACCTCAATGTAAACTGCGACCTGCTTAGCAGCAGCGGTGGAATATACAGGCCAGTTGCCAACATTATTGAAGATCAGATATGGGTCTTGATTTGCACCTGCAAGTTCTTCTCTGGTCTGGTTGATCAAAGATGGGATTTCCTGATCCAAGCGAATCAGCTCCGGCTTTTCCCCCAAATGAGAATAGGCCGTTTTGGGGAAGCCATAGGTGTCCATATGGATTCCTGCAAACCCCATCTTTGTGATTGCTTTTCTATACTCCGCAATCAAATGATGACGCCACGGTGAATTCTTCGCTATATTCATGATATAAAACACGTCAATGAACACAAAGGGTTTCTGGCAGGAATTATACAGCGCCCAATTTGTGTGCTTCTCGAAAAAGGGTTTGCTGGCAGCGTAAATTGCGCCGTATGCGATAGAATGCATGCCGTGCTCCGCACATTTTTTAATCTTGTCCTTCACGGTTTTGCGAGAGATTGGCTTACCCATCATGTCTGTGTAGAATTCCTGATCTGTGACCAGATGGTCATGCCGATAGGACCAGTCATAGTACTGCACCATATTGATATGACATTTATTCAGCCATTCAACAGCACCGTTATCTGCGTCGTCCTGCGTGAAATCGCTCAAAAAGCCGTAGCGGAGAGACCGCTTGGGGTTATCGACAACATCAAAAGCTGTTTCCAGAAGAATACGTGTGTTACCTGTGCATACCGTTACCGAAGCACCGTAACCAGCAAAAGTGGTATCATATTTTCCAACAGAAATGAGTATATTACCGATAAAATCAGCAACTTTTTGCCTGTAGACTAAATCATTCAAATGGTATATAGACACCTCCGCGTATTCACAGATGTGTCCATCCGCATCAAGGCAAAGTTCAACTTCCTCACCGGACAGAAACTGTGCTTTGACAGGATATAGGTCCATACAATTCACCTTATCCTTTCACAGCGCCGTCTGAAAGTCCCTGGATAAACTGCTTCTGGAAAATCAGGAAGATGATCACTACGGGGATAATGGCGATGGTCGCCGTTGCAGCCATCAGATGCCATTTACCACCGCCAAACTGCTGGAAAAAGACGGACAATGCCTGCGGGATGTTCTGCTTTGCCCTCGACTGCAAGAAGAACGTAGCCTGCGCATAGTTGTTCCAGATACCAAAGCCGTTCAGAATCACGAAGGATGCCGTTGCGGGTTTTATAATCGGGAAAATAACTCTCCAGAAAGCGCTGAACCCTGTGCAGCCATCTAACGCAGCCGCTTCGTCCAATTCTCTTGGCAGCGCTTTTATAAATGTTGCGTAAATGAACACCGCAGACGGCATTGCCAGTGTGGAGCAAACCAGAATCATTCCCCAAAGGGTATTTACCGCATGAATTTTTCTCATAAGTGTGTACAGCGGAACAGTATTGATAATACCAGGAATCATCATACAGGACAAAAGCAGACCGAATGCGAATTTGTTATACTTTGTATTGTGCCTTGCAATGGCATACCCTGCCAGGCCACCGGTAATAATTGTCAAAATTAACGTCCCGGCTGTAATGATTGCAGAATTCAGCATAGCTGTACCTATCTTTGATTTTCTCCAGGCATCCAGAAAATTCTGCCAATAAAAATCCGGAATAAAAATATTACCCTCAAAAAAAACACGCTGTGGAGAATTGAGCGCCAGAACCAGCAAAACATAGAAAGGAATCAGGCACATCAGACAAATCAGGCAAATCGCAGCATATTTTAATACTTTTTCTAAACCTTTCATGTATTTGCCTCCTTAGTCTTTTTCCCGCGTCAGGCGCATGGAGATCAGAACAGGAATCAGGATGATAAAAAACAGGATCATCGCAACAGCTGTAGAATAACCGGTTCGACTGCCATAACACATACGCATAATGTAGATACTTAAACTTTCTGTGGAGTATCCCGGTCCGCCCTGTGTCAGTGCCATGATGATATCGAAAACTGACAGTGAGCCAATAATGTTTGTGACCACATTGATTCTGATGGCGGGCATCAGCAAAGGAAGCGTGATTCTGGAAAACCGCTGCCATCTTCCCGCTCCGTCAATCGTAGCTGCTTCAACATATTCTGAAGGAATTGACTGGAGCCCCGCCAAATAAATAATCATTGTCATACCGGAAAATTGCCAGACATTTACAAGGACCAGCACTAGCAGTGTCACCGAGTATTTGCCCATCCAATTCCCTATCAAGCCCGGGAGTCCCAGCTGAGCAAATGCATAGGCAAGGTAGCCCCGCCCCGGCTGCAGCAGGAAATACCAGATGTATCCCATAATCAAAGGGCTGATGATAGCAGGCAGGTAGATAATGACACGCGCAATGCTTTTTCCCCGAAAGTCAGAATTCATCAGCAAAGCATAGCACAACCCTACCAAATTCAATAGCGCTGCACTGCCTATCGCAAAAATCAATGTGGTTTTGATATCTTGCATTGCCCGGTCATCTGAGAAAAAATTCGCAAAATTTTTGAGTCCAACAAACTCTGCCTGACCCATACCGTCCCAATCTGTCAAGCTCATCCCAATGCCCTTAAGCAATGGGTACACAAAAAAGATCGAGAACAGAATCAATGCAGGAAGCGAGAGGAACTGGGCCCAATCGATTCGTTTTCTACGCATACATGTTCCTCCGAAAAAGCCAGGACCCGGAACATCGGAACTTAATTCCTCCGATCCGAGTCCTGTTAGATTAATTCACAATAAGGTTATGTCAGAGTATCAAAATTAAAATCCTGCGTCCCATGCAGCTTCATATGCTTTTGCAAACTCCTCAGCAGTATACTTGCCGGCGAGCAAGTCCTGAACCATTCTGCCAGCATCATCACCGGAGAAGCCGGCAGGTTTCTCATTGGTGAAGCCAATGTTTGCTGCGGAGCTAACAGCATTGTTAACGCCTTCAACAATGGAGTCAGGCGCCCACTTTGCATCAACATCCATGAAAGCGGAGGGAGAGCCCAGACTTTCGGCATACTTCTTCTGATTATCTGCACTGAACAAGTAAGTCAGGAAAGCCTTTGCTTCCTCGACATGCTCTGTATCAGCACTAATACTGTAGCCGGAGTCTTCCGCAACCAGAACCATGGGAGTACCGTCTTCCATCATAGCAGGATAAGGGGCAAAGCCAATCTTGTCTGCCATTTCAGGATCCTTTGCCAGTACACTGGACAGAGCCCACATGCCATTGCTGAACATTGCAGCTTTACCGGATACAAATGCATCGACGCAGTTATCGTTCGTTGCAGTCAGAACATCTTCGTTAATCAGGCCTTTTTCCTGCAGTTCCAGCAAACCGGCTGCGAAAGTAGCCATGGCGCCGTCAGGATCGCCAAAATTCAAAACGCTCTTGTCATTGTTCAGCATAGCAGTTTTTGCTGCGGTAGCACCGTATTTTGCCTTGATGTAACCGTGGGGAATGAACTCAATCAGATGGCCCAGATGCCACGCTTCGCTGCCAAAGATAAACCAAGGGTCAACATCGGGCATCTCGGTTTTGATCTTTTCCAGATTCGCAACAAAACCTTCCCAAGTGGTTGCGGGTTCAATGCCAAGTTCCGCGAAAATTTCCTTGTTGTAGAAGAAACCTGCCATGGTCATATTCGTGCAGATACGATACTGCTTTCCGCTGTTGATATCCGTGCAGCTTTCCTTCATGGAGGGAATCAGCCTGTCCCAAATCTCATCCATATCGGACAGATCCAGATACTTGCCCTGATCCACATATTCCTGCTCATAGGTTGTCATAATGTCGGGAGCTTCGCCGGATGCAAACTTGATCTTGATGATATTGCTCGCATCGTTCTGATATTCCTGCTCCACAGTGATGCCGCCGCTCTGTGCGTTGAAGCCGGCAATGATTTCGTCCAGCAGGTCAACAGTTTCTACCTTGCCGGTAAAGAATGTCAAGTCTACATCCTTGGCAGGTTTTTCATCTTTCTTTTCAACCTCGTTTGTGCTTGCCTGATCAGCCTTGGGTTCTGTGGGTGTGCCCGCCTGCTGGCCGCAGCCAGCAAACGCTGTGGTAAGCATGCAAATAGCCAGTACAAAAGCAAATAAACGTTTCATTTTGTCTCCTCCATTCTATTTTCCGGATGTCTTCGTGGGATTCATCCTGACTACATTATAGTTTCTGTTTTTCACTTGGTAAATCCCTCTTTTTTTAGATTGCAGTCCATATTTTATAGGCAACACGCACATATCCTTGCATTTTTCACTTCGGTGTTCTATAATAAACGCACAAAAGCGATTCGGAGGATAGCGTGTATGCTTTCTAAACTCAAAGCTTTTTTTGCCGCTAATAACATCCAGCGCCGCCTGCTTCTCATCATTTCCATGTTCATTTTTTCTTCCATTATACTGGTTTCACTTTTCAGTCACCTTCGTTTCGTTGCCGACTATACCGATCAATCGGCAAAAGACATACAGCAGGTTGTCGAACAGGTGGCCTTGAATGTTGATACATATATTGATGAATTGGCTCGACTGTGCCTCAGCCCCTACTACAACTCCAGTGTCATGAATTACCTCGATACCAAATCTTCCAGCAGCCAGGAAGCGCTGGATAAACGGCGTTCAATAGAAGATTATCTTCGTCAGGTTATGATTACGCCCAGAGAAGATATTTTAAGGGTGTATATTTTATCCGACGCAGTATACTCCAGTTCCAAAAGCAGCCACAGCGGTTTGAATTCGGATTATAAATCCGAAGAATGGTATCAAAACGCTCGGAATACCGGTGACTATATTTTTCTGCCTGCTCATTTTGAAGAAACAGGTTCCTCCGCAAATCTTGTTATCTCCATTGCAAAACGCCTCTGCAGCCTTCAAAACAACCAGAAAACTGTCGGTGTTATCCGAGTCGATGCTAACTACAACGGCATAAAGGCGGTATGTGACCGCATCAATGTAAGCGAGGGCGGTGCCCTTTTTATCATGGATTCCGACTGGAATCCCGTGTACCAGAACTCCAAATTGCCTGCATCAATCACGAATGATGATATCCGCAGCACGGCGGCTTCGTCTGGTTACTCTACACGGAGACTGGATAGAGCAACGTATATTGTAAATGTCGAGATCATTCCCTCCACGAACTGGCGCGTCATCGCAATCAACGCCAGGAATCAGGTCGTCAAAGGTGCCAATGCAACACTGATTTTTAATATGCTCATGGCTGTTGGAATGGCAGCTTTGGGTGTTGCCATCTCTATCTTCTTTGTCCGCAGACAACTACGGCCACTTTATCAAACGGTCAATCTGATGGAGGAAGTAGAAGCCGGTAATCTAACTGTGCGTGCGAGCACAGACTGTACAGATGAAATTGCCTCTCTGAATTCAGCCTTCAATCACATGCTGGAGCAGATTCAGGAGATGATGGATCAGGAGAAACAGTTGACAAAACAGGTATATGAAGCGAAATATCTGCAGAAAGAGGCACAGTTTGAGTCTTTACATCGCCAAATACAACCTCATTTTTTATTCAACACCCTGAACACAATCAATCTGCTAATAAAATGCGGCAGATACAAGGAAGCAACGCGTGGGATTGAGCAATTGGCCACCCTGCTCCGGGGTGTAATTAGCTCCGGTCGTAAAATTACACTGGAAGCCGAACTGAAAATCGTGGAAAGTTATCTCCAATTACAGAAATTACGCCATGATAATCTGACTTACGAAATCAATGTGTCTGATATTGATTTGTCCTGCACGCTTCCCGCCCTGACCATCCAGCCGATTATTGAAAATGCGCTGATTCATGGCTGTGAAAAAGCGGAAGGGGAGACACATATCCTTGTAGATCTGCAATATCGCGGCGATGTGCTTGTTATTTCGGTAAAAGACAACGGCGCAGGCATGTCAACGGTCACTTTGCAGCAGTTGCAGAGCAGATTGGATAATTGTGAGTCGGAAAAGAATACAGAATTTCAGACAAGCGGCATTGGACTAATCAACATACAAAAACGGATTCGTTTTCAGTTCGGTAGTCCCTATGGCATTACCCTTTCTTCCGAAGAAGGAAGCGGAACCACTGTTACCTTAAGCATTCCAAGGAGTGTGAAACCATGTTAACCGCTTTGATCGTCGAAGATGAGCCCCTTATGCGGGAATACCTGCTGTTCAATCTATCTTCAATACATGACCAGTGGATCACCGCCGCATGTGCAAAAGATGGTGTGGAAGCGATGGCACTGCTGAATGAGCAGCACTTCGACCTGATTATCACAGATATTAAGATGCCTCGCATGACCGGAGTGGAACTTGCGACATACGTACATAACAACATCGCAGATACGGATATTATTTTCTTGACCGGTTATGATGAATTCGACTACGCACGTGCAGCAGTCCGCAGTGGTGTTTCAGACTATTTGCTTAAACCGCTTCAGGACGCAGAACTGCACGCCATTCTCGATAAACTGGCAAAGAAACGTTCTGCCGGAGAGACCCGGCAAGCAACTCCCCAAGTGAAGGCCCATGTTTCTCCGGATGCTGCTTTTCCTTTGGAAGATGTCGAATCCAGTGTTCTGGTACAGCGGGCAAGGGACTATATCCAAATGAACTATTCCAAACCTATTTCTTTGAACGAAGTCGCAAGCGCTTTGGAGGTTAACCCCGCTTATCTCAGCAGCGTCTTCAAGTCCGAACGCGGAGAACCATATTCCAAGTATTTACTCCGCCTTCGGATGGAACGAGCCGCGCTTCTCCTTCGCACGCACACTGCGGCTAAAGTGGGTGACATTGCAAGTGAGGTCGGGTATCTCTCTGTAAAACATTTTGATTCTGTATTTAAGAAATATTATGGGATGACACCCAATGCATATCGGAGCAGCATGGCAAAGCGCCCTTAATCGCGCAAAGAATTATCCCCCGCCAAGAGCGTCCTGATAATCTCTCTAAAATTGAAGAATCCCGGAATTGGTATTACCCAACTCCGGGATTTTTTGATTATCCAAAGCTGTCCAGATCGTTCAGCATTTCCAAGATGTCTGCGCTGACATCTTCCACATTCTCGTGGGGATTGGCAGCCGCTGGCGTAGGAAGCGGAATGCCGGAGCTGAGCCGTTCTTCGATCAGCTGCCGGATTTTATCTTCCAGCATCCGAGTATTTAGATTGGAAACGTGAACCCGCACACATACCTGACTATCCAGCAGGCCCGGGTTATCCTCCAGATATTTGTTCAGAGCAGCCACGATGACCGGGCTTTTCTTGTTACCCAGCTGCTCAAGGAAATGGCCTGCCTGCCGTTCTTCGGCAGTGTTCATACCAAATTGAAGGGTGTAACGGTACTTTCCATCTTTAATCAACGCGGTTCACCCCCGTTTATGGTTAAGTTCGCAGAAGAGAGAGCTGCCCTTCTGCCATTGCCTGATATCCGATGGCATTGGCGTTCACATTCTCTACGAAACTGGCTGATGCTACCAGAGGGGAATGCTCCAGATAATCCCGGAACAGGACAGAGCCGCCGCCAATGAAGACAGCTGGGTTAGAACGCAGATCTACCTTCAGTTCACGCAGTTAATTGCCCGGGGTTCTGTGCTGAGGACTTCGCCCAGTGTCTTACCGCCATGTTTCTTAATAGGACTCACGACGGCACATGCCTGTTCAAATTTCTGTTCCGGCGTCAGTTCCACAACGACAGGCTCCGGATCTGAAAACGATTAACTGGAATGTTGCTGGTATTTTGTTTGGCTGTATTTTGCATTGCGCTTCCTGCCAGTGCGGTTTCGCAATATTATACCAGTGCGAGAGCATGTATAGAGCAGGGACCGTACATTTACAGGAATGTTAGTGGGCGAACCGGGTATGTGTTTGTACTGCAGAGCTATCTGTGGCGTTTTAGCCAAGAATGTCGGGATCAACTCAAATACGGAAATCAGAGTATTGATGGGGAGTACGGAGGCCGAACCTATAATGCTGTCAAAGTGTGTCAGCAAGGACTTGGATTAAGAGGTGCAGATGTAGACGGAGAAGTTGGCTCAAAGACCTGGGGGAAAATTGGGGGGTCGCTTTACTACAAGTATGGCGAAAGCGACTGCCATATTCTTATGTATCGTGCTAATGGATTAGGAACCGCTTTAAGCGTAGTTAAGGCGGGCGATAATCTCCCATATCTCTGTTATCTTACCCAGTCTGGTACAGAAATTATTACACTTAACGTAGACGGTTACGCATAAAACTCCACAAGCAGGCTACATTGTTCGTTCAATGGCCAATGTAGCCTGCAACTTATCTAGAAACTACACAGCGGAAAGGTTGATTTCATAGTGAAAAAGATTCTATGCGTGTTGATGGTAATCGTTACTTTAATATGTGGCTGTATGAATTCCCCAAATAAGAGTATTGTAATAAGCAAGGCAGATGGCGGCTTTGATGAGAAGATGCGTATTTCCTCAGACATACAGCATTGCCAAAGCGAAAATCAAGAACAAATATACACGGGTAATTTCCATTCTACGGACAACTCGGTAGAATTTGTACTGGATATTGATACTACGGTTAAGAATTGTGATATGCCAGTGGTTGAAGTTGTGCCGCATTACTTAAGCGAGGCTGATGCACAAAGAGTTGCGAAGGCCTTGTTCGGCAACAAAAAGTGCTATGAGAAAAAACCAATACTTGCGTACATTTTTTGCCGAGCTGTTTTGCTTTTTGAGTGCTACCGCTGTAGCTGGAATTATGGATAGTGTTTCGATGATCGGGCTTTTAATAGGCGGGGTCGGATGGATGGTGCATTTTGGAATAATTAACTTTCAGTTGTCACACTGTGGCGTATCAGAAAACTCTCATTCTATATAAAAGTTGCACCGTTCCCGATAAAATGGCAAAGTAGCGAAAAACTGCAGGGACAATCAGATGGTGGCAAAGCGTTATGAGCCAGCAGATATCCAGTGGGAACGAATCAGGGAACCGATTCCAAAAGCAAAGACGTGGTGTCCTCCCGGAGATAACCGGACGGTGATTATTATAGTACGCTGGAAGTCCTTTTGAAGCAAAAACCCAAATAACAAAAGAAAGAGTAGTGACCGACTGGCCACTACTCCTTCTTTCTGCTGACGGATGATTGTTTCAGGATGATATTTTTGTGGAATGCAGTATTTTACCGTATTGCCGCACAGGCACACCTTGAAGCACCATAGTAATCATGTGACTTCATTCACAGCTGCATCCGTCAAAATCTTAGAAAGGCAACTGCGCGTCATCGTCTTCGAGCATTGCAAAATCGGAAGAAGGTGCTGCGTATCTGGCTGCCGGGTAAGCAGGTGGCAGATAGGAAGCCGGTGCAGATGGATCATTCTGCAGCTCCTTTTTTGAATCGCCGAAGTACACATGATCTGCGTTGACTTCTGCGGTACGCCGTTTGCTGCCGTCTTTATCTGTCCAGCCTCGGATCTGCAATCTGCCGGAAACCACGGCCATGCGGCCTTTGGTGAAATACTTTCCGACAAACTCGCCGGTCTGACGCCATGCGACACAGTCGATAAAATCGGTATCTGTTTCGCCGTCGCTGCTTTTGATATCCCGATCCACTGCTATAGTGAAGCTGGTAACGGCGATGCCGTTTCCGGTCCTGCGCAGCTCCGGATCTCGGGTCAGCCGACCCATGATGGTGATATGGTTTAACATGAATAGTCCTCCATTTAGAATAGATTATTTTGCGATACGCAGGGCTCACCTCAGAACAGCGATATACCAGAATACTCCGGCATAACGTATTGTGGCTGAATTACAGGTTCCGGCTGCTGGGCTGGAATTTCTGGCGCTTTGCGTGTCTTGGCTGGCGGTTGCGGGTTTGCCGTTTGAATCTGGGAGAGATACCAAGCTGCCAGCCAGGCCTCATAATGGGTCTTGGTGATCAGAAGAAGCTCTGCAAGTGCATCCCATGTCATGCCGACGGCAACATGGTTTTCCGGTTTCTTACCGAACCGGGGGACGATAAGCCCTTTTGAATCCTTGTCGCCGGGGCCACTGGATGCGGTAAACAAAAAGTCAAACTTCTGAGCGGTACACAGTCTGGCGACCCGGGACAGGCTTTTGCCATCTGGTCTGGCTTTCCCATACTGCAGCAGTTTTTCCGCAGAGGTGCCGCCGAGCCATTCCTGAACGGGCCTATTGTCACCGGCCCTTCTTCGTTCCTGCCAGAGATACCGAAGCTCCCCGCAGGCTAACTTCCGGCACAGCTCCAGCCATTCCGGAATGCTGATGTAGATATGGACGCAATTGGTCTGACGGTTCCCTGCAGGCTTGTTTAGATCGTATGTAGCAAAAGCGAGGTGCGCTTTTCCTATCTCAAAAGCATCGGACAGGCTTTCCACGAAACAGTTTTTGTTATCCTTACGGATGATCTGATGCTGGTTACGGCTTTCTTCCATTATTTACCATCTCCTTCAGCTTCGGAATATCATCCAGCAGTTTGATGATATCTTCAACGTTGGCATCGAACTGGGGAAGAAATTCTTCTGTGGATGAATAGTTTTCATACAGGGCAATTCGCACCGTGAGCCAAAGAGACATCATGGCCATCATGTCAAGCTGCATTTCCAGTTCCTTCAGCTTCATGCTGATTACGGACATGGCTTGGTTCCAGCGAACAAAGGCTGTATCCTCCAGCGAGATGTCAAAATCACCGAACCATTCCCGGACGGTATGGATTTCGGATTTATCGCCGCATTCAATGGGCTGCAGCAGGTATTTTACCTCACCGCAGTTCAGCTCCTTTTTGCCGAAGTCATCCTTGCCGAAAGCGATATAACGCCCTAGCGGGAACATACCACAGACCGAAGGCTTTACCCTATGAACAGAACATTTGTTGTTCTTTAGCAGCGGGCAGCGGCCGTCCTTTCCTACGGGCCGCAGCGTAATGACGGGTATGCGACTGGTGGGGCCAATGTGCATGGAGCAGTATTTTCTGAGAAAGTCAGCGTTGGAGAGCTTCAGCTCCTTGGCCATTTTGAAAATATCCCGGGGAGACAGGATGATGTCCTTCCGGTGGATGCAGCATTTGCCGCATTGGGTACAGTGGAACGCAAAGGTGTCGTCAAGGCCGACGGTAAAAGATTCGATGTTCTGGAACATTTCTTCGTTAGTCATTAGAATTATCCTCCATAATTATGTACGGCACCGGAAACATTGCCGGTGCCATGATGTAAAATGTCATGTCGTTTTCTCTGCCATTCGGCCGAGGATTATAAGCAGCTCTTTTTGATTTTGCCGGAACTGTTCCAAGAAAGGTCTGTCCAGATCATACTCGGAGTACCGGAGTCTGTGGAAATGAAATAATGCTTCGTTCTTCCCATGTTCCGGGATGCTTCTGAGCAGTCTGGCAATTGGAACCGTATCGGCAAAATCCGCCTGCATGAATGCACGGGCCTCCCGCTGGAAGTATTTCTTCATCCATTTCCGCGTTTCTACCACCGGGCCGCAGAAGTGATGCTCCCGCTCCCGGCTGTACAAGTACCGGAAACCACCAGATCCATCTGTATCCACCATGAATGGGTATAGCCGGCAGGCCATAGGTTTTGCTGGCTGCACAGAACACCGATTCTCATTCAAAAAGATACAGGAATCATCTTCTCCGACAGATTTCAGGAAGTACATGAAATATCCGCAATCGTCGAGCAACGCAACCGTCGCAAATTGGGCGAGAAATTCATCGGTACAGCAAATATCAAGACCAGTGTCACGCAGGTACTTTGTCAGATAGAATACGTCCAGACTGTTTACAGGAACGCTTTCCTTTACATGGCGGCAGCATTCTGCACAGCCTGTGCATTTGAAACGGATTTTAGTGGATGGTGTAACTCGGACTGCATTGAAAAGTTCATCTTTCACAGCAAAGCCTTTCCTTTCGTTCCAGAAAACTCAGAAGTGTGGTGATGGTTTCAATCAGAGCGGTGCTGCGGATATTCCATTCTGTCAGAAAGCAGCGCATTTCCTCTGCATTACACAGGTGGGCGCTGTCCCGGGTGAACATCTCGTGGTCGCAGGTGCTGATCTCATCATAGGAGAGCACCAGCACGCCTTCCCGAACCAGAACAAAATAACAGCCGTTATACTCGCCGTCTGTAAAAGGGTGCATCCAGTACAGCGGTGTGCCATACGCAGTTTCATTGGCTTCACACAGAGATGCCAGATCCGTGAAGGTTCCTCCTTCATCAAACAGCTTTTCGATGAATTCATCTTTGGGCATCAAGGTGTTGCTGTCGATGGTAGTGGAATCAATGTGGATCAGATTCTGGTTTACGTCAGGCAGTTCCGGAGCTGTGGGGAATTTCCCGATAATGAACAGAGCATCAGGGGAAACAAACTCATTTTCCCAATCCAGTTTCAGCGCTCTCTTCAGAAGCGCTTGGCACAAGCCCATTTCCAGAGACCTGCTGACGGTGGAATCAACGGGAAATGCATGCCTGAGCATATTGTCGTCTCCGTTGACAGCGTTGACGAGGCGCACAATTTCCACGTTGGTAAAAGTGTCGCAGAGTACCGAGGTACTCCAGTAGTCGTCATCTTCGCCTTTGGTGCTGCAGGTGAAGGATCTTCCCAGTATGGCGGAAATCAATGTTTCCAGATACCGTGAGACCACGTCCCATGGCAGCTTCAGCGCTGAGAGCCTTTGAATATCATTCATCGTTTGTAGTCCTTTCTGCCGCCATATACGGCGCATAATAAGTGGGGTCATCCTGATTGCTGCGGTAGGCACCAATGCAAACGCTCTCGTCTTCCCCATGATCGGGATTGAACTCCACGAAGCAGAGGGTATCGGTCGGTGCATTGATGCCATTGTCCCAGTAGATGTCGATACACGGGTATGTGTCGGTGGGATACCCAACTGCCCTAAGGTATGTGCCATCAGGCAGTGAGATTGCCAGCGTGGGATTATCCTCACCGAATGTCAGTTCACGCATCCTGAGTCACCCCATTCACACCATTGGGAAAGATACGGTTGAACAGCTCCTGAAATCTTGCGACACCAACAGCATTCAGCGGAACCTGAAGGGATACACAACTCCATCCAATCAGTTCCTCCTCCGGGAGAATGTAAGGATCCTCAACGAACTTGTTGCCGTCATATCTGGGGCAACGAGGGCCGAGGATCCGCTTTATCTCCGCTTGGGTGGCAGCTTTTTGAATCATGCTGCATTTCTTTTCCGCAATCGCCGTTGTCAGGGGCCGGATAAAGCCCAGATGATGGTATGCGTTCAGGCGGCGCAGCACCTTGTTGAGAGCGGCAATCCGAAGCTCTTTCAGATGTTCCGAAGCATCTTCGTCCATAACGATCTCCACAAGGGCGTGCAGAATAATCAGTTCATAGTCCATTGGATTACTCCTCGTTATTTTGATTTCTATATATAACGGGTCAGCCAGAAGGCTCCCCGGAAATAAGGTTGGGGAGCCTCAGAAGCTCCAATCTATATAAAAAGCACCCACAAGAATCGAAGAGATTCAAGTGAGTGCTTCCATTACTATGACATTTCTGCCATGGTATTTCGCTGACGATATTTGAGGGATAGCCCCTCATTGTTTTGCTGACTTCTGTGCATCAGTGAAAAGATGCAGAAGAATAAAAAAAGCCCGAAGACATAACGACTTCGGGCACATGAGAACTCAGATACTGTGTTTTGTCTCTGCAAAACTCGGATACTATGTTGGTAGCATTATATCATAGCTGACAGCTTTAGTCAACTGCGGAATCCAACCTTTCAGGGCTATCCGCACATAGAGCATTGTCAAAAGTCAGAAGTTAGCCCGACATAAAACTGTTTCCGGTTGCAAAGCGATTACGTAAGAACTCTTATGGGAAAAACAATATCCATACTCACCATTTGGGCATACCTAGCTGTGAGAGCTGTATCCGGTGTGTAACCTGGAACAACTTCTTGGAAGAAAGCGTTCCCCCATAGGAAGCCCCAGAGATGAGCCAGCTTAAAGCCTACAGTTTCCAGATAAGCATACCTCTTTGGCAGGGTCAGCCCACGGCTGTCGCTTTTCCTCACGATCCTGCTGCGGTTCATTCCCAGAGTTGGCCGGGAGGCGAGGAAAATCAACCTCGCCCAAAAGGGTATTGGCCGGGGCAGCAATCAAGGGAATGTAGTCCAAAGATTCATCAACTGCCTGCGGATATTCTCCATGCTGATAACCTGGATGATCTCGGCTTTAGCACTGGAATCCGATTCCATGCGTTCCCGGGGCAGCCTGCTGCGGGGGCGGACGGCCTTCTCCATCTACCGTTTCGACAATCGGGACCGAGCCTTTGTGATTACTCTGTTCAGCTGCATCACCCTGACGGTCATGGGCGTGATTCTGGGAGCTAGCAAGGTATGGTACAATCCCAGAATCATCTGGCGGCCCTTAAACGGAATTGGCATGACAGCAACCATCGGTTATCTGGCGCTCTGCCTGCTTCCCCTTGGGCTGGAACTTTGGACAGAGTATCGCTTCAATAAAGCGAGGAAGACTACATGAACACAGAGAATTTGCCTTTCCACCCTTGTGCCAGACGCTACATGGGTGGCGAAGGAATATAGATACCTGACTAGTTACAATAGCAATTCGAGCAATACTCTTACGACGGCCACTGCAAATCAAAAGGCTCGTAGTACCCGGATATTTTGAAAAATGCTTATCGACTTAACTCAGCACGCTACAAGATGTAGCGACAGCTCTGGTTAAGCGCAGGAATATCTGATTGCCCGTCATGCGGCGGTTGAAACGGAAACAGTACTCGTCCAGGTATGCCTGGAGCTTGGTGCACCTTCCGTGATATGTTCCCTGAAGGAATGCTTTCAGATTACTGATTGCCTTGTGTACCCAATGCAGATCATCTGTTTTGTATTTCTTTGCGTCCAGTTCCACACCTTCCAGATTCAGGTAGCTTCTGTAACCGTCACATTCTACCTTCGTTTTTGGTACAAAATACTGGTCGATGATTTCCTGCAAAGTCTTTCCCTGTACGTTATCTACTACCTTCATCCTGGCAAACAGTGGTGCACTGTTTGCGGTTTTGGATACGGCCACCACAATCTTGGCCTTATCCGTACCACGACCTCGTTTTCCGTTATAGGAAGGTCCGCCAACATAGCCGTCATCCAACTCTACAATGCCGGAAAGCAAGTATTTTTCGTCTCTTTGACCCATAGCGGTACGAATTCGATCCAATAGGTGCCACGCGGAGTCATAACAGATTCCCAGTGTGCGGCTTAGCTGAACAGCGGAAATCCCTCTTTTGTCCGTTGCGCACAGATAGATCGCCCAGAACCAGAGCGTCAGAGGCAAATGGGTACGGTGCATAACCGTCCCTGCGGTAACAGAAGTCTGGTGCCGGCAGGAACGGCACTGATAAATGTTGCGGCCATGAACGGGATAGTATTCCACACAGCCGCACTTAGGGCAGACAAACCCATTGGGAAAGCGCAGGCGGAATAGTTCTGCTCTGCAAGCGTCCTCGGTATTGTAGCGACGGCGAAACTCCTTGAAAGTAATCTCAGCTATACGTGCCATGATGATGCTCCCCTTTTTGCTTTTGGGAACATTGTAGCATCCTATCTGTCCAATAAACCGGACTCTTTCATGATATTGTGGCTTGCTGTGTTAAGTCGATAAGCATTTTTTGAAATTCAGGGTCGCTATGAGCCTTTGCGTTATGCGACTGAACTGCCGTATCCGCAATGTGGGGACTGGAGAAATTTTCACGACAAGCAGCGGGAGCAGTCTGGTGGCTACCTAGATATTACATACCAATAGTAACATATCGAAAATCCGTGTCAGTATTGAAGAAATGTTTTGATTATACCGTTATTTATTGAGAACTTTATTATCAAATTATAGGAGAAGATTGAAAAATCTATGTGTCACCAAGTGATGCGCATCTATGGCTAACGTTATCTGCCGGTCTTCATACATATTACAAGTATAAATTTCTCGATATGTAATTATTTTTTGAAATAACTACCAGATATGTTTATTTTCTCTAATTTTGTTGTTGAAAAATGGCGAAAAGTGTTTATACTATAAAGAAAGGGGGCGTTATAGTTGAACGATCTTGTGATACTGCATTTATCGGATCTTCATATTGACGGCAACGGCAAAATATATTCAAAAGTTCATCGCGCTTTGTTGAACGATATAAAAAACCAGACATCTAAATTACAAGACAACTCGCTGGTAATTGCTGTGACCGGGGATATAATCAATAAAGGATGTAAGTCTGCGCTAGAAAACGCAAAGAAATTTTTTTGTGATTTAAAAGCGTGTACAGAAGGGAAGGTTATAGCGGTATATATTGTCCCAGGCAACCATGATAAATCTAGGACACCGGCTAATAAGGTTTTGATTCCATCATATCGAAGATTACTGAATACCGACGGCGAAAAATTATTTGATGGGTCTTTTCGTGATTGCCTCTGGAAACTTCAGGACGAAACATATAAAGAATCTGGTTATTATGAATTGCTTGATTACATTTATAAAAGCATCTTTAATTTTCCAGATATGTACAACATTGCGAAGAAGACATATGGTGTACATATCTTGAATATCTCTGGGAGAAAATATTGCTTTATTCTCTTGAATACAGCATGGTCCTGCATTGATGAAAAAGATACTCGAAAGTTGATTCTTGGACAATTTCAGCTTAATGAAATTGCTAGCCAGATGAGGGATGTTATCGAAAGCTATGATTCAGATTCACCAGTGATGACTATTGTTATGGGGCATCATCCTATTGAGTGCCTTACTGGAACAGAGCAGGATTCACTCTTTTCAAACATGGTGTCATATAATAGTATGTGTGCAAATATTTATTTATGCGGCCATACACATGATAGAAAAGTAATAAACTGGTCGAATAATAGGCATACAATGCATACACTCATGACTGGCATTGGGTGGCCTGAGGATCCGTCCGATCACATACATGAGCACTTCTATTCCATCTATGAATTTAATCTTGACCTTAATTCAATGGATATCTATGTGAGACGGACTAATGATGATAGCGGATTTATTCCTGATTTGAGCATTTACACAGGCTCTGCAACGCATGGAAGCGATAAACTCGTAAGACCAATTCACTTCGAGGAAGCACGAGGAGCTATTCAGCTCAGTTCTGCAGAGAATGTTTCACCCAAGGTTGTATATACATCCTCCTCTTTTTTGGAATACAATATCCTTTTCCAAACCAAATTGCACGAGATTTCTTTTGACACTGCTGATATAATTGAAAGCTATAAAAATGAGTTGTATGAAGGACTTGTCCCCGATGGAATTGAATGCGGTGATGAGAATATTGATGATATCTTGCTTACATATTTAAACGATCAGGATGCGCAGCAAAGTCCACGTAATGACGATATTGTCGGCACTATAATGAAGAAGAATTCGAGGATAATATATGAGAATTTCTGGGGCTTTATTCAGCGCCTTTGCCAAATATTCTACCGCGCATATGGTGAAGATATAGAGGAAGGGCAAATTGTACGATTCCATTTTCGCTATCTATCAGATAAAAATACTATGATGTATTCTACGCTTTGCTCATCATTTACCTCTTATAACGAAAGTGAACGGCAAGAAAATCGTCCTAGTGATATAAAATATGGAGATCTGCTGGAAGCCGCATTTAAGAATTCAGCATCTGGAACACTGATTTTCTCGGTAAACAAGGATATATGTAAGACAAAGTTAAAAGATAAGTGGAAAGATTTTATCACGGTGGTTCCAAAGTTTGAAAAAAATATATATAGGAGAAAAATGAATAAGCAGACAGTAAAGAGGTTCCCATTCATCACATTTGGAATTACAATTAACGATGCTTCGCAAGCACAACTCCTTCAATGTATGGACTATTACCATATCGATCAATATCTTGGTAATATACTTCAAAAATACATAGACCTTTTTATGCTTGATATAGATGAATTTATTTCATGGCTTAAGGAACAAAACAGGTAAGAAACTAACTATTAGAAGTTAAGTCCCAACGTGGCAGTGGTGTTGCGATAATTAACAGTGTAATACATGTCCTTGGAGAGGGACACTAATAACTACTACTCTATAACACAAGGAGCAATAATTTATATGGTCTCATTCAAGAGCAGGTCGACTCCGATTGTACAAAAGGAAAAACGAAACGTTGTCGAGGATTTTCTTAAAAACCCAGATGAAATGGTCTATGTAAAAACAAATAGGATATACGCCCAAATTGCAAGAGTGAGTAGAGACCCTCTAAAACAAGATGAACGAGCCTGCCTTATAAATGTTTTAGAGGAAGCGCGTACAGTTAGTATGGGCAAGGGAAAAGGATTAGCAAAAGATCCTCCTTATGTTGTGATGTCAGCAGGTGATGTTGTAAAATGTTTTGGACATCAAATTGAAGTTCTCCCACGGAAAGCGTTTATTTGCGAAGCGGATATAAACGTATAGATGTTTTCCCAAATAGTACTGTGAATGATTCACTAGAAGAAGTTCGCAAGATTTTTACTCAGAATAAGAAGTTTTTCGGTGACTAGAAACGGTTATTTATTTGTTGTATAATTATAATGGTAGAGCCTGAAATTTGGACTCTGTCGTTACTTTTTTGTAAGTGATACTAAGACATAGTTGCAAACGAGAAGCACTAGTTAAATGGTGTGGGAGGCACTGTGAGTCGCGGGTCAATTTGAGACTCACAAATGAAACAACGCCCATTTCTGAATAAGTGAGTATTCCGCCCCGGATTGCGCACCTCGACCGCTCAAATTGAGCATCCATTCCGGCGGAATTGAGCACCCTTGCCGCCGTCGTTGAGCACTGCGGTAAAATGTAGATATGCACCGTATTTTGCGGTGTAAATATCTACAAGGAGGTCACCTGTATGACCAATTACCGTGAGATCCTCAGACTCCATAGTCTGGGACTCAACAAGACCGAGATCGCGTCAAGCTGCCAGTGCGCTCGGAACACTGTGGCAGCAACCCTGCAGCGGGCAGCAAACTGCAAATAAGCTGTAGTGATATGTACCCAGTTTTCTGAACACCGTAATTTGAATTGAACAATTAGCTTCACATCATGAATGCTTCTCGGAATTTTACGGGAGGCATCCATAGCACATTATGGTGCTTCCTTCAATCATGAAATACAAACAAATATTCGCAATAAAAAAAGAACTTTCATTTCCCAAATTGACCGGAACTATGTGCTGTGATATATTATAGGTGAATTTTTTAGAAAACAGATGGAATGCTGCTGGAATCTGTGCGTGGTGATGCTATGCGATCTCGTTAAATTTGCTAATTATCAGAACTCTACCTATTTGATAACTAAGTAAGGGGGATATTATGCCGTACAACTATTTGGGAGATTTGAAAAAGAGAGAGATTGTTCAAAGACTGCAGACTGCTGGGTATGATGTAAAAAGTGTGAATGCGCTGAACAGAATCATGGAAGAAATGGGCTTGCTGAATCATTGTGGTAATGGATGGGAGACCACAGATTACGGTGCCAGATTTTCAATGTGTCATAAAGGTGTGTTTAATTCGGATGTATGGCATCCAGAGCTTGTTGACGAGATAATTAACTATTTGAGCAGCAAACGATAGAACTAAGTTACATTTTCATCAAAAATTATGATGAAGGAGGCGCATTTTCGTTCAAGCAATTCCAATCAGTTTTGCAACAATCTGCTGCCCAGAAACAAATGGCTGCTCCCAATAGCGTGAGTCCCAGGAATTCTGGGCGTTGTCGCCGAGGACGAAATAGCACCCCTCCGGTACGGTCAACACTGTTTCCTCCTGTACTGGGATTGGGATGGACGTCATATACTCCAGCTGTGACAGATCTACCGGATATCCCGGGCAAGCAGCAATTCGCTTTACCAGCAAAACACCATCTTTCTCAAAAATGATGATGTCTCCCACTTTCGGCTCGCTATATAGCCTCAGGCCGAGGATGAAGCTCCCCTCATGCAAAGTGGGCTCCATAGAAGCGGAAGGAACATAGCCAATCAGGAAAACAGAGCGCAGCAGGATATATATTAAGAGGGTCAAGCCAAGCGGTACACACCATGGCTTGGCCCTCTGCCATATTGATTTTCTCATACGGCCTCCGGGTATTCAAATGCCCGCAACTCCGGAAGGCCCTTGAGATACTTCCTTGCTCTGGTCATCCACATCCGGACAGTACCGGGGTCGGAACCGACGATGGCGCCAATCTCCTTGCTGGTGTATCCTTGAGCTGCCAACTCAAGGCACTGGATGCCTCTTGCGGTTCCACCATGAGCCTTTGCTTTTGCCTGCCCAATGGTATGACGCAGGTCGGAGGTTGTCAAAGGATCCAGATGCGCCGACGCTGCTTTGGAAAGAACGTCGACCGTACCCGTAGACTGCTCGTTCAGAACCAGGCTGGTGTTTCGGATCAATTCATCGCAGATCTCGTTCCAGATTAGTCTATACGCATAAGTTGAAAAGCAGCCGCCTTTGTCTGTCATGGCAGCCTTGCACAGACCGACACAACCAGTTTGGAATAGGTCTTCATAACTGGGGGTACCGGGTTGACCAAGTCGACGGACCTTCTCCTTGATGACCTTCCCCACCAGACCCATATTCGCTTCCACGATTTTCTGCTGCTCCGGTGTCATGATGCCTGCACATCCCCTTCCTGAGTCTGCTGCAGAGCAGCCATTTTACGCGCATGGTACCAATTGACCTGCTTCTTGGCTTCCCGAATGACCAGATTACAGGACAACAGACTGAGCTGGGCAATGTGCGCCTGTTTGGAAGGAACGCCAAGGACACCTCCGAGCCACTGGTAGGCATCGTGCTTGCTCATATAGCCGTGCTTGTATAATTTGTCGAACTGGCGGTGCGCTTCCGCCCGCAGTTCCCGAAGTTCTCGGTTCGCTACAGTGCCAAGGGGGATCTTGGTGCCGCGCTGGACACGGACATAGGAGTCGCACACAGGGTAGTTCTTGCACACGTAGAGCATGTCGTTGCGCGTATTTTCCCGGTAGATGCCATCGGCGCTTCTCAGAATGGTATGACTGCCGCAGTAGGGGCAGCGAGGGGCGGTTCTGTCGATTCCCTTTCGTTTGTTTTTAGGTTTCATTGTGATATACCTCCGTAAAATTAAAAAATACCGGAAGGAAGCAATACTAAAGCACGCTCGATGGGGTCGGATCCGACCGAGGCCTAAAGTAAGCAACCTTCCGGTAATCATGTTTAATTGGCTTGCACCATTGAGGGACCGCTATAACAACGCTAAGTCCGTAACGATTCCGCTACCCACCCGGGTGCGTCAAACGCCGGGAGCTCTTCCGGCGGATCGAAAGCCTGGGTGCAAGCCCCTGCCACACTTGCATTGTAGCACCCGGGTTTCAGATAGTCAATGGTTTGGGAAACGAATGAAAAAAGTTCTACTAATCGCACAATTTCCTGCTTCCCATACCCATTTCAGGCTCAGATTTCGTCATTTTCATCATCGTCCTCAGCGCAGCTACCCTCACGGCGCTTCTGGAAGATATGGATGCCGACAAGGGCAGTGACAGCAACGATCAGGCCGCCGCCAAACAGTGCCAGATGTGCGATGGGAATGCCGGAGACGGTGCCATCAGTCATATCGGGTTCGACTGGAACGGTACCCTCCTCAGGATACGCAGCTGCTTCCGTATCCTCGGTGGGTATGGCATCAGCTGTATCTTCCACTTCAGAAACTCCTTCTGTACGCTGTGCTGCATCAGGCTCGGGTGTTTCGACTTCAGAGTTCACGCAGGTGAGGATGTAGCTGGTGCTGCCGCCGATTTCCAGACGCAGGATGCCATCTTCGCCAACGGGAATCACCCCAGGGTACATGCCGGCATCGGTTTTCAGTTCAAACGCAACACCGGCCCAGCTTTCGCCCAGCTGAATCTCCAGCTTTTCAGGCTGAACCACTTCCAGCTCGGTACCGTCAGTACCTTTGGCGGCCGCAGATGCAGGGGTGGGAAAGCACAGAATGCAGGTCATTGCCAGGACAAGCGCCAGACACTTCATAATTTTCGTTTTCATGTGAGTACCTCCGTTATTTGTAGTCAGTAAAAAATGTGATGGTTTTTTAATTATTTTCATTTACCCTTTCACAGATCACAAGATATCGCTGCCTGCCTCCGGATGCGTAGGGATGGCAGGTCAGCAGGGTGACAAGTTCCTGCCCGGGCTTGATCAGGATCTGCTCAACTTCGTTTGGCTGGATGATCTGGATTTCGGCCACCCTATACTGGAGCGCTTCCCAAAGGTTCGTAATGATGACCTCGTCGCCGGGCTGCAGCTTATCCACATACCGGAAGTAGGAGGCACCGCCCCATCCCCGATGGCCAGCGATGATGCAATTCGTGTTCTTTCCGCCGACGGGGATACTGGTTTGACTTAAAAGAGCAGCACCATCGGCCATGTGACGGTAGTTTGCGCCCAGAAACACCGGCATCTCCAGCTCCAAAGCGGGGATAGAGATCACGGCAAAGACTTCGCTTTCCAGACCGTAGTCAGCCAGAATGAAACTGGGGCCTTCATACGCAAGTTTGCAATCCAGCCCTTTCTGGCCATTGATATAGATTTCTTTATTGTAATCGACCATATCCCGCCATAAGTCAGTATAGGTGTCCGGCTCGGTGGGTTCCGGCGGATCTGAAGGCGTATCCTGATCCGACTGACTTTCAGATGGGTATGGTGAAATCGGCTCAGTTTCAACGCGACTCAGGAATTCTTCGGCGGCCCGTTCGATTTGCCGGTCGACCAGATACCCTCGAATATATGGGTATAGGAGAATTCCCAGACCGGAAAGAAAAACAAGGATCATAAGGATAAGTACAAGGTATTTAATTTTTTTCATACTTGCCTCGCTTTCTTAGCCGGAGCTGCTCACGCTGACGTGGTTTTTTACGGCGTCTGCACTTCTGGAAATGGCTGCCCCAGATGCAGAAGATTGAAATTACAGCCACAGCTGCGGTGCCAAGCAGGATGCCTTTGAGATACTGTTGTTTCCAAGTGGATGCGGGGGTATCTTCCACCTGCAGTTTCTCTGCGGTGATGACTTCGGCCTCCTCGTAGGGGATGCGTGTCCCGCGAACGAGCAGGCGGTGGGTATTGATGCCAAAGGGGGTGCAGGTGACCAACGTGCAATAGTCCTTACCCTCGGTGATTCCGAGAAAAGAGGTGTCGTAAGGCAGAACGGTATGGATGGCATCTACCTGATAAGCAAGGGTTTCGTCCAATACCTGCAGGTAGAACACATCGCCCAGCTCCAGTTTGTCCAGATCGGAAAACATCTTCTGCGTGGCCATACCGGAATGCCCCGTCAGGATGGTGTGCGTACCTTTGCCGCCGACCGGCAGAGAGCTGCCAAGAAGATGGCCAACGCCAATATCCAGAGTTTTTGAATCAGTGCCATGATAGATTGGCAGATTTACCTGAATCATGGGAATTTCAATATAGCCCATGATCCCATCACCTGCCAGATTCAGCAGGTCCTCGTAGTCCTCAGATGCCCACAGCAGCGCCTCTTTGGAGAATGAGGATCTGGAACAAATCCTTGAGCTGTACGAGCCTTTGATCCGGAAGCATTCCCTTCATAATGGCACATTCAATGAAGATCTTCACCAATATCTGCTGATACATATTGCACTCAACATCAGCAAATTCCCCCTGTAAACCATGGCCCCGGAGAATTACTCTCCGGGGTTCCCCCGTCTCTGCACGAAATTCCCTGAGAATTTCTGGAAGTTTATAAGAAATGCAAGTTCCCAACGGCTCCTTTATAGTTATGGGCATCCCCATGCCATGCACCTTGAAAACTGCACACGTACCAGTTCGGTACATCCCTTTGTTTGGAGAGCGGCTATCCATCTGACGGTCTGGCAGAACCATGAGCACTTATGCGTGGGCGGCACCCATGCAGCGCGATGATCCGCAAAGGCACAATGGTACTTCCGTAAAACGCGGCCCGGCCATAGTGAAGGCGGGGAGATGAAACTTCTATGAGCCTGTTCGCCACAGGCGCCGACTGGATGAAAATAAATTGTAGGAGGTGAAAGGGTGGGCTATAGTTGTCAGAATGTAGCCGAAACGAAGAAATATGCCAAAAAATTCGTTCGCTACAAAGAAGGCGCAGAAAGATATAGCCTAGGGTTAACCAAGTTTCAGGCGCTTGCAAAGGAGGCAAAATCCGTCTACAAGATAGATGGCGTCGCTTTGGTAAATTGCGAGCTGTTTGAAAGATACCTTGAAACGTTCAGGGAATTCTAAATACGACAAGTAAAATAACTGGATTTCTGGCACAAGGGGTTGACTTTTTGTCTTACAATAAGTATAATGGTAAATGCTCGGAGGTAGTTGTACAATGAGAACGGGACGTCCAAAGGAAGAAAATGCGAAGCGTAAAACGATTACAATTCGGCTGACAGAGGACTTGTATCGGAAGATCGTTGAATATGCTGCCGAGCACAAACTGTCAAAGACAGATGTTGCCCTGCAAAGCTTGGAGAGATTTCTGTCCAAGAAAGATTGAGTGCTGTGGAATCCTTCTTTATTTTGTAAAGGGGGAAGCAACATGGCAAAAGCACGAAAAGACGACCGCGGAAGAGCTCTCCGGAAGGGAGAAGTGCAGAGAGCTTCGGACAAGCGTTATATGTACACCTATGCCGATCCCTTGGGTCGGCGCAAGTTCATATACGCAAATGATTTGGCTGAGCTTCGTGAAAAGGAAAAGAAGCTGATAAAGGATCAGCTGGACGGTCTTGATCTGTATGTAGCCGGTAAGGCCACGGTCAATGATACCTTTGACCGTTACCTTTCGACCAAATTCAAGCTGAGAGAAACAACTCGCAGCAACTACACTTATATGTATGACAGATATGTCAGAGATACCTTTGGTCGAAAGAAAATTGCAGACATCAAGTATTCCGAGGTCCTCCAGTTTTATCTTTACCTTCTGAACGAAGAAGATCTGGCACTTAGCACCTTGGATAATATCAACACTCTGCTGCATCCGACATTTCAGCTGGCAGTTCGGGATGATGTCATTCGCAAGAATCCCTCCGACGGTGTTATGAAGGAAATTGCAAGGGAAACAGATAAAGCCCGTGGTATTCGCAGAGCGCTGACAATTGAGCAGCAGCGTGCCTTTATGGAGTACATCGCAAACCATCCGGTTTATTACCATTGGTGGCCCGTATTTACGATTCTTTTCGGTACGGGATGCCGGATTGGCGAGGCGCTGGGACTACGCTGGGAAGACCTTGACTTTGAAAATAGAGTCATAAGCATCAACCATAGCATGGTATATTACCCGGTAGGCGACTCTCGTACTTCTGTCCAGAAAATCTCAAAGCCAAAAACCGAAGCCGGTATTCGGGCCATTCCGATGCTGGACACAGTGTATGATGCTTTCATGCTTGAGCGAGAAGAACAGGAAGAAAACGGCTTCAACCAGACGGTTATTGATGGAATGACCGGATTCGTATTTGTCAACCGGAATGGCGGCGTGCCTAATCCGCAGGCCATTAACCGCACGATCAAGCGAATCGCTCATAGCTACAATTCCGAGGAAGTCGTAAAGGCCAAAAGAGAACGGAGAGAGCCGATTATTCTTCCCGATTTTTCTTGCCACCATCTGAGGCACACATTTTGTACCAGACTTTGCGAACACGAAACCAATTTGAAAGTGATTCAGGCAATCATGGGTCATCGAAACATCCAAACGACGATGGACATATACGCCGAGGCAACAGCTCACAAGAAACGAGAAACATTTGAAAACCTGTCAAAACTGGATATCTTCTGAAAAGGGTTCTCAGCGCCAAATGGTCTGACAACAGATATCCTGCGGTGACAACAAGTTGACAACAATTTTGCTTTTTTCCTGATGCAATACGAATGGATATGAATAGCGGGAAGCAAAGCAAATGATGGAATATGAAGCACTATGAAGCCAGGTGAAGTGCTGGCAATGCATTTCCCCACGATGAAGCCCACCGATTTGCCCAAGTCTGAAAAGCCCGCCGAAAAGTTGGAAAATGAGGTAATTCCCGCTCCTGCCAAAGTTGAGGAAAAGATTGACTTTTCCAATGTGGAGATCGAGCCCCTGTTTGCGGACTACGTTGACTTTGACACCTTCTCTAAGAGCGATTTCAGAGCCGTAAAGGTCCTGGAATGCGAAGCCGTGAAGAAGTCCAAAAAGCTTCTAAAGTTTACGCTGGACGATGGAACGGACACAAATCGGACGATTTTGAGCGGGATTCATGCGTATTATGAGCCCGAAGAGCTGGTTGGGAAGACGCTTCTCGCCATCACCAACCTGCCCCCCAGACCCATGATGGGCATTGACTCCTGCGGCATGCTGATTAGTGCGGTTCACCATGAAAACGGTGAGGAAAAGCTGCATCTTATCATGCTGGATAATCACATTCCTGCTGGTGCGAAGATGTACTAAAAGTTAGAGTTTCTCCCATTCTCAAATCCTTAAAAGCGCCATATTACGCCAAGCTTACGCCAATGAATACAGATAGATCAGGTGGCAAACAAAGAGTGGTGTCAAAATGAGGGCCGTCTGAATTCTTTGGAGAGTTCAGACGGCTTTTGCATAGACTTTTATTGAATTTCACAATTAAAAGGGAGAGAACACATTATGCTTAAACTACTTCATGGCTTCTATAATATGGATACCAATTCCGTGGAACTCACATACAGTGATGGTTCCGTTCTTACAATCGACTGCGAAGAAGTGGAAAACTTTTACAATGTCACAAATAGCCAAATGGCTGACCTGGATTGGCTGGTTTACCATGCGCCGATGGAGTATGCCGGGCTGGTGGTATCTGGAGAACTGGAGTGCCACCTAAAGGGAACTGTGCTTCACGGAATGGAAGATTAACTTGGCAAAAAGCCGGTGTGTCGCGATTGGTTCTCGACACACCGACTTTTCTTTTTCATGCAAAGTCTACGGTTATAGAATCTCAGTGCAGATCATTCCATGCCGCAAGGTATGAAAAGCACGGCCAGAAGTCATCTCTGGCGATGATTTCAGTCAGAATCTTCTGCCTGTCGGGACATTGGGGATGGTATGCCAAGCCGTATTGGGTAATGGCATATTCCATATCGTCCGGCTCCAATGCGAGCCTTGTCTGCCCGTCCGAATAGACTTCGGCTCCCGACCAGATGCGCATTGCTTTTTCATAAGCCGTATGATGCCCCACTTTCATCCCGGTGTTGTGCAGACACAGCAGACTCGGTGCGACGCCTGCTCTGCAAGCGCTGAGTGTATGCCAGTAGATTACCGCAATGCCCATTTCGTCATCGCACAGAGAAATACAAGACTCGAATGTCTGCGCCGCCTGGGAATAACGTCCCGCATAGTAATGCGCAAGTCCCATGCGGTAGCCACAGTCAAGCTTGTCCCCGCCAAACGCCAGACATTGCTCAAAATCGCGGAGGGCCAAATCACTTTGCAGCGTTGTCAGATACCGCCCAGCACGAAGCCGCAGAACTGTCCTGTTATCCGGATCCATCTTTAATGCCTGCGTGTATGCCAGAATTGCCTGGCGGTAGCGAAGCTGCCACGACAGTGCCTTTCCCAGTGCAATCAGTCCGTCAACGGTGTCTCCGTCTTTTCTGGCTGCTGAAACGGCGGCAGAGTCGGGGATGTGCTCCGGCGAATTCAAAAGCTGGCTTTCAATTCCAACGTGGAGGTCGTCAAATGGCTTTTCCATTACAGACCTCTCGAATAGGGACGAAAGCAGCCAGAGCAGACAATCTCTCCGTCCTGTAGGTGGGCAAAGTTTTCCGCAAAGCGTTCTCCGCAAACGGAACAGGTGCAGCTCTTAAAAATCCGGGCCGCCTCCGGTACCTGGCCGGGCACCGGCTTCACATCGAACATTTCATGGTAGTCTCCATCCATCAGCCACGCAAGCCGTTCCTCCTTGCTTTTTTCCGGTGTTGCGCGTAGCACCAGGCGGAAAGAGGTTCCGTCACTGCGCCGATAGAAGGAGAACGCATTCTTTCCCTGCATCTGAAAAATCAGATTTCCCTTTCCGATGGTACAGCCGGTCAGCGCTTGAATTGCATCCACGCCGCAGGCATCCGTTTCCGCAATGCAGACGAGCTCTTCGTCTTCGCTGCGCTGTGTCCCGCCCAGAAGCTCCCATGCGTATAGCACTGCACGAAAGCCGACAGCCAAGCCGCCGCAGCCATGGCCATGAAAGCGCACGCACGCCTCCCACAGATTTTCCAGTTCTTTTTGCATGGCAATGCCTCCTATGTATCCTGAATTGTAGCTTGTTTCCCCTCAAAAAACAGGCTAATCAAATAAAAGGACAACGACAGCAGCATAATACAGATTCCGGGGGAAAGCAAATAAGCGTATGCACCCCGAAGAAATGCACCACGTTTATAGGCAAAATTAATCATTGTTCCCCAGGTCGGAAAATACAGGTCGCCAAAGCCCAAAAAGCTCAAGGTAGACTCCATCATTATGCAGCTGTTTACACCGAGAAGAAATCTGGAAATCAGGACATCGTACAGATTGGGCAGGATGTGATGGGTAACAATATGTTCTCTGCTGTAACCTTGAATGACACAGTTTTCGATAAATGGCTGGCTGTTCAGATGAATTACCTTTGCCCGGACAGACCGGGCTGTTCCCACCCAGCTGAACGTGGCAATCAGCAGAATCAGGTTTTTGCTGGAGCTTCCGAGAAAGGTGGCCAGTACAATCATCGTTACCAGCTTTGGAAGCAGAACGAAGATGTTGATGAATCCATTGAAGATGCTGCCGCCTTTTCCCGCAGCGAGTGTGCCGATGACACCGCCAAGCAGCAGTGTCAGAATGCTGCTGGTAAGGCCCACCAGTAACGTCTGCCGGGTTCCGTAAATCAGCTCTGTGAATATATCATATCCCAGGGCGTTGGTGCCCAGCAGATGCTCCGGCGATGCTTCCAGCCAGGGGCCGAACATCTCTTTCTGCCCATACTGCGTAAAAAGCGTTGGGAAAAAGGCGGCTAGTAAGAACAGCAGCAATATTGCTGCGCCAAGAGCCAAAGGAATGCACGACTTTCTCATGCCCGCCCTCCTTCCAGCCTGACTTTGGGATCGATCCAAATGCAAATCAGGTCCGTTATGACGATGGATACCGTCATAATTGCCGTAGTGACAAACAAAATTCCCTGCATCAGGGGGTAATCCAGAGAGTAGACTGCTTCTGACAGGAGGCTTCCCATACCTCCAATGGAAAAAATATTTTCAATCACCAGGGAACCTCCGATGCAGGTACTGACGCTCATGCCCACCATGGTAATAAACGGCTGGGCAATATTTTTGAAAATGTAGCTATACTGGATTTTCCGGTCAGAAAGTCCCCGTTCCCTGGCGTACAATACATATTTCTCCTCCGTTACCTGGCTGACGGTATTGCGCATCAGCAGGTATCTGGACGGAGCGGAAGCAACGGTCAGAGTCAAAACAGGCAGAAACAAATGGTGAATACGGTCCATCCAGTAGGCTCCCGTCCCGGGCGCGGTATTTGCGCTGTTCAGTCCCGCATAGGGGAACCAGCGCTGGCGGAAGCAGAACAGAATCATAAAAATCAGGGCAATCAGAAACGTTGGCATTGTGTTGACGACAATCTGAAACACTGTGGAGAGTTTATCAAACATACTCCCCTTCTGATAGCCGCTGTGCATTCCCCAGAGCAGGCCAATGGTGGTACTGAGCAGCACCGCAGGCAGCGTGATCTGGAGGGTATACCCCAATCGCTGCAAAATCAGCGAGGAAACTGTGCTTTCCTTCTTGTAGGAATACCCCAGGCTCCCATCCAGAATGGAACGAAGGTAGTACCCAAACTGCACAAAGCCCGGCTTATCCAGATGAAGGACCTGCCGGTAAAAAGAAATCTGGGCAGGGGTCATATCCTCCTCTGAAAAGCCGGTAAGATAGGCAATGGGGTTCCCCGGCAGAAGCCGGGGAAGGAAAAAGTTCAAAACAAGAACAATCAGGAAGCACACCAGTGCCACAATCAGATTTTTCTTATATGCTTTCACGGGCGTGCCTCCTGATACAGCGATTACTTTTCAGTGATGGTAAACCAGTTGTTCACGTTATTCAGACCGAATACCGCATCCACGGTCACATTTTCCAGCCTGGAGGAATGGGCCAGCATCATATTGTCCCAGTAAAGAGCGATCAGAGGCATGTGAGCTGCATAATAGTCCTGCAGCTTTGCCGCACCCTCGTAGTATTCCGCAATGGTTTGGGATGCCTTCATCTCGGACAAAATATTCTGGAATGCCTCATCAAACACCTGGCAGCCGCCCTGAACTGCATGGCTTCCGTCCACATAGATGGAACCCAGGCCATTGCCCATGCCCATACCGGCGGCGGTATAGCCATAAATTGCTGCCTCCATGGTAATGTTGTTCTCGGAGAACTTGTTGCTGGTCCTGGCATTGTAAGAATCCTTGTCCACGGTATCCAGGTTGACCTGAATGCCGAACTGCTCCAGCTGATTCTTGATCATTTCCGCATAGCCAACATGGGCTTCCTTAGCGGCGTTCACCGTCAGTGTGAAGGAAGCTATCTGGCCGTCGCCATTGACATAGAACCCATTTGCGTTCTTTTCGGAATAACCAGCGGCTGCCATATACTCTGCCGCTTTTGCCTGGTCTGTGGTCAGCTTTTCCGTCTGCTTATAGCCAACCGTCGTTTCCGGTACAAATCCCCGGTTGGGAATCTGAGCGTAAGCGCTGCCAAAGTACGTCTTAAAGGCATCGTAATCCAGCGCGTAGGAAACCGCCTGCCGGAGATTTTCGTCCACAAACAGCCCCTTTGCATTGTTGAATGCCAGCACAGCCGGGGCATTGGCCGCAGCCACATTGACCAGGGTAACACTGTCATTGCCGGCCAGGACATCCTGATAGGTTCCCGCGACACCGGCAGAATAGTTCCACACCATGTCCACGTCGCCCTGCTGCAGTGCCAGGTACATGGTATCCTCATTGCTGAAAAGGCGATAGATGATCTGCTTTACATTGGGTTTCTGGGGGTAGTAGGGGTTGACGGAAAATGTAAGGGTTCCGGCCTCTTTGCTGAAGGACTCCAGAACGTAGGGACCACAGGTGATCCGTGCCTCTGCCTCCGTCACACTGTCCTTTCCTTCGTAAATATGTTTCGGCATCACGCGGAAAGAGGTCATGTTGCTTAGTTCCCGGACATTCGGGGTTGCCAGCGTCAGAGAGATGCTGGCCTTATCCTGAGAAATGGTATATCCCGTATATTTTGCCTCGGTGGTCTTACCGTCGGCATCTGTCTGAGATTCAAAGTTTGCGCTGCCGTTGGCCTGATCATATTCCAACGTAAAGAGAATATCCTCCGCAGTCACAGCTTCTCCATCGGACCAGGTCATTCCCTCACGGATGGTATAGGTCCAGGTCTGGGCATCTTCTGTGGTAAACTCCGCCAGCAGCGGATGAAATTCGCCGCTAATGTCCTGATAGACCAGCGGAAGCTCGGAAACACCGCTGGCAAGCATATCGAAATTGTACTCCCCGTATACGGCGGTTTCAATTGCAGCGGTGGTTCCGACCGTGACGGTTTCCACTGGGTACTCCGGCTCTGTCTTGGGTTCGGCAGCTGTTACCGCAGTTGTAGCTGCTGTGGTTTCAACCGGCGTTTCCGTCTGCGCCGCGCAGGCAGCCAGAGACAGCGCCACCACCGCCGCCAGCAGTGCTGACAATGCTTTCTTCTTCATTTTCTGTTCTCCTTTTTCAGCGTTTTATTGTCAAATACATAGATTTGATCACAAAAGAAATCTACAAGCGGACGGTTATGACTGATGAGCAGGATACTCCCACCTGTCTCGCGCATCCGGCTGCGAATCATTCCCAGCACATTGGCCTGGGTCGATACATCCAGCATGGAGGTTGCTTCATCCAGAATCAAAAGCCTTGGATGAAACAACAGACACCGGGCGATTGCTACGCGCTGCGCTTCTCCTCCGGAAATCTGATGCGGCAAGTGGGTCAGAATGTCTGGCTCCAATCCAACCTTGTCCAGCATATCCCCGGTCAATTCCTGTTCCCGCTCTTTTGACGCAAAATGATGGTAGCGAATCAGCTCCCGGAACCCCGCACCGATTTTCTGTCGTGGGTCAAGTGTGGCATAGGGCTGCTGGTAGACCATTTGGATATGCAGCCCCAGTTTCCGATCATAGGGCTGTGTAGCGGATGTGAGAAGATGATCGTCTATGAAAATTTCGCCCTGTTCCGGTTTGTAAATGCCGCACAGCAGCTTTGCCATTGTGGATTTGCCAATACCGCTTTCTCCGTAAATTCCGCAGACGCAGTCTTCCGGGATTTCAAGCGAAGCATTCTCAAGTACCACTTTTTCTCCGAATTGCTTACACACGTTTTGAACGGAAATCATTTCACATAGCACCACCATTCTCTGCCGTCTGCTTCCTGTTTGGGCAGCTTCTTCTGGCATTGCACTGTGGCCTGGTTGCATCGGCGATAAAACGGGCACAGTCCCGGCTCTTTTCGTAAGACGGGTGTTTGCCGCATTCCGTTCTCAACCAGAGACGCCAGCAGCGATTTTGTGTAAGGATGGTAAGGCGAAGTCAGTACATCCGTGGCTTTTCCAGTCTCCATAGCCCTTCCCCGACACAGCACCAGAAGCCGATCACACATAGCAGCTACGGATATATCGTGGGTAACGACCAGCTTTCCGGCCTCCGGAAACAGCGTCCCCAACAGATGCATGAACCGTGCCTTGGCGGTCTCATCCAATCCATTGGTCGGTTCATCCGCAATCAGGAGTTTTGCGCGGGAACACAGCGCCAAAGCAATCGTTACCCGCTGCGCCATGCCGCCGGACAGCTCGAATGGGTATCGGTCTATTACAGATTTTGGCTCTGAAAAGCCCGCCTGTTCCAATTTTTCAAGAGCAACGGTAGCCCGTTTCCCGGCGGGAACAGCGATTCTGGCAAGACTGTCATACAGATGCTTCCGAACCGTCCGGGTGGGATTCAGAAACTCATATCCGTTTTGCGGAATATACACAATTTCTTTTCCAAGCATGGCACGCAGCTGCTTTTCATGCACAATCTCTTTCCCGCATATGAATATTTTTCCACCGTGTCTGTGGACATTTGGGGGCAACACACCCATCAAAGATTGCGCCAGGATCGTCTTTCCGGAGCCGGTTTCTCCTACCAATGCCAGCGTTTCGCCAGGGCCAAGCCGAAGGACTACATCCTGCACCAGTACTTTTTGCGTTCGATCCAATTGGGCCCTAATCACCCCGCAAGAATAGTCCAGGGTTTCTTCCATTTGCTTACCTCACCGTTCTGCCTTTTCTCTCATTATATCTGTTCACTTCTATGAACGTAAGCCCCCTGGGGGGATAAAAATGCAGAAACATTCATCAGAAACGATTATTCATTCACATCCTCTGCCTCTACAAACAGAGTCGTTAGCTGAATCGGCACCGGCAGGCGGCTGAGTTTCGCTGCCTGCAGCACAAAGTCCAGCAGGCCCCCGCAGCAGGCTTTCTCCATTTTGACAACGGTGATACTGGCAATCTCGTTATTGGATATAATTTTCTCCAGCTTTGTGACAATATCAAAGTCCGTTTGGGGGCAGCAGATCAGAGGAACCTTTCCTTTGGCCAGTTTCTCATGGAAACTTGGGCAGGCAAAGGCACTGCAATCCGCCGCAATCAGGAGATGGGCATAGTGAAAATAAGGGGAAACCTCCGGAACCTGCCAGAGCTTGATGGGCCATTGCGGCAAGGCACTGGTTTTGTCATCGAATATCTGCTGGTCATAGTTATCAAAATGCTTCCATGGATTGAAAGTGGTATCCATTTTTCCCTCCGATTACAGAAATTTATCAATGGCGGCGCACATATTGTCAGCGAACTATGGATCTCCATCTGCTACCGCGCCTACGATACAGTGGCAAATATGAGATCCCGCAGAATTGCCTTGCTGACACCGTTCAGGGCAGACCGCACGGCAGCCAGCTGGATCAGAACAATCCTCTCCCGCCTCCGCCATCCTCTCAACCTTAACAAGATGCCCAATTCCTGCAGATGCCGATGCGCTCGTTCCTCCATTCAGGGACACTCCCTTCTGCTGCTTGTGAAGAAAAGCGCCACACTACTTCCCCAAATAGTGTGGCGCTCCTCTTTAGGATTAGGAAGATTGAGGGATTAACCGTGGGTTCATTCTAACATGGAAAGATTTTTGGTGGAAGCCCCCTGGGGGGATGGCGGGTTGGAGCTGCCATAACCCCCACGGGGGTTATATTTGTGGAACATTCACAAATATTTTGCGGTAAATGCATGCAGCTACCCCGCGCAGCCTTCCCGGTAACAGCTGAAATTTGTTGCACTCGCTCAAAAAGGCCGTGAGAACCCCCGGAGGGGCTTCCGAATCCGATCCCCCCAGGGGGCTTAAAAAGGCAGTAAAAAGGTGCTACACTGGCAATATCCATGAAAGAAAGAGGTACATTCTTATGCATATGGCAGACGCATTGCTGGCTCCGGCAGTTGCCGCGACCATGTACGCCGCATCCGCAGTTACGGTAGGCGCTTCCGTTAAAACGCTCAGGAAAGATGAGGCTACCGCCAAGCTTCCCACCATGGCCGTCACCTCCGCGCTGGTGTTCGCGGGGCAGATGATCAACTACACCATTCCAGGCACAGGTTCCTCCGGCCATCTGTGCGGCGGTATGCTGCTGTCGGCGCTGTTAGGCCCACAGGCGGGCTTCCTGTCCATGGTGGTCATTCTCACGATTCAATGCCTTTTCTTTGCGGACGGCGGCCTGTTGGCTCTTGGCGCCAACTGCTGGAATATGGCGTTCTATGGATGCTTTGTAGGGTATTACCTTCTCTGGCGACCAATCATAAAAGGGAAGCTGTTCGGCGGTATGTCCGGGAAGGCGGCCATGCGCGGTAAAATCGTGCTGGCATCCATCTTGGGCTGTGTAATCACGTTGCAGCTTGGTGCTTTCTCCGTTGTGTTGGAAACCTCCATCTCCGGCATTACCGACCTGCCCTTCGGCACTTTTGTGGGGCTGATGCAGCCGATTCATCTGGCAATCGGTCTGGTGGAAGGTCTTGTTACCTCTGCCGTGCTGCTGTTTGTTTATGAGGCAAGGCCGGAGCTGATGATGGATGTCACGGCATCCGGGAGCGAGGGCAAGTGTTCCCTGAAGACTACGCTGGTCATTCTGGCGGTGATTGCCGCCATTGTCGGCGGCTGCCTGAGCCTGTTCGCAAGCTCGAATCCCGATGGCCTGGAGTGGTCGCTGTTCGGCAACGCGGACGCTGGCTACAGCCAGAACATGGGTCTGGACGAAGAAGATTACGGTGTCCAGAGCGGTGCCGCGGATACTGCTGCCGCTATCCAGGAAAAGACTGCATTCCTGCCGGACTATGCCTTCTCTAATTCTGACAGCGCGGCGGGCACCACCGTATCCGGCCTGGTCGGCTCTGTGATGGTTGCGGGCCTTGCGGCATTGATCTGTATGATCGGGGGCTTTTTCCGCAAACAGAAAGCCGCAAAATCTGTTTGACAAATAACGCCTTTCAGGGGGTGCTTTTTGGCACCCCCCGTTTGGCATTTGAGGGATGATTATGAGCAAATTAGCAAATGCACAGTCGGAGCTGCTGGAAATGGATGCCCTGGCGGCGGGAAGCTCCCCAATCCATACCCTGCATCCTGTGGCAAAGCTGTTGACAACAGTCTTTTACATTTACGCAGTTGTATCTTTTCCAAAATACGATTTGTCCGGGTTGACGGTTATGGTTTTGTATCCGGTCATTCTCTATCAGATAGCCGGTATTCGGATTTCCGACTGCTTCTACCGGCTTCGGATGGTGCTTCCGCTGGTCTGCATGGTGGGACTTGCCAACCCATTTCTGGACACCAAAGTCCTCCTGTACCTGGGAACCGTTCCCGTCACCGGCGGGATCATCTCCATGCTCACGCTGATGCTGAAAGGCGTCTTTTCGCTCATGGCATCCTTTTTGCTGATTGCGACGACATCGATTGATTCCCTCTGCGCGGGTCTCCGAAAACTACATGTACCGGCAATCCTGACAACACTGCTGCTCCTGACTTACCGCTACATTGGCCTGATGATTGAGCAGGTTTCGATCATGACGGAGAGCTATTCCCTCCGGGCACCGAATCAAAAAGGTATTCATTTCTCCGCATGGGGCTCTTTTCTGGGGCAGCTGCTTCTGCGCAGCCAGGATCGGGCTCAGGAGCTTTATGAAAGTATGCTCCTTCGAGGATTTACAGGGACGTTTCATTATGCGCAGATACCCAATGTCCAGAGAAAGGACTATCTGTTCTGCCTGGGCAGCTTTGCGCTTTTGGCAGCAGCCAGGTTTTACAATCTCCTGGAATTGCTGGGAAGGATTTTAATGGGGTGAAAATATGCTGGAATTTTGTGACGTATCCTTTTCGTATGAGGCTGGAATTCCAGTCATTGACGATCTGAGTTTTTCTATTCACAAGGGCGAAAGCGTGGGCTTAATCGGTGCCAACGGTGCGGGAAAATCCACAATCATGAAGCTGATGCTGGGACTGCTGCAAGGGAAAGGTCAGATTTTTGTAGACAGCTTGCCGGTAGAAAAGAAAAATCTGCCGGTGATCCGGCAGAAAATTGGTTTTGTTTTGCAGGATTCGGACAACCAGATGTTTATGCCTACCGTCTATGAGGACATGATTTTCGGGCCTTTGAATTACGGCCTGTCCAAAGAAGAGGCGGAGAAGCGGGTTGACCGGGTTCTCCGGGATTTGCATCTGGAAGAGCTGAAGTATCGGCATAACCACAAGCTGTCCGGCGGTGAAAAGCGGATGGCGGCCATCGCTACCATCTTAGCGATGGAACCGGAAATGGTTGTCATGGACGAACCTTCCACCGCCCTGGACCCCTGCAATCGCCGCGCGGTCATAAATACCATCAACCGACTACCCCAGACAAAACTCATTGCATCCCATGATCTGGATATGATTCTGGATACATGCCAGAGGGTAATTCTGCTGTCCCACGGACACATTGCCGCAGATGGGGATGCGAATACGATTCTTCGGGACAAGGAGCTGCTGGAAGCGAACCGGATGGAACTTCCATTCTGTTTGCAGAGAAAATAGCAGCACATAGCGGCCACCAGCTGAAATTAAAAAATTCTACCTATAAAATCTCAAACAGTTCTGTATTCTTCGCCCCAGTCAGTGACTTCAAATCCACCACCGAAACCGTTTCCAGATTCCGAAGCTGCTCCACATAGTTGCAGGCTCTGCCGGCTGAAAACAGGAAGTAGATGTTCTCATAAAATGGACGGTTTTTTGTCGTTACTGTCTCAATCTTTTGAAATTCTGCTTTAGGAAAGCCCTCTCCAATATCATCCCAGATTTTTACATAGATCGTGTGATTCTTTGTTTCCTGCACATAATCAAAGCGAACGCCGTTGACTGTTACATTCTGCTGCTTTGGGTCATCAAAACGTAGAATTTCATCCCAGTAATAGTCGCCGTAGTTTTTCTTCATCCACTTCCAGCATACCGTTTTGAAATATTCCGCAACAATTGAACGGTCAATATCACTCGCCAGCTGCTGTAAACTGTCTCCTTCAAGTGGTTTCAGGCGGTGTCCTTGAGACGGAAACACATAGCGAAACCACGTTTTCCAATAGCCGCCTTTGGGATAGTAGTGCGTGCGAACGTGACCAGCGGTATCTTTCCTTTGCACTGTTTCCAAAAGTCCGGCTTTATCCAAGGCTTTCAAATACTTATCACACTTGTTCTGCGGAAAGCCGGAAAACTCCGCAAGACACCTTGGGGCATGCGGATATTTCTACCACACTGAACATTTATGCGGATGTGACAAAAGAACTGAAAAGGGAAGAGTTCGCCGGGTTAGATAGCTTTTTCAAAGGACAGAGCGTTCTTCAGCCAACAGCGGCGGCACAGAAAACTGTTTAAGCCAATTACGCCACAGCTTACGCCAATCGAAACAGTGCGGGCGTAGAGTTGCGTAGATTTACAAAGCGTACAGCTTGAAAACTGAATATGGTAAAGGATTATGGAGCATTTTGTAGAGTTATACGTTTTTTCACGCGCTAATCCCCACAATGAAACCTTTGGACTCTGACAAGAATGTTGAAAAGCGTGTTGAGGCTCCTGCGGCGGCTGCTCAGGCGGCTCCTGAAGCCTCCGAAAAAATTGATTTTTCCAATGTGGAGATCGAGCCGCTGTTCAAGGATTTCGTGGATTTTGATACCTTCTCCAAAAGCGATTTCCGTGCCGTGAAGGTTAAGGAATGCGAAGCCGTGAAGAAGTCCAAAAAGCTCTTAAAGTTCGTTTTGGATGACGGAACCGGCACAGATAGGGTCATTTTGAGCGGAATTCACGAGTATTATGAGCCGGAAGAGCTAGTTGGAAAGACCTGCATCGCCATTACGAACCTGCCGCCCCGTCCGATGATGGGCATTGATTCCTGTGGTATGCTCATCTCTGCCGTGCATCACGAAAACGGCGAAGAAAAGTTGCATTTGCTGATGGTTGATCCTCACATTCCGGCAGGCGCAAAGCCGTATTGATTGCCCCCTGATCGGGCTAAAAAAGCCTCTCGTACACCAATCCGTACACCAATTTACACCAAGGGTGCAACACGGATGCCGAGAAAAATGTGCGATTGAATTTCAGCCTCGCAGAAGTGATTCTGCGGGGCTGTTTTTTTTGAAAACTATATATTCAGATATGAGACTCGGTGAGAAATCACCGGGTCTTATTTTTGCGCTCACTACGCCTACTAAACAGGTGCAGTGGGCGCTTTTTTGTTTTCTAAAACCGGCACAAAAAATTTTTTGAAAAAGTGTGGGAATCTCGCAAAAAAATTCGGCAAAGAGAAAGTGAGAAGGC
>ERZ791802.342-NODE-342-length-50871-cov-4.430494_pt1 | contig 50871 bp, 39 predicted proteins | sample MGYA00510308_ERZ791802 | MGnify/ENA primary metagenome ERZ791802 (study PRJEB30046, sample SAMN00792028) | human gut metagenome | study: EMG produced TPA metagenomics assembly of the A metagenome-wide association study of gut microbiota in type 2...
AACCTTAAGTCAGATCAGAGGAAACCTTCCCACTTGAGTGGGGAGTTGTTTAGATAATTCAAGATTTCTTGGAAATTATCGTGTTGAACAAAATAGACATCGTCGGTGTAGTCGCGACAAAACTTCAATGCGGCATCACGAAACGCTTGATAGCTTTCGCTAATTTTCGGCAACAACGGAAAAACAACTACCGGATGCATTCCGCGTTAACTATTTCAGAAACGTAGAATCGACCCGTAGACGTAGCCTCAATCACAACCACCGTTTCCATGCCCTTCTCCCAAATCAGATATCACAATGCCCCGCCGTCGGCTCTCCAGAAGGAAAACCGACGAGACAGGGCACTTGACGTTTAATCGATTAAACGATTAAACGATGAATCGTTCAACCTTATCGGTCGGATCCACCACAATCGTTTCAAGTCCCATTGCCTCAACGGCCTCACAACCACGGTCAGTACAAATCACCGCACCGCCCGTACCATAGACCTTGCCATCTTTAAAGACCGTCTTGCCTTTGACAAAAGTGGCTACCGCCTTTTGCGTTGCGTAGTCATAAATCGTGATATCGGCATCGGCCCCGACACTTAAGTGTCCCTTATTGTGTAAGCGCAACATGCGAGCAGGATTAAGCGACGTCTTAGCGGCAAACTCACTCAAGCTCAAAATACCCAATTTCACTAATGACAAACCTTGTTCCAAAATCACATTACGCGGAATGCAACCACCGTCAGTGGAAATAGCATCCACAACGAAACTACCGTCATCGCGTTTGGCCTGAGCCAACCACACGCGAGGAAGCGGCGGATTGACATTGAAGGAACCGCCCACGTCGGAATTATGATCCAACCACAACTTCAAGCCTTCTTCACCAGTCACAAGATCGGAATAGCCACCGGCATCGTAGACGGCGTAGACCTTATTGGCCTTGAAGGCTTGTTGAATACCTTCACGATCGGTCGAAAAACCGAATTTGCGCAAGCAGTTCCCCGTCACCTTGGATTGCACTTGACCATCTTCGGCACACGTCAAACGTGTACCGTTCATCGGCGAGATATAGCTTTCGCAATGAATATGCGGATTGGCCAAAAGCAAATCGATGGCTTCTTTTGTTTCTTCCACTTCGGGACGGATGGCGCCACGACAGTAAGCATTAATGTGAGCTAAATGCAAGAAATTGCCTTGGCTTAATTCAACAGCTTCTCGCATACCTTCGATATTGGAGCCGTGTTCGCTCGTGCCGGCGTGCCAAGCAATGTAGGCGCCGTGCTCGAGAGCCGTCTTAATGAGAAGTGAAGAGACGGCAGGCTTGAGCGGATAGTGTCCGCCTAAAAGCTTCACGCCCAAAGCTCCTTCGCGCATGGAGGTTTCAATGAGCTCCTGCATTTCTTCTTTCGTGGGCTCATTATTGCGGAAGGTAAAGGGAGGAGATGCAAACTGCAAAATGGCCGTGTTAATGCCACTGCCATACGTGGGAATGTTCTTGAGCACATTGTCTAAGGGACCGGCCATATCTAAGGCGGTGGTAACACCTGCCATGGCAAGCATCTTAAAGCCGAAAGGAGAACCCCACATTTCGCCCAAGTGTACGTGACTGTCGACAATACCGGCTTGAAGCACCTTGCCCGTGTAGTCTTCGACAACTCGAGCACTACCACCGGGCAAATCACGCCCCACTTCAGCAATGCGGCCGTCTTCAACTGCCACGTCCATCACGCATTCAATTTTGTTGAGAGGATCAACAACTGTTGCGCCTTTCAATAAAAGATCCCACATAGTAGAGCTCCTTGATTTGTTTATGAGAACTTTTTCAGTTTAACGCCATTAGGCATTGAGTCGAAGAAACTTTTCTCAGCTTTCATGATCTAAGCGAAATGTCGACAAAAAACTTTCTTACTATGAAGGTTTTTTATCGTCATTGTTTGACATTTTCGGGCATACTTTTCTCGTTCAGGTCGATATTTTCCACTCAGATTTCTTTCTAGATCGACAGCGCAGATTGTCTTTTTGTTTTTGTCTTTGTTTTTGGAGATTAACGTTATGAAATCCGATATCGAAATTGCCCAAGAGGCGAAGTTGATTCGAATCGATGACTTGGCGCATAGCGCAGGACTCACCGATGATGAGTTTGAACCGTACGGCCGCGACAAAGCCAAGGTGAGCTTGGATAAAAGCCGCCAAGCCAATGGCAAGCTCGTTCTCGTCACGGCCACTTCCGGCATGCCGGCCGGTTCCGGAAAAACCACCACTTCAATCGCACTGGCTCAAGGTTTAAAGCAATTGGGCGAAAAAGCCGTTGTTGCACTTCGCGAACCTTCGCTCGGCCCTTGCTTCGGTATGAAAGGCGGCGCAGCCGGTGGTGGCTACTCTCAAGTTTTGCCGATGGAATCCATCAATTTGCATTTCACGGGCGACTTCCACGCTATCACGGCAGCAAATAACTTGCTTGCAGCAATGATCGACAATGCCCGCCATCAAGGTCAAGTAGATTTAAAGACCGTAATTTGGCGCCGAGTGGTCGATGTTAACGATCGTATGCTTCGCAACATCGTGACCGGTTTGGGCGGCCCGGCCAACGGCATTCCGACTGAAACCGGCTTTGATATCACGGTAGCTAGCGAATTGATGGCTGTGCTTTGTTTGGCAACGGACCTCGATGACCTCCGTGCTCGCCTTGATCGACTCGTGGTCGGCATCAAGCGCGATGGCTCGGCCTACACCTGTAAAGAACTTGGTGCAACGGGCTCTTTAATGGCACTCTTACTGGAAGCCATGAAGCCCAATCTTGTGCAAACGCTTGAAGGCAACCTCGCTTTCGTGCACGGTGGCCCATTTGCCAATATTGCCCACGGTTGCAACTCTGTTGTCGCCACTAAGGCTGCAATGACCTTGGGCGACTGGGCAATTACTGAAGCCGGATTCGGCAGCGACTTAGGCGCTGAAAAATTCCTCAACATTAAGTGCAGAGCAGCCGGATTAAAGCCCTGTGCCATTGTGCTGGTCACATCAACCAAAGCCTTGAAGTGGCACGGTGGTGTTCCGCTTCCCGACATCGGCAAACCCGATGTTGAAGCGTTGAAAAAAGGCATCAGCAATCTCGATGCGCACATCGACAACCTCAAACACTTCGGCCCGCAAATTGTGGTTAGCCTCAATCACTTTGCTACTGATACGGAAGAAGAAATCGAGATCATTCGTGCCCACTGCGCTTCGCGCGGCGTACTGTTTGCCGTCTGTGACGGATTTAGCCTCGGCGGTAAGGGGGCCATCGAATTGGCCCAAGCCGTCATGAAAGCCGCACAAAGCGAGCCCGAAGCTTTGAATTTCAGCTACGAAGCCGATGACGATATCGTCACAAAGATTACGAAGTTGGCAACGGGCGTCTACGGTGCTGCGGATATAGAATTGTCGCCTGCCGCACAAAAAGACTTGAAGCAAATTCAAGAACTCGGTTTCGATCGCTTGCCTGTGTGCGTAGCCAAGACGCCGTACTCGTTGTCTCACGAGCCAACGCTTCTCGGTGCACCGAAGGGCTTCACGTTACCCGTTCAACGTTTGATTTTGAATGCAGGCGCAGGCTTTGTGGTCGCCACGACCGGTGCCATCATGCGCATGCCGGGCTTGCCGAAAAAGCCCGCCGCTTTGCATATCGATGTTGTTGACGGCAAGATCGTCGGTCTTTCCTAATTTCAATTCTTAGTAAAACTTCTCCCGCCGTTTTTAATGTCGGCGGGAGATTTTTTCTGCCAGTTCAAATGCTAGAACTTCACTATTTGCGATTACTTTTTAATCGGCAGCAAGGGCTTTTGACCTTCGACACCCACCAAAGTGCAGGCAGCTAAAAAGACCAATTGCGGACCTTTGAAGCTATCTTTGTCGATAAAGTATTCATCAACCGTGTGATACTTTTCCGAGATACCGCCTGAGCCTAAGCAGGCAGCCGGAATATTTTTACTAATCGGTGCATTGGCATCGGTCGCTGAAGGGCCATATTGCGTGAGCTCAATCCCTAAAATCTTCTGAGCACTCAAGGCACATTGGATCACCGGGCAATCTCCACCGCGAGCGCCTGCCGGACGATCTCCAATTTGAGTCTTTGTCAGTTTGACCATCTTGTCAGAATTGGTAATACCCCAGCGTTTATTTTCCTCAGCCACACCGGCATCTAATGCTTCAAAGATTTGGGCTTCCAGTTTAAGCAGTTCTTCATTGGCGATACTGCGAATATCAATATCGACTTCGCAGTTCGGCGCAATGGTATTGACTGATGTGCCGCCTTTAATCGTGCCGATATTAAACGTTGTATAGGGTTCGCTCGGTGGCGCCAGGTGGCCGATCAAATGCCCTGCATGGCACATCGCATGAATGGCGCTTGGCACTTGACTGAAATCCACAAAGCTGTGACCGCCGGGGCCTGCGATGTTGACGCGCCAACGATGGCAACCAACGCCGCCATTAACTACCACACCTTCGGAGAATGAATCAATAGCGATATAGCCATCGACTTGGCGATCCCCATTGACCATGAATTTTGCACCGCGAATGTCGCCGTTGCCTTCTTCTCCGACCGTACCGACAAACAACACATCACCTTCGGTTTCAACGCCGGATTCGTTAAAGCATCGCACCAATTGCAATAGCGCACGGCAGCCGCTCGTATTATCACCAATCCCCGGTGCATAGTACGTATCGCCCTCGCGGCGCACAGTTACATCAATGCCATGCGGAAACACCGTATCCATATGAGCATCAATAACCAACACCGGGCCATTACCTTTCCCTTTGCGTACACCGACAACGTTTCCAATACCGTCCATGGTGACATCGGTTAATCCATATTCTTTCATGCGCCGAGCAATTTCTTTGGCTCGAGTTTCTTCATGGAAGGTGGGAGAGGCGATCTCACACAACTCAACTTGTTCAACCATAGCGCGCTCGGCTTGATCTTGAGCAATCTGAAGGCCTTTTTGCACCTTCGGTAAAGAGGCTACCACTTGCATTTGAGCTAATACGGATTCGTCAATTGCGGGGATTTCGGGATGAAGACTATCGGACATGTTGAACTCCTTTGTTTAGAGAAAAACAACTGGGATATTTTTGAGTGTACCACCAACCGATTTCGACAACGGAGGGCACTGATACAAGCGGCATGATTGACAGACTGGAAAGCCCTTTACATTTTTTTGGTACACTTTTTGCACTGAAATTACTCAACTCAACCATGTTCAAATTGCTGGAGTTACCGAACTCCGATAACAGTCCGGTAGCTTTGACGTACCCGTATCATTACAAAGCGCACGACTGGGTCAAGCTTGCGCGCTCGCATATTTGTGCCCACCTGGAACAAACGGCTAGCAATCAAGCCGGCCGACTTATTGCCGTCTTAGTCTGCAGACTCTCCGATGGTCAAACGGGCTACATCTGCGGATGCGATCAATTTGACAGTCATGACGATTTTTTTGAACCTTCTTTTTGGCAAAAGTTACCGCCTGAAAAACTCACGCCACTGGATACCTCACGAGTTGATCAAACCTTTAGCGCTCGTGTGAAGGCCGAAGAAGCCTATCTACAATTTAAAAATGAAGCCCTTGCACGCAAGGCACACCGACGCGAGACACGTCAGTCCAAATCGTTTAATCCCTCAGAGCTCGCAGCAAGTAGCCAACGGGACTCCGGACAACTTCAACGTCTCAAATTGCAATATATGCTGGCCCTTCAAGCCGAAGAGGCCGCGCGGGCGGACTTTCAGCACAGAATTCACCACGAGCTCATTGATGACTATAAAAGACGGCTCAACGCCATCGTGATCTGTAACGCCAGAGGGGCCAGACGCTCATTGTGTCAACTGCTCGAAGGCATCATTCTCAAAGAAGATTTACTCCGAGCAATCCTTCGTACAGCACTACCTGTTCTTCTCGCTAAAGCCTATCGTGAAGGAGCTCGTCCGCTCTGTATGGGATGCTTCTGGTGGGGACCATTGGCGGCTCACGATGCTCGTGCACCAGGAACTTTCTGCGCTTTCGCAAAAGAACGCCATGAAACGTTGCTTCAATTTTTGTTGGAAGGGCAACCGCTTGAGGATAATGCACTTGCCGTTGACCGATTCAAAGACTACCGTCCCGAAATCGTATACGAGGACCGTGACATCGTCGCTGTCAACAAACCCGAAGGAATGCTCTCAGTTCCCGGGAAATTACCCGTAACGGATCTGTTTACGTTTATGCAGAAGCACTACGAGGGCCGCAGTCCCATATTGCTTTTGCACCGTTTGGATATGGCCACTTCCGGCGTGGTCATTTTTGCCAAAAATAAAGAAACACACCGAGCGCTCCAACAAGCCTTTAGCACCGGCGCTATTCAGAAGTGCTATATCGCACTTTTATCCAACACGCCCAATAAATCTCAAGGCGCTATCGATTTGCCGTTATGCTTAAACCCTTACGAGCGCCCGAGACAAATGGTGGAGTTCGCTTACGGCAAACCGGCCCTCACAAATTTCAAAGTGCTAAAAAAATATGATGATGGGCGCTGCCGCGTGGCCTTTTTCCCACTAACAGGCAGAACACACCAACTGCGACTTCATGCCGCGCACCACCTGGGACTCGGTTGTCCTATCGTGGGCGATGATCTGTACGGAACGCCTGACTCCAGACTGTATTTACACGCCCAATCTTTGACTTTCACGCACCCCAAAACGGGCAAAGTGTTGACTATTGAAGCCTCCTGCCCATTTTGAGCATTGAAGCGCAATTGCCATATTCGAAAATTCTGAAAAACCTCAAATCATTGAAATCATTAGGTCGCCTGAAAATTATTGTGAAGGTTTAAATATTACAAACGAACACAACGTTACAAATATGACGCTTTTAGGTTACGCCTCGATAGCCATTTCAAAGTTATCATAGTGGCCTTACTCAACGCCGTCAGAGTTAACACTTATCCGTCCTCCCACATTACTGTATTGCCGAATAAAGCTGATTCCGAGCGGCCAAGCGATAACCAAGGCATAAATTTTGCCGTCACCAAGAAAGAAGAAAAATGAGCGCTTTTAACCCCAAGCTTTCACCGAGTTCGTCTATTGTCAAAAGTTTATTTGTTGGCCTACTTGGAACAATCCCGTTAATCACTTTTGCCGAAGACACCGGTATTTTCACAGGCAAAAAAGATCTTGGCACATATCATGAAGACAGCGAACTTTTTGTTGATTTTAATGGCAGTGCTAAAGGCTCTTACTCAGACAATACTTTTACGTTTGATATTGAAGATACGGACTGGGAAGGTAACTACATTCATATTTTCGCCGCCGTAGATGATTCAAATAACGCCAATGGCGGTGTTTTACAAGACAATCGTCTTATTTTTGTCAAAGGAAATTTAGGCACCAACTCTTCGGGCAACGGCGGCGATGTTTACCTTTATGGGGCATATTCGCTAATGGGCGATGTCCAAAACAACAGTGTCGAAATACAAGGCGGAACTTTCTCGGCCAATTACGATGTGTACGAAGGCCGTTACGGTCGTATTGTCGGTGGTTGGTCTGAAAACGGCGATGTAATCAGCAACAAAGTACAAATCTCTGGAGGCACATTCGGTAGAAATATGGATATTATGGGCGGCAGAAGCACATGGGACTCCAACCAAATGCAATTATTTGCCTATAACTCCGTGGAAATTGACGGCACAAATAATGTCAGCATTGGTGTCGGTACCACAGGATTGGACTCCCCCAATATTTACGGTGCTTATGCAACGATTGCCCGAGCAAAAAATAACACGGTCACCATTACCAACTTAAAAGATCAAGGTAAAGGTCAAAAGTTTCAAACCATTGTCGGAACCTTCTTAGATACTGGTAGCGAAGCCGTCCAAAACGGCGTAGAGATCAGTAATTCTGAATTCGCAGCTAACGCCATCGCTGGGGTGCAAACCGGTTGGGGCTCAAGCGAGGATGTGGTCGATTCAAACTACGTACGAATTCAAAATTCTACGATTCGGCTTTATAAGTACGATGGTATTGAGGCGAGGATTTCTGGTTCAGATAGCGGCAGTAACAACGAAACAAGCGGCAACACCGTTATCATTGAAAACTCGACGATCTCGAATACTTCCGAGGATTCAACCGCTTATATCACCGCGGCTCACACGGCCGGCGGCGATGTTCATGACAATGTGGTTTATCTCAAAAATGTCTCGACAGAAGGCAATGTTGTCATTTCCGGCGGTTCCTCCACAACAACAGAGGATAGTTACACTGGAAATATCTACACCGGCCATGTCTACAGCAATCACGTCATTGTCGAAGGCTCTGACAATGACCTGGAAAATGCAATCCTTTTAGGTGGCTTAAGTAACGATAGCAACTACATTAGTGATAACTCTCACATTAGTGATAACTCTCTGCACCTTGTTAATTTTTCGGGCAAGGTCGGTGCTATTGATAATTTCGACACCATCGTATTTTCGGATATCGAGTGGAAAGAAGACACTACGGTTTTAACGATCACTAACCAAGCCAATACAGACCTTTCTAATACAACGATTCGAGTTGAAAATATCATTTTCGGCACCACCGTTTCTGATTATTTGGGAGAGTCTCTTACTCTAATCAAAAATGATGGCGGAACAATTACTTTCAACCAAGCCTATAAAAGAGGCGTTGAAGTTGTACTGCCTCAAGACTTACTCTCTGAGAGCCACGGCACAATTCAAACAAGCGAAGACGGCAGTTCTCTTGAGTTGGAGGTTGATGGCACGTTATATCAGAACCAACAACTTAAACTCGTCAGCAACAATCGAAACTTAGAAATCTTCTTTGTTAATCAGGCTGCCGAATTGGTGATGGACAACTTGGATATCACCGGGGACCAACATCAAGAAGGCGTGAGAACTTTCGCCTCCATTGACGGTGTGGACAACCAATACAAAACAGACTCTCATGTCGACTTACACGGTATCAGCTTTATCGGTGGAGTCGGCCTCATTAAATATCTTGGAGACTCATCGCTCGTAAGCAACCTCTTTGTCGAAGCCGGTCGAGGTAATTTCAGAGAAGATACCTCTTATAGCAATATCTCTCGACATATCAGTGGAGACGTGCGTTTAGCCGGTGGCGGTGTTTCTGCACGTTTTAACCATCACTCAGGTTTTTATGTTGAAGGCTCTTTGCGTGGTGGTTATGTCGAAAATGAGCTCACTGATGGTCTAATTGACGGTAGCGGCAGATCTGTGGGCTATGAAAATGATTCCTTCTACTTTAGTACCCACGCAGGTTTAGGCTGGCAAATTCCTATCGCTCAAAACTTGCTGTTAGACATTTACGGTAAATCGTTCTACACCTATCTGCCCGAAGACGACACGAACATATACGCCGATGGTCAAGACACTAAAGTTGAATTTAAGTCCGATGAAAGCTTCCGCATTCGTACGGGCGTTCGTCTTTATTACACCAACCCGCAACACCTTACGGGCTATATCGGTCTTGCCTATCAACGTGACTTCTCGTCAGACGTTGAGATCACCGTTGATGCTCAAGAAATTCTGGATACCAAAGGTATGAGAGGCGATATCGGCATGGGCGAATTAGGACTGCGCTATGCCCATCCTGAAAAACCATGGCACTTTGATGCCAAGATTCGAGGACACGTTGGTCAACGTCAAGGGATCAGCGGCAAAGTATCCGTAGAGTATCTTTTCTAAAACAAAAAAACGGTCCTCGGAGCGACGGACCAGTCACCCGAAGACCGTTGTAAACCGCCAATATCGTTCATGCCAAAATCCGTTGTTGCGTCGCCATTGACGGCTTTAGCTGCCAAATCTTTCCCGAAATTACCGCGTAGCTGAGCGCACAAAGCATCCATTGCCAAGACACCGCCCAAAGCGCCGTGTGACAACTTGCGGCTCCAAACTGTAAGGCCGTAAGCACTCGCACAATACTGAGACTGAAGGCTATAAGAGCAAAAATCCGAGCCTTCCCCGGCTTTCTCAAGCCATAGACAAAATATCCCAACATTGGGAAAATTTCGTCGCCCACAGGCACTTCAGCTCCGATAGCCTTCGCGCCAACATTTACTTGTTGCGGCAGGCTGTTGATCGTCCTTTTACCAAAAAACTCATCAAGACCCATCCCGGTATCGGTTGGTCCATCGAAGATTAAAGATTCGCTAGGCGGCTCAGCCGCCTAGCGACATTTTTGTAGAAAGACATTGAAAGCGCATCAACAAAAGAGCAAACTCTTGGTATTGCACCAAGGATGTACACACGATGCTTGAGATGTTTCTTTTTCATTTTAAGTTGTGCCTGCCGCTTTTTCTGTTGGTCTTAATCGGTTGGGGACTCATAAAAATCCGCTTGTTTGATAAAACAACAACCGGTGTTTTATCCGGCTTTACGTTCCGTTTTTTAATGCCCGTTCTCCTCTTTCAACTCATGAGCGGGTTATCTGAGATGCCAGCCGTGGATTGGCGGGTACTTATTGCCTTTTTCGGTTCTTGCATCGTGATCTATTGCTTAGGACGGCTTTTAGGCGGATTCTTTAAGCTCGATAACACCGGAAAAACCATCTTCGGCATTGCTGCGATTTTCGGCAACAACGTACAGTTAGGCGTTCCTATCGTTCAAGTCAGTTTGGGCGATGCTGCGATGCCTACAATCAGTATTTTGATTATTTTCAGCGTACTACTACTGTGGTCTGTTGCTATTGCCAGTGTTGAATTAGGCAAGGAGTCAGCCGGCATTCGTGACTGGCGCAAAATTGTTCGCCCGATGACTCGAGTGTTTAAAAATCCAGTGATCATCGGCATCATCACGGGAAGCCTCTTTAGTTTCAGCGGGCTTGAAATGCCTCAGTTTGCCGATAAAACCATCCAATACATTGCATCGGCGACCGGCCCCATTGCTTTGATTGTGGTCGGCATGGGCTTGGCTCAACATAGTTTCAGCGCCGCCCTACCCAAAGGCCTTGGCATCTCGACACTAAAAATTATCGTCCACCCGCTGATCGTCTATATTTTTGCTCGTTTGATCGGACTCGGCGATATTGAAACCCAGGCCTGTGTCATCACGGCCACGCTTCCTGTTGCGATTAATATTTACATCATGGCCAGTGAGTTCAAAAGTCAGGAAGGAGCAGCCAGTAACGCCATTTTTGTATCGACGTTTCTATCAGCGCTCGTCATTCCCTTTGCACTTACTTTATTAGGCGTCACGGTTGTTCCTTAAACGCCGCTAACGGATTGCGATATGAACGTTTTCCTTAATTTGGCTCGTGGTAATGCGCTTGGTCACAAGGATTTGGATAAAACGCATGACATTTTAGAAAGCGTCTGTGATTACTGGAGTGAGTCGGCTCGAGAGAAAAATTTAACCCTTGTGTTTGAATCGACAGGTACGTGTCCTGGAGTTCAACCGCCTGTACTTCTAAGCACTGTTGCCAGTAACCTCGTTCGCAATGCCATCCGCTATACCGATGAGGGCTCGGTAACCGTTCGAGAAACTGAAAAAGGATTTGAAGTCATCGACACCGGTATCGGGATTGCGGCTGATCAACGGGAACGCATTTTTCAACCCTATACACGCGCAAGCAATAAAGGTGGCGGGATCGGTATGGGTCTATCGATTGCCAAGCGAATTTGCGATCGCTTAGGTTGGAGCATTGAGTTATTAGAGTCTGAAAAAGGGGCACATTTCAGGGTGAATTTAATTCATGCTCAAGAGCCAGTCCTGCTTGACACATTACCCAAATCGGAAAGTACTTAATTTCTCTCTCCCCAAACCAAAAGGCGCCTAAAAAGCGCCTTTTGGTTTGTTTGACGTACTCCCTCGACTAGATCGACGGATTCTGGGTTCAAACGCCAGATGCCGGCTGACGCGGGCTAACACTGACTCACCTTGACGGACGAACGTCCCGCCCGTTTGGTAAAGCTCAGACTTAAGCGTGAGCGGCTTCCGAGAATTGAATATTGTGAAGATTGGCGTAAACACCACCTTTAGCCATCAATTCCGCGTGTGTGCCCACTTCAACGATATGACCGTTTTGCATAACGACAATTCGGTGAGCATTTTCAATTGTTGATAAGCGGTGCGCGACCACAAAACTCGTACGTCCTTGCATCAGCTTATCGAGCGAAGCTTGGATGAATTTTTCGCTTTCGGTATCCAACGCACTCGTTGCTTCGTCTAAGAGCAAAATCGGAGCGTTTTTAAGTAATGCACGAGCAATAGAGACACGTTGACGTTGACCGCCAGAGAGCTTCGCGCCCCCTTCGCCCACACGAGTATTAAAGCCATCGGGCAACGATTCGAAGAAAGGCAACAGATAAGCGGCTTCTGCTGCCCGACGGATATCTTCATCAGTAACTTTTTCTCGGCAACCGTAGGCAATATTGGCAGCGATTGTGTCATCAAACAAAATGACATCTTGGCTCACCAATGCGATTTGAGCGCGGAGACTCTTTAAGGTCAAATCTTTTTGACTGATGCCATCAATCAAAATATCACCCGAGGTCATGTCCCAGAAACGCGGAATCAAATTGATAAGAGTCGTTTTACCGGAACCTGAAGCTCCAACCAAAGCAATGGTTTCACCAGGATTGACTTCAAGCGAGAAGTTTTCCAAAGCAGGCGTTGTTGATCCATCATACACATGCGTTACATTGCGGAAACTGACCGCACCGCTTGCCCGTTCAATCGTTTTTGTCCCGGTGTCAACTTCCGGAGCCTCATCGATCATCTTAAAGACGCTTTCCGATGCAGCCGACATCGTGGCCACCGTACCATTTAACGAAGACAAGTGACGGATCGGTTGCATCAACAAAAGCATGGCAGACAAATACGTTGTAAATTCGCCCATGGAGAGCATGCCACGTTGCGCTTGCAAAAGAGCAAATACCACAACAACCGACACACCCATCATTGTCACCAATTGCGTGAGCGGCGTTCCGGCCGTTTTCACGGCACGCATACGCACAGACAGTCGAGCTAATTTTTCGTTGATGCTGCCGAATCGACTCTTTTCATATTCGTAAGCATCGTAGACCTTTACCACTCGTTGGCCTTCATAGGCTTCCTGAATCGCTACACTCATTTCACCCATCGTGTTTTGAGAGCCTAAAGCCAAGCGTTTAACCGTCTTGCTAATCCACTTCAAAATCAAGAATAGGAACGGCGAAATAACCAACGTGACAACCGTCAAAAGCCAGTTGTGATAAATCAAGATTGCCGTCAAAGCCACAATCTGCAAAGAGTCACGAATCATCACCGTGAGAAGTTCTACGGCAGAACCCAAAGCACCGGATGCTTCGTTGACGAACTTCGAAACGATCTTGCCCGACAGATAGCGCTGATAGGTTTGAGAAGACCAGTTGATCATTTGTCGGAACATCTGCGAGCGGATCGTGATCAATACGTCTTGAGAGACTTTCAGCAGAATGTAATTAGACAAATACTGTGTACCGCTGTGCAAAAGCGTAATCCCGATTAAACCAATCGGTGTCCACCACACAATGACCGGGTTGTGTTCATAAAAGCCCATATCGGTTAATTTACCGAGCAATACGGCAATTAACGAAGAGCTGGAGGAGCCGATCACCATGAACACAATGGCCCAAATAATTTTCTTGGTGTAAGGCGGCAGATAACCCATCAGTCGGCTGACGTATGGATCGCGGAAGAAAGGCAGTTTATTTACGATGCTCATTGCGGTCTTACAGTATAAAAATTTCAGTCATTTTAACGGGAGGTTTTCTTTGGCGCTCGTTTCACGCTGTTAGCTTGTGTAACACGCTTGCGTTCACGTCTTTTTGACTCGACAACGCCCACGTAACCCTTCTCGTAGACATCCTTTTTCGAGGCAAATTTACGCCCACCCTTATTGGCTCCCATGCCGGCCTTGGCCTTTGGTGCGTTAGCGCTGACTCTTCTGGTCACAGGTTTTGCTTGAGAATGAGAGCCTTCTTGAGCCGGCGCAACGACACCGGCGCGGGAGTTACCCGCTTTCAAATCCTCAATCCAGCCTTTGACCCATTGCTCGGACAAGCGCATTTTGGCTCCGCGAGGTAAGTCTTTTGGCAATAACACTGCTCCAAAACGCACACGGATCAAGCGTGACACTGTCAAACCAACGGCTTGAAAAACACGACGAACTTCTCGGTTACGACCTTCGGCTAGCATCACTCGGTACCAATGATTAGTTCCTTCGCCACCGATATCCTCCACACGTGTAAAGGAGGCCATCCCGTCATCGAGCTTAACGCCCTTGAGAAGCTTTTCCTTATTGTCCTCGCTTAACTCACCTTGCACGCGAACGGCATACTCACGCTCAATACGATAACGCGGATGCATAAGCATGTTGGCCAACTCGCCGCTCGTCGTAAAAAGAAGCACCCCTTCCGTGTTAAAGTCCAGTCGACCCACTGCAATCCAACGCTTGCCACGCAAGCGCGGTAAGCGGTCAAAAACACTGGGACGGCCTTCGGGATCGTCTGTTGAAACGATTTCTCCGGCGGGCTTGTGATACAAAAGTACTTCCGGAACGCTATCGCTCTTTGTCGCTCGTTTGACCAAACGACCTTTTACGCGAAGCGTGTCGTTAGGGCGAACACGGTCGCCAAGTTTGGCCACATCGCCGTTAACAGTCACAACACCCGTGGAAATTAATGCTTCCATCTCGCGTCGAGAACCTAATCCCGCATCAGCAAGCACCTTTTGAAGCTTTTCACTGGCCAAATCCACCACGGCGGCACTCACGGTTTTCACCTCATCGCGTCGAGCAACCGGTGCGAGCTTTTTCGCAGGCTTTCTAAACGGCGTACGCTTTGCCGCAGTCGCCACAGGCTTACGCGGACTTTTCGGTTTGGTCGTTCTCATCGTCTTCTTTAAATGTTAGGTTCAGAGCCAAAGACTCTAATTTGGCATGCTCGGCATCAATAGCAGCAAGAATGGACGTATCACTGCGGCGCTTAGCCTGCTGAGCTCCTTCAATCTCATTTTGACCTTCAAAAAGCTCAAAGGCGGCCGGTAGCGCTTCATCATCTTCAGGGCCTATGCTGGGCAAATCTTGTAGGGAATTCAATCCCAAATCGAGCAAAAATTGACGGGTTGTTGCCAAAAGCTCGGGATGCCCGACGGTTTCTCGTCGACCGATGACTTCAATCCAGTTACGATCCATTAACGTTTTAATGGCATTGGGATTGACGCTCACACCACGAATTTTTTCAATATCGCCACGAGTGACCGGTTGTCGATACGCGATCACGGCCAACGTTTCCATGACGGTTCGAGAATACTTCGGAGCTTCTTCGGGATGCAGCTTTCGCAAAATATCGCGCATCGCAGGCACCGATTGGAAACGCCACAATCCTTCGCCCACTTCTTTTAATTCCAACGCGCGTCCGCTCCAGTCGGCCTGCAACTCGATGAGCATGGTTTGTACTTGCACTTTACTGAAGCGTTTGTCCAAGCATTCTCGCAGTACGCCAATCGAAAGCGGTACTTCGCTTGTCAGCAAAGCACCTTCGAGCACATATTTCGGATTATCGTTTAAGTTAGTCAATGTCGACTTCTCCGTCGATGTAATACCAGCGACCGTTTTCTTTGACAAAGCGGCTTTTTTCACTCATCGTAAAAAAACGCCCATTGTCTTTTCCCTTGGCTTTAAATGTCACCCAAGCTTCTCGTTCGCCGTCTTGAAAACTCTCCACCGTCAAGCCCAACCATTTAATGGAATCGGGCATTAATACCTCATCCTTCGGGCAAGTTGAAGGGTGCCAAGTCGCCAACAGATAATCCCCACGCTTTTTCACAAAAGCGCTGTAACGACTTTTCATCAAGGCTAAAGCGTCAGGCGCAGCAAGTGACTCATGCCAGCGCCCGCAGCAGCTCTCATACTCAAGCGCGCTGCCACACGGGCACTGTAAATTCTCTTTTTGGCGCTTCGCTTTAGCCATCAAGTCTCTCAGCAATTAGGCGTTGTCACGTTCTGCACGAGCGTGGCGACGACGATCGATTTCGCTCAAGTAACGCTTTCTCAAGCGAATCGTGTGCGGAGTGATTTCCACCAATTCGTCATCATTGATGAACTCCACTGCGCTTTCCAACGTCAATTGCACGGGCGGCACCAAACGAATGGCTTCGTCGGTACCCGAAGCACGAATGTTGGTCAATTGCTTGCCACGAATCGGATTGACAACGATGTCATTGTCGCGAGAGTGAATCCCAATGATCATGCCTTCATAGAGCTTGTCACCGGGCTTGACAAACATACGGCCACGATCTTGCAGCTTCCACAAGGCGTACGCCACGGCTTCACCGTCATCTTGGCTGATCAATACACCGTTGCGACGTTCACCCACATCACCTTCTTTGATGGGACCGTAGTCATCGAACACGTGGCTCATGATGCCCGTGCCGCGACACATTGTCATGAATTCGCTTTGGAAGCCGATCAAGCCGCGAGCAGGAATTCTGTATTCCAAGCGTACACGTCCCTTACCGTCGGGTTGCATATCTTGAATTTCACCTTTACGGCGACCGAGTTCTTCCATCACGGCACCTTGGTGATCTTCTTCCACGTCAACGGTGAGCACTTCGTACGGTTCCATCTTTTGACCGTCGATTTCTTTAAGCAACACACGGGGACGAGAAACGGCCAATTCATAGCCTTCACGGCGCATGTTTTCAATCAAAATCGTCAAATGCAATTCACCACGACCGCAGACTTCAAACACCGTTTCATCATCGGTGAGCTTCATGCGCATGGCGACGTTGCTCTTTAATTCACGCTCCAGACGTTCTCGGATTTGGCGGCTAGTCACAAACTTGCCTTCACGACCGGCCAAGGGGCTGGTGTTGACTTGGAAGTTCATGGACAACGTCGGTTCATCCACCTTAAGAAGCGGCAGAGCTTCGGGCTGATTGGCATCGGTAATCGTCGTACCGATCAAAAGGTCATCAATACCATTGACCAACACGATGTCGCCGGCTTGAGCTTCATCGACTAGTTTGCGGTCCAAGCCTTCGAACATCAAAAGTTGATTGACCTTGACCTTCTTGGGCGTATCTTCAGGACCGTTCATGATGCAAACTTCTTGACCGGCACGGATGCGGCCGCGATGCACACGACCGATACCGATTTTGCCCACGTAGCTCGAATAATCCAACGAGCAAACTTGCAATTGCAACGGACCGTTCGGATCATCATCACGCACGGGCACTTTTTCAATCACGATATCGAAAATGGCACGCATATTGCCGATTTTCTTTAATTCTTCGATATCTTCGGAAAAACCAGCAACGCCTTCCAAAGCCGAGCAATACACAACCGGGAAATCAAGTTGTTCTTCGGTTGCGCCCAACTTGTCAAAAAGGTCAAACGTTTGATTTAAAACCCAATCAGGGCGAGCACCCGGACGGTCAATCTTATTGATAACCACAATCGGCTTTAAACCTAAAGCCAACGCCTTGCGGGTCACAAAGCGCGTTTGCGGCATCGGCCCTTCGACAGCGTCAACGAGCAACAACACACCGTCAACCATCGAGAGCACACGCTCGACTTCTCCGCCGAAGTCTGCGTGCCCCGGGGTATCAATGATGTTAATGTGCGTGCCTTCATATTCCACGGCACAGTTCTTAGCCAAAATAGTAATGCCGCGCTCACGTTCCAAATCGCCGCTGTCCATTACACGTTCTTGGACTTCTTGATTGGCGCGGAAAGTCCCCGCAGCACGTAATAATTTATCAACCAGGGTCGTCTTACCGTGGTCAACGTGTGCAATGATCGCGATATTGCGAATAGCACGAGTTTCAGTCATATTGTTTGCCTCAAATTCTTATTTATTGGCGATTAATCGTTCGGGTTGCAAAACGCCGCGCTCGTTAACGCGGGCTGTTCCCACCATTTTCTTATCCGGTCCGTATACACGGACACGATCACAAGGTTCCAGTCCCATGGCCAAACGTTGACCGTGACAGAATCTCGTGCATTGTTCTTCTGTTAAATACACCGCTTCAAGCGTTTGCATCAGCGCATCAAGCGGCTTTAGCTGAGCGAGTCTTTCTTCGGGAGCCATGTCGCGCAATGCCTGCAATTCAACGGCTTCGGACAAGGACAATGGTCCCACCGCCGTGCGGCGCAACGCCTTCAAATAAGCGCCACAGCCCAAAGCCTTACCAATGTCTTCTGCCAACACTCGAATATAGGTCCCTTTGGAGCAAGTCACACGAACTGTCAAAGTGCATTCTTCATAAGAAAGCATCACAAGTTCTGCAATATGCACCTGACGCGGTTCAAGATCGATACTTACACCGTCTCGAGCCAAATCGTAAAGGGTCTTTCCATCGCGCTTCAGAGCTGAAAACATCGGAGGCGTTTGCATAATGTCGCCTCGAAATTGCTCCAGCACGGCCTCAATGTCAGCCTCAGTCGCAGACACTTCAGATTCGGAGATAAACTCCCCTTCCAAGTCTCCCGTTGTAGTCGTACGACCAAGACCGATTTTTGCTTCATAGGTCTTATCGGCCAAAAGCAAATCGGCAGAAAACTTCGTAGCCTCCCCGAAGGTGATCGCCAGAAGACCGCTAGCGAGCGGATCAAGCGTCCCGGTATGCCCTGCTTTTTGTGCATTCAATAGCTTTCTTGCCGTCTGTAACGCGGCGTTGGATGTCACCGCATAAGGCTTATCCAAAAGCAACACTCCATCAACGGGCAATCCTTTTCTACGCATTACTCGCCCTTGGTTTCTTTCATCGCCTGAGCGATTAATTGATCCATTTCAAAGCCGCGGCTCACACTCTCATCGTGCTCAAAGTGCAACGTCGGCACCGTATGAATCGACAAGAGTTTAAATAAGTGATTGCGCAGCATACCCGCAGCAGCGTTTAAGCCATCACGAGCCTGTGCAGCATCGGCACCGATTACCGTAAAGTAAATCTTTGCGTGTGCATAATCAGGCGTAATTTCACAGCCCGTCAGCGTAACGAGACCCACTCGAGGATCGCGTACTTCCTGCGGAATCAAGCGAGCCAGATCGCGTTGAATCTGATCGGCAACGCGCTTGGCGCGTCCCGGTTTTGCAGCTCTCATGCTTTTAATTCCTTTCGTTTAGGGTTATGTTCTTTCAGCATGCCGAGTCGCTAAAGCCACTCGGCACCTCCTCTTTATTAAAGCGTACGGGCCACTTCGGTGACTTCAAAGATTTCGAGCTGATCGCCGACCTTGATGTCATCGTATCCCTTCAACGACAAACCGCACTCGAGCCCGGCCTTAACTTCACGAACGTCATCCTTGAAGTGACGCAAGGAGTTAAGTTCACCGGTCCAAATAACGACGTTGTCACGCAACAAACGAGCGTTGGCGGAGCGACGCACCAAACCTTCAAGCACCTTACAGCCGGCAATCATGCCAACCTTGGGCACTCGGATGCATTGACGAATTTCCACCATACCGAGCATCGTTTCGCGTTTTTCCGGAGTCAACATACCGCTCATGGCCGCCTTCACATCATCAACGGCGTCGTAAATGATGTTGTAGTAGCGGATATCCACATCATTGCTTTCGGCCAACTTACGGGCAGGAGCATCGGCGCGCACGTTAAAGCCGATGATGACGGCTTGGCTGGCAATGGCCAAGTTAACGTCTGTTTCAGAGATACCGCCTACGGCTTGATAGACAACCTGCACACGCACTTCATCGGTAGACAACTTCGAGAGTGCATGAACGATAGCTTCGGTCGAACCTTGTACGTCGGCCTTCACAATCAAGGTCAAGGTCTTTTGTTCACCATTGCCGGCATCAGCAAAGATGTTTTCCAGCTTAGCGGCTTGTTGCTTAGCCAACTTCACAGCACGATACTTACCTTGACGGAAGAGTGCGATTTCACGGGCCTTACGTTCATCGGGCAAGACCATGATTTCGTCACCAGCTTGCGGTACGCCGGACAAGCCTTGAATTTCAACCGGAATTGAAGGACCGGCTTCGGTAACAGCTTTACCCGTTTCGTTAATCATTGCACGTACGCGACCGAACTCTGCGCCCACCAAAACGATGTCGCCACGGTGAAGCGTGCCCGATTGCACAAGAATAGAAGCCACAGGACCACGGCCCTTGTCCAAACGAGATTCAATGACAAGACCTCGAGCAAGACCTTCACGCGGAGCCTTCAGTTCAAGCATTTCGGCTTGAAGAAGCACATTTTCGAGCAAATCGTCAACGCCTTGACCGCTCTTGGCAGACACTTCAATGAAGGGCACATCGCCACCCCATTCTTCAGGCATCACATCGTTTTGCACCAACTCTTGCTTGACGCGTTCAGGATTAGCCTCAGGCTTATCGATCTTGTTGATCGCAACAACCATCGGCACACCAGCAGCCTTGGAGTGAGCGATAGCTTCTTTGGTTTGCGGCATCACACCGTCGTCAGCGGCCACCACCAAAATCACAATATCCGTTGCCTGTGCACCGCGCGCACGCATAGCCGTAAAGGCTTCGTGCCCCGGGGTATCCAAGAACGTCACAATGCCACGAGGCGTTTGGACGTGATAAGCACCGATGTGCTGCGTGATACCACCGGCTTCACCAGCGGCCACTTTGGCGCGACGAATATAGTCAAGCAAACTCGTCTTACCATGGTCAACGTGACCCATGATCGTCACAACCGGCGGACGCGGCAAGGCAGGAGCGGTATTGCTTTCTTGAATATCGCCCAAAATCGCTTCCGGATCATCCGGTTTTGCAGCAATCGCACGGTGACCCATTTCTTCGACAACGATCATGGCCGTATCTTGATCAAGCATTTGGTTGATGGAAACCATTTGTCCCATCTTCATCAAAGTCTTAATGACTTCGGTTGCCTTGACGGCCATTTTATGGGCCAAGTCAGCCACGCTGATCGTTTCAGGAATACTGACTTCACGCACCACGGGTTCGGTGTTTTGAACCTGTTGTTGCTTCGTTTGTTCATGACGACGATTGTTACGGTTCTTTCGATTACCGCGCCATTGTTCGCCTTCATCTTGATCCATCACGCGGGCATTACCCTTGTTGCCGCCACGGTGCTTGCCGTTGTCATCCCACTTGCTGGCCGCACCATGACCGCCACCGGCATGTTTGGCGTTTTTCTTCTTTCCGCCCTCATCATCGCGTTCGATCGCTGGCTTGTTGCCCTTTTTCTTATCAGAGGTTTTTTTCGCTTCAGACGGTTTTTCAGCCTTAGCTTTTAAGACTTGCTTGGGCTTATTCATCATTTCGCGAATTGCTCTGGCTTCTTCCTCGGCGCGACGCTTAGCTTGCTCACGACGAGCTTTTTCTTCGGGATCCATTTGCGGCTTTTGTTGCGCGCCCGATTGAGGTTTCTGGTGAGCCTGTTGAGCTTTTTGCTGAGATTGAGCCGGCTTGTTTTCGGTCTTACGACGAGCGGCTTCTTGCTCGGCTTTAGCCTTTTGAGCCTTTTCTTGAGCAGCTTTTTCTTCAGCGGCTTTTTGAGCAGCCTTTTCTTGGGCAGCTTTTTCCTGAGCGGCCTTTTCTTGGGCAGCCTTCTCTTGGGCCGCTTTTTGAGCAGCCAACGCTTCAGCCTCAGCCTTCATTTGAGCTTCCTGCTTGGCCTTTTCTTCAGCAGCCATCTTGGCGCGAGCCTCTTCAAGCGCACGAGCACGTTCTGCCGCGATTGCATCCTGACGAGAAGCGGCTCCAGCAGAGGGGTTTTTCACAAGCACACGCTTGCGTCGGACTTCTACCTTAACGGTGTGTTGACCGTCGGCTTGCTTAACCGTGGTCGTTTCTTTACGCGTCAACGTAATCTTGCGAGCTTGTGCCTGACGATCAGAGCGCAAAAACTCCACAAGCTTGCGCTTATCTTCTTGCGTGACAGTGTCCGTTTCTGAACTTTTAGAAATACCGGCACTTTTGAGTTGCTTGAGCAACTCTTGAGCCGTCAGTTTCATGTCTTTGGCTAAATCTAATACAGTCGAATTTGCCATATTTTCTCCTTTCATACCCAGTCGCTACATTCAATAACGCTTGATATGTTTAGTTATTGAACCAGTGGGCACGAGCAGCCAAAATCAACTTCGAGGCACGCTCTTGGTCAATTCCGCACATTTCCACCAATTCATCAACGGCTAATTCGGCCAATTCATCACGAGTCTTCACACCGTGAGAAACAAGCACATTAACCAAATCATTATCAATACCGTCAAGTTCAAGCAATTCAGGCTCGGCTTGGCGGAGGTTTTCTTCACGTTCCAAGTCTTGCATCAAGCACTTCGTGCGAGCACGTTCACGCAATTCCTTGACCGTGTCTTCGTCAAAGGCTTCGATTTCGAGCAATTCAGACTCAGGCACATAAGCGACTTCTTCGATTGAAGAGAAACCATTTTCAATCAAGATGTCAGCAACATCTTCGCCCACATCCAATTTTTCAACGAACTCGGCACGAATCTTATTGGTTTCTTCGTTACGCTTGGCTTGAGCTTCTTCATCGGTCATGATGTCGATCTTCCAACCGGTCAATTCGCTGGCCAATCGCACGTTTTGGCCGGCACGACCGATTGCGATCGCAAGGTTGTCTTCATCGACCACCACTTCCATCGTGTGGGAGTCCTCAAGCATCACGACACCAGAGACCTTAGCCGGTTCCAAAGCGCTCACCACGAATTGAGCCGGTTCATCATCCCAAACAACGATGTCGACACGTTCGCCGCCCAACTCATTGGAGACCGCATTCACACGAGTGCCTCGCACGCCAATGCAGGTACCCACGGGATCAAGGCGAGCATCCTTAGCTTGAACGGCGATCTTGGCACGGCTGCCCGGATCACGAGCGGCGCTCTTGATCTCCAAAAGACCTTCTTCGATTTCCGGTACTTGAAGCGCAAACAATTCTTTAATAAATTCAGGGCACGTACGAGAAAGGAAAATTTGTTGCCCCTTGCTCGTGCGATCAACACGAGCCACGTAAGCACGTACACGATCACCCGGACGCATCGATTCCTTGGGCAACATTTCAGAACGCGGCAAGCGAGCTTCAACCTTGCCGATTTCCACAATAGCGTCACCCTTGTCCACACGTTTAACCAATCCCGAAATGACCTTTTCGTCACGGGCCAAGAATTCCACCAACATTTGTTCGCGTTCTGCATCACGCAAGCGTTGCAAAATCACTTGCTTGGCGTCTTGGGCGAAACGGCGGCCAGAACTGTTGACATTGTCGATTTCGACACGGATGTAGTCACCGACTTCCAAATCGGGATAATCATCATGAATGTCAGAGAACATTTCTTGACGATCAGGCTCTTGCAAACCTTGATCATCGGCAACGACCAACCAGCGACGCCAGGCGCGGTAATCACCCGTGTCACGGTCAACTTGTACTTCCACATCAGCGTCTTCGCCGGAGAAATGAGCCTTTTTCACAGCAGATGCCAAAGCCATTTCCAAAACGCCGAACACCACCTCGCGCGGCACGTTCTTTTCTTGTGCCAACACTTCAACCATTTCAAGCATTTCGCGATTCATTTGTTTATTTTCCTTTGAAGTTTAATTCTGCAATTAAGTGAGCTCGATCTACGTCTGCAATCGGGAAACTCACTGCCACAGGCTCAACCGTTGCAAGCTTTTTGCCGCGCTTTTGCGCAATGCGCTCACGAGCGGCTTGGGCCGGCGTTTTGGCAGGTTTTTCGTCTGTAAATAAAAAGTCGATAACAGCTTCGGCACCCTCGCCACGCACGCCTTGAATACGACCGTCAAGTTTGCGGCGACCGGCTTCCGGGAACCCCTCGGCCATCAATGGCGCAAAGAGTTCAACGTGAGCCAATGAGCCGATAAAGCGTTCCCAATCCTTGAGTCGCTTCAGCGGTCTTTCAACGCCCGGCGAAGACACTTCAAGGCGCTCGTAGTCAATATTTTCAACTGTGAAAACGTGTGTGAGCTGATTGCTGACACGCTCACAGTCATCGACTCCGACGCCATCGGCGCTGTCGATCGTGACACGAATCATTCCACGCGGCAGATGTTCCAAATCGACAAATTCGAAACCCATGCCGACAACGGTTTGTTCGACGATTGTCACAAAATTTGTTGTCGAGTCATTCATTACGTTTATTACTCTTTACGCTTAAAATCCAAAAAAATATGGGCTCTATGGCCCATCCATCCCCTGTTGGAGAGTTTTTAACCCTCTCACAGGTTTGTGCAATCCATCTTTTGCCTTTAAAAACAAAAGTGCACACGACGCCCATACCCGCCTCCTGAAGCCCTTGTACGGACCTTGGAATGGGGTACAAAATAATAAAGGCACTTTGATAAGTGCCTTTATTGTTTTTATCTTCGCCGAATTATACAGAGTGTATTTAAAAAATCAAACACTTAGAGGACTTTTTCGTGTTTTTTCTAAACAATATCGATAAAGATTTGAAAAAAAGAATGTCCGCCTGTTCAAAGTTGATTGGCAGAAAGTATTCGATTGACAATCGATGCAAAAAGGTTAAGATTTCTTCTCACCGAAGTTTTCCCAAATTTCGGCCCTTCTGGCAGGGGCATGGTGAAGTGGTATCACAACGGATTCTGATTCCGCTATTCTTGGTTCGATTCCAAGTGCCCCCGCCAACAAATCTTTCCCCATCCCCGTATTAAGCCCCATATCGCATCCGCTTTTTGTCCGATAGACTATTTCTGTTAACTCCAATTTTGTGCTCAACACACAAACTGCCAATGTTAATCCTCGGTACGCGATCGTTGACTCTCATTTACATTATCTGGACTTTTTACAAAGCACTGACGGATTAACCAAGCTCACCGAGGCTTTGGATTCTGCCGGCGTTCCATGCTCTGTACTATTTGGCATGCCAATGGTGAAGATGTGGGACGAAGATGCCCCTGTTAAACCGTCTTACTATATGTCCAATGACTCGCGCTGTTATCACTATAGCGCCACGGACTATATTTTCTTAAAGCATCTCAGCGATGCTCCTCAAGAGGTTCAAGCTCGCTTTCTGCCCTTTATCTGCGGTGTTAACGTCAGTAAAATCGCTTCATGATTGGCACCGATGTCGTAGGCCATTGGACAAGTTACAAGCCTAATGTCACGAAGTACTAAGCGTTGTTAGATCGCATGAAACCCAGTACTGTGGCCAAGGTATGTCGTGACAACATATTGGAACTTTGCCGAGTTTGATAACTTTGGAAGATGGGCGTTAAATTTGCCAACGCCCACTCTAACCCTTGAGCAATACTTATTCTTTTGATAGAATTCGCTCTTCCACGTGGAGAGATGGCAGAGTGGTCGAATGCGCCGGACTCGAAATCCGGTATACGGCTCGTTCGTATCGAGGGTTCGAATCCCTCTCTCTCCGCCAAAACACTGTCCCATACAGTCTTAAGCTGTATGGGATTTTTTGTATCTATAGTGATTTCCCCTTATATATCAAGACACTTCATCGTATCAAGCTGTTTCAAGTTGTCCCATATCATCTAATATCTTTTGGTGTACAAGTTGGTGGGTAAATAATAAAATAATTCTTGACCACTGCCTTTTGGTGGGAATTATTCATAAGAGGAAGCTTTATGCCCAAAATTATTCATCCTCTAACAGCAATAGAAGTAAAAAATCTTAAGAAAGACGGAGTTCATGCTTTAGGCGGTGTTCAAGGCTTATGTCTGCGTATCAGAGGCGCTCATCGCGCTTATATCCTTCGTTATTCATTTGATGATAAACGTCGTGAAATTACACTTGGCTCTTATGCAACCATTACCCTCAAAGTAGCTAGAGACAAAGCTAGCGAGTATCGCGCCATGATTGAAAATGGTCAAGATCCTATTGAAATCCAACAACAAAATGTTTTAATGCGCCAACAAGAGCGCAAAGCTCGAGAGCTATCTGAACTTACTTTCAAGAAAACTGTTGAAAGCTATGAGCAATACCAAGATCAGTTACAGGCTTGGACCTCTGAGAAGGAAAAGGCGTTATTTTTAGGACGTCTAGGCAATCACATTCTTCCTGTCATTGGAAATATGACGCTTAACGAAATCCGTCCAAAAGAAATTGCTGATGTGCTAAGGCCTCACTGGACAGCACATCCAGCACTTGCAAAGAAGCTCCGTCAAATTACTCGCCAAATTTTTTCTTGGGCAAAGGCACAAGAATTGCTTATTGGTGACAACCCGGTAGACAACCAAGTGCTTCAGCATCTATTGCCTCGTTCAAAAAAAGAACTTCGACACCATGCAATGCTTGAAATCAAAGATGTTCCTCGCTTTATGAAGCGCCTACATGAGTGCCCAAGTATTTCTGCGAAATGTTTGGAATTTGCAATTTTGACAGCAACACGTTCTGCTAACGCTCGCTTTGCTCAATGGTCAGAAATTGACTTTGATAAAGGCCTGTGGGTTATTCCTGCTCAAAAGATGAAAGTCAAAACTCACGAACACCTTGTACCTTTGAGTAAACAAGCTATTGATCTTCTACGTAAGCTTCACGAGCACATAATCTCTGACTATGTTTTCGCTTCACCAGTTGGTAACAGCTTTCTTTCAGATGGCTCGCTAAAGACTGTCATCAAGCGTCTCCATATGGAAGCATTGACCAGAGGTGAAAAAGGCTTTGTAGACCCTAAAATGATGAATAGAAGGGGTGATCCTGCTGTGGCAACACCTCATGGTATTGCCAGAGCTTCTTTCAGGACGTGGGCTCAAGATGATGAGCTTGGAAATGATGAACGCTACTCTGATCGTGTTGCAGAGCTCTGCCTTCATCATATGACTAAAGACACTTACAAAGGCGCATACAACCGCGCTGAGATGATGAAAAGCCGGGCAGAAATGATGCAAGCTTGGGCTGATTTTTGTTTAGGAGATAAATCATGAGCAATTTCTTTGGAACCTCCGAGTTTTCGTTATCAATTCCAGAAATGAAAAGTCTTTTAGAGTGTCAGTCTGGATGGACTATCGCAGAAGCCTGTTTTTATTTAAGCGGTCGACAGGAGGTCGTGGATTATTTTGGTCCAGGGATGAGTCTTCATTATGAAATCTATGAAAACTTTCAAAAAACAACCGTTGTGGACAACAATTTTTCTCAGATTCATATTGATGATAAAGTCTATCCCGCATTAGAGGTTTTTGAGGATACCGTTTTGCCCGTTGAAGTCTATATGAAATGGGTGGAATTAAATTGGGATAATCTAGAGTGGAAGGACACAACGGGAGAGAAAGTAGAACCCGAAAATACTACCTTCAAAAGACCTTTCCCCATGATCTATTCTTTGTACAAAGATTCCATCCAAGTTATCGACAGTGACTACCTTCGAGATGCAAACTGGTTGGTTGAAAAAGGGGTACCGATAGATTCTTTCATTCGTGCATGCGCATACACTTACCGAACATATTGGGACTGTTATACAGATGGAAATCCTGTGCCATCAGCAAAAAAGATAGAAGATGATTTAGCAAATAAACCGTATATCAAGAATCAAAATGTTGCTTGCTTCGTCCAGCGGTTTGTTCGACCGAAACGCTATTCAAGGCAAAATGAAAATTCAAAAACTCGTGAAACGAGAAAATCCATTGATAAACAAAAGAAAAATCGCACCGATTCGCATTCTTGAATTAAACGCAAAATACGTTTCATGTTTACAGTCATCGAATTGCTCGGGATAATTCTTCTCAAGAAAACAATGTCACGGAGAAGAAAAATGCAAGACGGCTTAATACGAGTGACCGAGCTAGCTACGATGCTTTCGGTTAGTCGATCAACGATTTGGAGATGGGTTAAGGGCAATTCAACGTTCCCTAATCCAATTAAGGTTAGCGATAAGGTTACAGCCTGGCGCAGAAATGAAATTCAAGACTGGTTACAGTCAAAGGAGGGGCGCACAAAAAAAGCGTTTATTGAATAAATAAGGGCCATGCCCAAGGACTTTGAGTTGACTATGTTTGGCGACTGACAACTCAAAGAATTTTAAAACCGGCTGACCCTTGGTGTGATGTTAGCACATTCGCTCCGAGGGCAGTCATCGGTGGAGACATTCATGACTGCCTTTTCTTTTATCGGCAATCATATCAATTTTGAGATTTTAATTCTCTCTCCACACGATATCCGATAAGGAGTATTCATGACTAAAAAGTATTTTGCATCATTATTGGATGCATGTAACGCGGTTGCTGTAGAACCGGTCAGTGAATTTTCTTTGGTGCCGAATCGTTGGATTCGTGGGAATACCTTAAGACCAAACGGAAAATCTGACGCGTCATTCTTGATGTTTTCAGACGGTCAAGGTGGCATCGTGAAGAACTTCCAAACAGGAGATAGCGCTGTTTGGCACTACAAGAGTACAGAACATTCAACCATTTATGAACAGAAGAAGACTGTAAAAAATCTACGGCATGAACAGGCCATGAAGTACGAGAATGTTGCTAATAAGGCAGGTAATTTCTATGACAATCTACCAACGGCATTAGATCACGCCTATTTAAGAAATAAGCGAGTGCTTGCTACTGAAACGATAAAGATTGCCACCATCAATCAGTATGAACAGGCCCTTAATACTTCGGCATTCGGTTTAAAAGGCTCTCTACTTGTGCTTCCAATGTTTCACTTTGAATTATTGGATGGGCGTTTACAACTTTGCCTACGCACGCTTCAACTAATTGACGAAGCCGGAACAAAACGTTTCCTTAAGGGAGGCGCACTGAAGGGCTCATTTTGGCTATCACGAAAAGACTATGAGGCTTGGGTTGAATTAAAACCGGTCTTTGTTATTGGAGAGGGCATGGCAACAGTGCTTTCTGTCACGCAGAACTCCATGCATAACTCGGTTGGTGTTGCGGTTGGCGGGTGTCATAACTTACTACCAGTTGCGCAACATCTGAAAAGTTTTTTTAGTAGCTCGGATTTCGCAATTCTTGGTGACGTAGGTAATGGTGAACGTCAAGCACGAGTTGCCGCAAACAGTATCGGCGCCGAGCTTTTTATACCGTCATTTGATTTAGATGACATTGAAATCTTCCAACAGGCACATAACGGCAATAAGCCATCTGACTGGAATGATGTTTATGAAATTTTGGAGCTTCATCATGATTGACAAAAATAAAATTCAAAACCCGATCGATAAAACTGCCGAAGTTGAAACAAAAACCGTTAGGGTTGCTGATGGTTTTTATACGACGACAAACAGTGGGGTGTTCCTAACGCTTAATTCTGAAAACGAAGAGCCCGCTAACCCCATTTACATTTGTGGCCCCATTGAAATTGAATCCGTAGTAGCCGACTCTGAGAACAATAAATGGGGGAATCTTGTTAAATGGAAAGATGCACTTCAGCATGAGCATCAGAAAGTGATACATCGTAAAAACCTGATTCTGCATCCGACTGAAATTATTGGTGAACTCTGCGATGGCGGTTTAGACGTAAATCCCAAGGATGCTCGATCGAGAAATCCCAGAATAATTGAATTTTTGCTTAATGCAAAACCAGCCCAATTGACACGCACACTCAACCGTATTGGGTGGGTCAAGCTAGATGAAAAACATGGCTTCGTGTTGCCGGATCAATATTTTGGTTCCGCTGGTGGTGGGCGCGTTATCTATGCTCCCGAATACTCTGAACTACCTGATTTGACAACGTCTGGTTCTCTTCAAGATTGGCAAGATAACGTCGCTAAAAAAGCGACTTGTTCAAGTCGAGCTGTGTTGTCAATTTGCGCGAACTTAGCAGGTCCGTTGCTTCATGTGCTAGACAAGCCAAACACGAATTTTGGTATTCATATTCGTGGGAACTCATCGAGCGGCAAAAGCGTTGCTCTGATGATAGGAGCAAGCGTATCCGGCTCACCAAAGTTGTTACGCTCTTGGAGCGCAACGATAAACGGTCTTGAAGGTTATGCCCTTGCGAGCAACGACCTTACGCTTCACCTTGATGAGATCAACGAAAAGACGAATGCCTCTCGTGAGTTGGGACAGTGCATCTATAAATTGATGAATGGGACAAGCAAAGGACGAGCAAACGTTTTAGGAAATGCTAGGCCTACTAAGAAATGGCGCCTGATTGTCCTATCGAGTGGTGAACAAGGCTTAGCAGAAATCTTGTCTACGGAAACGGGTGAAGTTAATACAGGCCTTCTTCTTCGTTTGGTGGATGTCCCTGCAGATGCTAAGTGTGGCTTCGGTGTTAATGAAACCCTTCCTTCTGGTTGCCAGAATATTCAAACTTATGGCGCTCAAATGAAAGAAGCTGTCTCGAAGTACTATGGAACAGCGTTGCGAGCATGGTTGAGTCTTTTATTCGAACATATCGAAAACGGAGGACTCGAGAGCCTTAATCGGAAAATCAACAGCATAGTCCAACAGTTCGTAGAGAAGTATGCAAAAGGAGGTACATCTCAAATAAAACGCGTTGCAGAAGGTTTTGGCTTGCTAGTTGCCGCTGGTGAATTAGCTTCGGGTGGGCTTGACAGTACGAGGAATGTGACCTCTTGGGAATCGGGAACAGCCTTAAGGTCAATAAAAAAATGCTTCTTAGATTGGCAGCTCAACTTTTCACAGTTTCATTCAAATGAAGCTCAACAAGTCGTAGACCGAGTTTTGTACCTGCTCGAAGAGAAAGAGGCCAACTTTCTACCTTATGATAAGCCTGCTTTTGATGAAAAAATATTTCGGCCAAATCCTCAATATGGATGGATTCGTCAAGAAGAAAACGCCGATGGAACCATTATGAAAAAGTACTATTTTCAAGTTACTTCGTTGAAGAAAGCACTTGGTTATAAAAACCGAAAAGAAGCAATGGCGATGCTCATAGACTCTGGTCTACTCCTTCCACCTTCTAAAGATCCTGTTCGAATCCCTTTTGAAAATTCGAGCAGACGAGTCTGGATCTTTACTCCCGATAATCTAAAAGAAGAGTACCGGTCCGACTAAATATAAGAGTGCCATCGCAAGGTGGCTCTCTTATCTATTTTCGTAATGTATTTCTGTAATTTTTGTTATTGCTTTGATTTTTAACAACATTTTTCATTACGAAATGTATTTTATTTCTGTAATGTCGTAATTTTTCTCAAAAATAGACTCTATAACCCATTGATTCATAATAGATAATACAAAAATTACAAAATTACATTAAAAAAATGTGTTAGATGTCTTTTTACCCTATAGTCTATAAATTCATAACGAAACAATTCGAAAATATCTTTTTGAAATCAAAGTGTTAGTTTTTAAACAAGTGATTTAAAATATCTTAGATTTCAAAACAACAAGAGAGCGTTATGAAAGTTGGTTATAAGCGCGTGAGCACGATTGAACAAAATGATGCACGTCAGTTGACTGAATTGGAGCTTGAAAAAATTTTCACAGACCATGCATCAGGGAAAAACACTTCTGAGCGTCCTCAGCTACAAGCCATGATTGAGTTCATTCGTGAGGGTGACGAAGTTTATGTTCACAGTATGGATAGGCTTGCGCGAAACCTCAAAGACCTTCTCGGGCTGGTTGAGAAGATTCGTGATAAGGGGGCTTGCTTGTACTTTATGAAGGAAAACCTTCGGATTGAATCCAAGTCTCAACAAAGTCCCATAACCACCTTGATGCTTTCGATGATGGGCGCTTTTGCTGAATTTGAAAGAGCTTTGATTCTTGAGCGCCAAAGAGAAGGCATCGCCTTAGCCAAACAAAAAGGGCTTTATAAGGGCAGAAAGCCTCTCTCTAAAGCCAAGCTGGAATATGCTAGGAATCTTCTACAATCAGGAAAAAATATCAGCACGGTCGCAAAAGAAACCGGCGTTAGCAGAGCTAGTCTATACAAGTACCTTAAGCCTAAATAAGTTGTTCAATTAAAGTAGTCTACTTCTGAATACAAAGTGTTTTTTAAACCTGTGCATTATGATATAAATTTCTTAAAACAAAAGTACACCGCCTATTAACCTTATAAGTACAAGCGGAAAAAGTTTTCTCTCGCTGTTTGTTGTAGCCTTTTTCTTCATTCCTCTAGCAGTGTGTCTAGCTTCTCCGTGAAAGAGGAAACTCAGCAGCACCATCACATCATTGGTCAGTAGGGTAGGTACTCGCAGAAATGTTTCCAGCATACCGGCACTAATGTTGAGCATGTGAGTTCTCTCGTTCCGTTTAGGTGTTTCAACTCATGTTTCAACGGGTTATCCTTCTGCAGGGAGGTAATCAACTTTTACAGTTTTTCATTCATGAGCTTAGGCTTCTTCGTTTCTTCAAAAAAAAGCGACCAACTTTTTACGGTTGATCGCTTTTAGCTTAGTCCTTATTCATTAAAAAAAGGACTTCATCTACCCTGCATATCGCTTTTCTGATATTGAATGCAAGATTCGATGAAGCTTTCTCGTAATGCTCTTCAAATATTTGAAACAACATATTTTTTATATACTGTTCATGTTTTTTAATTTCTTCTTCAGATAACGATAGCAGAGCAGTGATGCAATGTATAAGTTCTCCCTGATCTAAAACAACTTTTTCGTTTCTCCAGGCTTCTAGATATGACAACTTTTTTATGGAAGAAGAGCGTGTAGATTCAGGAACGGATGCTTGGACAATTCTCTTTCCACCCAATCGTTCTTGAAGACTTTTCTTTGCTGCCCCACGAGCAGTAGTATCATCTACCGTTTTAATCGCATCATCTACAGAAATATTTCCTTGTTGGAGCAAAAAATAAATAGGATAATTTCCTGTTGTTGCAGAACAAATGGCCCTAATGTATTCCATGGGCTCTTCTACATTTGTGCCTTTAAGAAAGGCTTCAATTAAATCGTTTGGTTCAAGTGCTTTGACCACTTTTCGAGTGGTTTCTGTAACAACAATTTTCCCTGTGCTTACATTCTCAATATCACCAATAAGACGAATTGCTGGCTTGCCTTTGGTTTCAACAAATTCGCCTTCTTTGATAAAGGCTATCTTGGGTAAAAGGTTTTCATCTATAACTAGAGAACCACCATTTCCTGTAATCTTTCCTGTCCCTAAATCCAATAGGCAAGCATTTTCAATACCAACTTTAGCGGCTCTTTTTGCAAAGTCAAGCCATAGCTGTTCTTCTACTTTTCTTGCATGATCAATAATAGAAGACAGCTCTTCATATCTTATTCGTTCTGATCGACCACCATAGCGATAATATATATCACCTTCTTTTAGTGTATATTTTTGGTCCTTTGCATCATAAGCTTTTTTACAAATACAAGGTTTCTTCAAAAGAGGTTCAGTATAAATTACACCGAAGCTCATACCCTTATATTCAAAAGTACAATGATCCCACCGAATTTCGGGAGAAAAATATTCCAATAGATTCTTGGTAAATTCTTCAACTTTTAATTCTTCAAATTGAGATAGCTTTTTTTCATTTAAACCCAGTAAACGGCGAGGCTTATCACCAACGCCAAAAATGATATATCCACCTGAATTATTGGCAAATGCTGCTATAGTTTTGAAATATTGCGCCATGCCTGCATGACTGTATGATTCCTTAAATTCAATAGTGGATCCTTCACGATTGATTATCCGTGAAGGATCTTTTGGACTTGTGCGAAACAAATTTGTCAGTACGTCCGCAGATAAAGGGTTTCCTTTTTGCATCAATGACCTCCACTCCTACATCATTTGTTATTTCACATCTTCAGCCTCAAAGTTCATCTCTAGTTTGTACTAATGTTCCTGAAGATCCCATCAACATCAAAATCGTACAAATCTTCTGTCCATGTTTGTAGTTTGTTTATGGTGATGATTTGCGAGCACTATAACCTAGGCTCTTCTTCATCAGATAAAGACAAAAAGATCGAACTCCATTATTTAAAACGTGGAAAATAATTGCAGAGTCCTTCTTATTCGCTCAAACGTTATCAGTGTCAATTTAAATATGTAGACCTCGCCTTGGCAAAGGAAATAAAACAAATGCGATTGGTAGTACTTTCACACGAGCGAGTCGGTCCATCGCAAGGCTTCTTCATATTAGCATTATTTCAAGAGTAAGATAATACGTTGTTGAATATAACACTCGTAATAATTTAGTTTGCGCTTTAGAACTACTTTTTTCTAACAAAATCTTGCTTCTTTATTGGCAATGATGGAGACCATAGCTAAAACGAAGTTAAGTAAGATCCTTTGCAGTTTGGAACTGAGTATGGTTGAACAGGTTAAATCTTTTGACAATCTTAATCAAAAAGTCATTGATGACTTTAAGAATTTGCTTTCAGAGCAAAGCAGGGTGGCTATTGCCGCTTCTTGCTTTTCAATTTACGCCTTTGATGCTCTGAAATCTGAGCTTGAGCAAGTTAAAGACTTAAGATTTATTTTTACTTCTCCAACTTTTAGTGAAAATTTAAAAAGGAAAGAACAACGGGAATTTTTCATTCCAAAACTTAACCGAGAAAGAAGTTTATATGGTACAAATTTTGAGATTAGATTGAGAAATCAGCTATCTCAATATGCAATCGCGAAAGAATGTGCCCAATGGGTTCAAAGAAAAGCTCGTTTTAAATCTAATGTTTCTGACGGTGTTATTAATGGAACATTACTCATAGAAAATCCAGAATCGAAATATGTTTACCTTCCATTTAATGACTTTACAACCACCGGCCTTGGGTGTGAACTTGGTAATAATTTAAGCCCCTCAATGATTCGGATGGCATCTCCCATGTCAGATCAGTTTCTCAATTCCTTTAATGAATTGTGGTCTGATCCAATTAAACTCAAAGATGTAACTAACACCGTCACTGAAAACATTGATCACATCTACAAAGAAAATAGTCCAGATTTTATTTATTTCTTTACTCTCTACAACATTTTTAGAGAGTTTTTGGAAGACCTTTCAGAGGATGTTTTACCCAACGAAGCTACAGGTTTTCAACAAAGAGAAATTTGGAAAAAGTTATTTAATTTTCAAAAGGATGCGGCATTAGCAATCATTAATAAGTTAGAAAAATATAATGGTTGTATTCTTGCTGACAGCGTGGGCTTAGGTAAGACCTTTACAGCCTTAGCAGTCATTAAGTACTATGAAAACCGTAATAAATCAGTCCTTGTTCTTTGTCCTAAAAAATTACAGAACAATTGGAATACCTATCGCAGTAATTATGTAAACAATCCTCTGGCGAAGGACCGTTTACGTTATGACGTCCTTTTCCATACCGATCTCTCCCGAGAACGTGGTCAATCAAACGGTTTAGATTTATCCTATTTGAACTGGGGAAGTTATGACTTAATCGTTATCGACGAAAGCCACAACTTCCGTAATGGTGGCAAGATCATAGCAACCGAGGAATCAGAAGATGATACAAAAGAAAATCGTTATCTAAAACTAATGAATAAGGCAATAAGGGCTGGAGTTAAAACAAAAGTTTTAATGCTTTCAGCGACTCCTGTTAACAATAGCTTTAGTGATTTAAAAAATCAGCTTCAGTTGGCCTATGAGGGAGATTCCAAAAATATTAATAATCTTTTAAATATTAAAGGAAGCATTGAAGAAGTCTTCCGCCAAGCTCAACATGCCTTTACAAGTTGGACAAAACTCCAGCCTGAAGAAAGAACGACAGAACGATTATTGAACCGCTTAAGTTATGATTTTTTCCAAGTATTAGACGCTGTAACTATTGCACGCAGTAGAAAACATGTCTCTCGTTATTACGATACGACTTCAATAGGTTCATTCCCTAACCGGCTTGCGCCTATTTCGAAACAACCGGCTATTTCTGCCGATGCTGATAAAGCAACGTATCAACAAATTGCTAGACAACTTAATAGTTTGAATTTAGCTTTATATACACCGTCGAATTACATTCTCCCTAGTCGTTTAGATGTGTACCAAAAAGGTGAGTTGTCGAAAAACCTCTCCATGGCTGGGCGAGAAAAAGGGATTCGTAAGTTAATGGCCATTAACTTGCTAAAACGACTGGAGAGTTCTGTCAATTCGTTCCGTTTAACATTAAGTCGTATTGAGGCCTCTTTAGTAGAAATGCTAGAGAAAATTACTTCCTACGAGCAAACTCGACTCATAAAAGATGATTGCGTGGAAGAGATTAGGCCTGATGAGCTTGTTGAGACTGAAGGTGAATTGGCCGATAGCTTCATTAATGGGAAGAAGCTTAAGATTCAACTCTCTGACATGGATTATCTATCGTGGCGTTATGACTTGGAAAAGGATTTAAAACTAATTCGTCAGCTTTTAGAAAGTCTTGAACCTATCACGCCGGAAAAAGACAACAAATTAGAAACATTGAAATCCGATATTCGTTCGAAGTTGGAAAAACCTATTAATGATGGGAATAACAAGGTTTTAATTTTTACGGCTTTTTCTGATACGGCTGAATACCTATACAAGGAGTTGTCTAAACCTTTATTGGCTTTGGGCATGAATCTCGGATTGGTGACAGGTTCGGCTGAAAGTCGATCAACAGTGAAAGGAATCAAGACGGATTTCAATACGATTTTGACGTTATTTTCTCCTTTGTCTAAAGATAAAGAGCAAGTTTTACCGAATGTTCAATCAACCATTGATGTTCTTATAGCTACAGACTGTATTTCAGAGGGGCAAAACCTCCAAGATTGTGACTATGTAATCAATTACGACATCCACTGGAATCCCGTTCGACTCATTCAACGCTTCGGTCGTGTAGACCGAATAGGTTCCAAAAACAAATTTATTCAGATGGTCAACTATTGGCCAGATATCCAATTAGATGAGTACATTAATTTAAAAGGTCGAGTAGAAAGTCGTATGAAAGCAACTGTTTTGACTTCGACTGGGGATGATAATTTGCTCTCTAACGAGGAAAAAATCGATCTAGATTATCGCAAAGAACAATTGCGTCGTCTTCAAAATGAAGTTGTTGACCTAGAAGACATGGATACAGGTATCAACATTATGGACCTTGGTTTAAACGAGTTCCGAATGGATTTGCTAGCTTATCTGAAAAAGCATCCTGATATAGAGCATGCTCCGCTTGGGACTTTTGCTGTGACCAGTTCATCAGATGTTGTGGCTCCTGGAGTTATTTTTATTTTAAAAAATAAAAATAATGAAGTAAATATCAATAAAGAAAATCATCTTCATCCTTTTTACATGGTTTATATTAGCCATGATGGTGAAGTTATTTGTGATCACCTCTTCCCAAAACAGCTCCTTGATACTATGCGAGCTGCATGCAAAGGTAAATCAGAGCCTATTTTTGAACTCTGTCAGGCTTTTGATGATGAAACGAATGGTGGTCTTGATATGCAACATTATTCAACATTACTTCAAAAAGTTGTTGAAAGTATTATTGAAGTTAATGAAGAGGCTGATATTGCTAGCTTGTTTTCGGTTGGAGAGACAAGTGCACTGTTAGCCGATATCTCGGGTATGGATGATTTTGAATTAATTTGCTTCTTGGTAATTAAATAAACGATGACAATCAATTTTCCTCAAACAACTTTGGTTAATAAAGTAGTACCTAAAACGAGTTTTTATCGTTTTATGGATATAAATACTAAGTTAAAGCAATTCTTTATCAATGATATTGAGAAAATTGTTTGGCTTTATAAGTTAGCTCCATCAACTTTAAATGTTAATAATGGCAAAACGGTTCATGAAATTACGGTTTTTGAGGTTTATTTAAAAAGTGAAAATTTCTCTGAAGAACTTTTTCGTTTTATTGACGAAAAAATGCCCCGGCATATTGTCTTCATTATTAGGGCTGGAGAAAGAAGTCGTTTATTAGTCAATTACAAAGAATGGGTCGATGAGCAAAAAGGTCTTTTTTCTATAACAAGGTCATTTGTTACTCCATGGATCAAAGCAGAAAGTTGTACGCTTGAGATACAAGGTTTAACCCTTGATCGTGTTTATGAAAATTTCGTAAGCCAAATTTCCGGCTTAAAACTTAGTGAAGAAATCGATCTTTCCAAGTTAGTTGAACTTGAAAAAGAGATCCAATCAAAAAGAAAAGAAATCGAATCATTGAAAAAGCGTATAAAAAAGGAAAAACAATATAACCGTCAATTAGAATTAAATAATCATCGTAAAAGGCTAGACAAAGAACTTGCCACTTTAATAAATCAACTACAAAATAGTTAAAAATATAGGTCATATCATGGAACATCTGAATTTAAAAACAAAACCCAATACTGAATTTAATTTGGAAGCACTTTATCAAATTTGCCCTGCCTGTTTCACCGAAGTGCGTGATGAAACGACAGGAGAACTTCGCCATGTAGTGGATTTTGATAAATTAAAAGCTTTTCTTGGCGAGGATGTTGCTGAAGATGTTCATGAATCCTATGAATTTACCTGGGTAGGCAAGCAAGAGGCTCGTCGTGAAGCAGCTAAACCAATCACCAAAACACTTCGCCCCTGTGTTGAAGAAAGTGTTGAATGGGATACAACCAAGAATTTGTATATTGAAGGCGACAATTTAGAGGTTCTAAAGCTTCTTCAAAATTCCTATATGGGTAAGGTGAAAATGATCTATATCGATCCACCATATAACACAGGAAATGATTTTATTTATTATGACAACTTTACTCAGGACCGTGCAGAATACGATTTGGAAGCTGGAAATGTTGACGAAGAAGGTAATCGTTTCCGCAAAAACACTGAAACGAATGGGCGATTCCATTCAGATTGGTGCTCTATGATTTATCCTCGGCTTTTATTGGCCAGAAATTTATTGTCTGATGACGGAATTGTCCTTATTCATATTGATGAACACGAAGTGGATTCCTTATCCTTGATTTGCAAGGAAGTTTTTGGGTGGACTAATGAACTAGGGACAATTATTTGGGATAAACGAAATCCCAAAGGAACCGTCAATGGTGTTGCTTATCAACATGAATCAATTTTAGCTTTCTGCAAGAATATTAATTCCTTTGCTAATGTACCTTTCACAAAAAATAAAGAGCACGCATCAGATATGATGGAAAAAGCTCTGTCATTGATTAAAAAATCGGGGAAAATATCGGATGATGTAAGAAAAGAGTTTAAGTCCTGGGTTTTGCAAAATAAACAGTTATCAGGTGGAGAACGAGCATATAACTTAATTGATGATAATGGTAGAGTGTTTCAAGCCGTATCTATGGCAGCCCCTGATAAACCGGAAACTCGTTCCCATCGTCCTCTAATACATCCAAGAACGAAAAAGCCTTGTCCTGTTCCTGAAAAAGGATGGCGATACAAAGATGAAAAAATAGATATATTGGAAAAACAAGGAAAGATTTATTTTGGAGAAGATGAAAAAACTCAACCACGACAAAAATACTATTTGGACGAAAATTTAGAAGAATCCATGTCATCTCTTCTCTATTATGGGGGGAGTGATGATGCGCTAGGACTTGCTTTTGACAATCCTAAGCCTGTATATGTCTGTAGTAAATTAATTAAGTCTTGTTTGAAAGGCAATGAAGACATTGTTCTTGACTTTTTCTCTGGTTCAGGAACTGTAGCCCACTCTGTCTTTCAACTGAATGCAGAAGATAAGGGGAAAAGACAATTCATCTTGGTTCAACTACCACAAGAAATTGAAGAAAAGACAAAAGCCTATCAGGAAGGATTCAGAACGATATGTGAAATAGGGAAAGAACGAATTCGTCGAGCTGGTCAAAAAATTAAAGCCGAACACGGTCTGATTGCTGAAAATCTTGACATTGGTTTCCGAGTCTTTAAATGTGACGAATCCAATATGAAGGATGTCTATTTTGAACCTAAAGACTTGCAACAACAAGATCTGATCAACTTCATGGACAACATTAAAGACGATCGTTCCGATTTGGATTTACTGTTTGATTGCATGCTTAAGTGGGGGGTTCAACTTTCAGAACCAATTGAAAAGAATTTAGTTGGTGAAAGTACAATTTATAACGTAAATGATGGTGATCTTGTTGCTTGTTTCAGCGAAAAGGTGACACGAGAAGTTATTGATCAAATTGCAGACTTGGAACCCCTTCGAGTTGTATTCCGAGACGGCTCATTTGAAGAAGTCTCTGAGAAAATGAATTTATTTGAGATTTTTAAACAAAAATGCGATTGGTCGGATGACGAAGTTCGTAAAAATGTTCTTGTAATCTAATTGGGGAAGATCATGAAATTGAAATTCAAACATCAGAGATTCCAATTAGATGCTACGAAAGCTGTTACGGATGTATTTAAAGGACAGTCATTTTCTAACGGTTTTCAATTCATTGTCGACCAAGGTAATAGTAAACAGCTTTTCAATGAAGGTTTTGGCAATCACAAGATTAACATTTCAACGGAGCAACTTCTTGAGAATCTGAGATCTCAACAAATTGCTAACGGTTTACCTGTTTCTGAACACCTCAATCTGGAAGACCTTAAATTGACCATTGAGATGGAAACGGGAACAGGTAAAACCTATACCTATATTCGAACAATGTTCGAATTGAACAAGCTCTATGGTTGGTGCAAATTTATCGTTGTTGTACCTAGCGTTGCCATTCGAGAAGGCGTCGTTAAAAGTTTTGAAGTGATGCAAGAGCATTTTGCTCAAGAATACGGCAAACATATTCAATTTTTTGAGTATGACTCCAAACATTTAAACAAAATTGATGCTTTTGCCAGTGACAATAATCTTCACGTCATGATCATTAATACTCAAGCTTTTAATGCCCGAGGTGCGGATGCTCGACGTATTTATTTGAAATTAGATGAGTTTCGTTCTCGAAAACCCATCGATGTCATTGCACAAACGCGTCCCATCTTGATCATTGATGAACCACAAACTGTATTAGGTTCTAACAAAAAAAATGTCACTCGCGAAAAGTTGGCTGAATTCAATGCTCTATTTACGCTTTTATATTCAGCCACACATCGAGAACTTTTCAATATGGTGTACCGATTGGACGCCATGGATGCCTATAACAAGAAGTTAGTAAAGAAAATTGCAGTTAAAGGTGTTGAACAAATTGGAACAACTGGTACCGACGGATTTGTTTACCTAGAAGATATCGAGGTATCAAAAGAAAGTTATCCCCGTGCCCGCCTTAGCTTTGAACAGAAGACGAAGACTGGCCTCAAGCGTGTTACCAAGTGGGTTGATGAAGGTTTCAATCTCTACGAACAAAGTGGAGAATTAGTTTCTTATCAAAACAATTTTATCGTTTCAACCATTGATGGAGCAGATCGCTATATTTCTTTTAATAACGGAATAAAGCTTCCAGTTGGTGGGGTTATTGGCGCTGTTCATGAAGAAGCCTTGAGACGAATTCAAATTCGAGAAACGATTCAATCTCATTTTGAAACTGAGCGTATGCTTTTCGAACGTGGTATTAAAGTACTTTCCTTGTTCTTTATTGATCACGTTGCAAACTATCGTCAATATGAAGCTGGTGGTGTTACTAGTTTAGGGACTTATGCAAAAATTTTTGAAGAAGAATATGCCCAGCTAGTTGAAGAACAAGAATCTGATTTAGTTAATAATCCAAAATATAAAGACTACTTGAAAAAATATTCAGCCGATCAAGTTCATGCGGGATATTTTTCTAAAGATAAAAAAGGTCGTTTTAAAGATTCAAAGTCAGGGACAGAGAATAAGGAAGACGCAGATACCTTTACTTTAATTATGAAGGATAAAGAACGCTTGTTAAGTTTTGATGAGCCCGTTCGTTTTATTTTTAGTCATTCAGCCTTAAAAGAAGGATGGGATAACCCTAATGTTTTTCAAATTTGTACCTTAAAGAATTCTGACAGCGAAACAAAGAAACGCCAAGAAGTTGGTCGAGGTATGCGTCTTTGCGTTAATCAACGGGGTGAACGACAAGATAGTGATACTCTAGGAGAGGAAGGTGTACATGATGTCAATGTTTTGACGGTTGTCGCAAGTGAAAGTTATGATGATTTCGCAAAAAAATTACAAACTGAAATTGCGGAAGCTCTTACTACTCGTCCAAAAAAAGTGAATGCCCAGTTGTTTAGTGGATTAAAGATTAAACGAGGTGATAATAGTAGCTTTACCCTGACAATGGATCAGTGTGAAGCGATCAATGATGCTTTATTACAAAGCGGTTACCGTAAGAAGACAGAATTAACCTCTAAATTCTATGAGGATGTTGCCAAGAATTCATTTGCATTGGATTTGCAAGAAGATTTTGGAGAGGATGCAATTGCCGTTGTTGAGGCCGTTCAAGAAGCATTAAATTCTGTCTTTAATAAAGATGTGTTACGGCCTGTTAATGCCCGAAAACTTAAGGATGCCAAATTCCGTGATGATAAATTCAATCAAGAATTTAAAGAGTTATGGAATAAGATATCTGCCAGAACTTTTTATACAGTCGATTTTAAAACAGACGAATTTATTACAAGTGCGATCAATCACATCAATGAAAAGCTAGAGGTGAGTACTGTACATATAAAAGTATCGTCAGGTTCTATGAGTACGATTGATAGCAAAGAAGCTTTGGAAACTGGTAGAGCAATGACTAAACAATCAGAGCATCGTGATGGTACGGTGTCTGTAGTTGGTGCGGTGAAATATGACTTAATTGGGAAGTTGGTTGAAACTACTTCCTTAACACGTAAGGTTATTGTTCAAATTCTTTCAAGAATTCGAGCTGATAAGTTTGAGCTTTTTAAGAAAAATCCTGAAGAATTTATTATTAAAGTTTCCAATCTTATTAATGAAACCAAGGCATTTACAGTTATCCAACATATAGCCTATAGAAAGCTTGATAAGACTTATGAAACTTCAATTTTCACTGAAGCGACAATCCGAGGAGAGGTTGGAGTTAATGCAATCAAGTCAACAAAATCTTTATATGATTTAGTCGTTGTTGATAGCCTTGGTATCGAAAAGAACTTCGCTGAGGGTCTTGAGAATAGTCAAGAGGTTGTTGTTTATACCAAACTACCGAAAGGCTTTTACATTAATACTCCGGTAGGGAAATATAACCCAGACTGGGCAATTGTTTTTGATGGTGAAGTTAAGCATGTTTACTTCATCGCAGAAACTAAGGGATCCAACGACAGTGCTCAGCTTCGTCCTATTGAGCAGACTAAAATTGAATGTGCTCGTAAACACTTTAAAGCTATTAGCAATGGTTCGGTTGTCTATGATGTCGTAACCAGTTACGATCAACTTTATCAAAAAGTTATGCAGTAGTAGAGCCAACAGAAAAAAGTCATTAGGCGAAGTCCCCAATAATTAACTTTGGGGACTTTTTGTTGATAAATCTTGCTTCTTCATAGTTCACAACTGGAAGGGCCCAAAATATCTGAGGACAGCCCCTATGACTTGAAATTGTCATAGAAATTTTTAAATGAAACAAGAAAAATTGAGATACTCCCATTGTTGAGCCCTCCTAACACAAGTTCCGATCCACTCCCCAAAAAAAAGTTCACTGTTCCAGATGTAAATTTAAGTAGCAGTTATTTTTCTTTTTTCAAAACAAAATGATTAATTCTGCTTTAATACCTATTCGAAAAAATGGCAAATGCGCTTCAGTCACACTCATAGACTATGAGCCCAGATACAGCCACGCACTATTTATTTTTGAAGCTCAAAAAGATCCTTTTTTTCAGCTAGACATTTTCGATAAGGATGAGAAAAGAGAGTTTTTAGTTACTTTAGAACCTAAGCAAATTCCTGAAAAGCTACAAGAAAATAGAAATAAAGTTAAGGTAATCATTGATTGTCTTGATCACCTTGAGTTAATTGTAGAAACCCTCGTCTATGCGTTCCCAAAATCAAAAATCACTCTTTACATACCATTCAAAGACGCCTTAAGGGTAGTCAGAGACTACCCCCAAGCAAAAACATTAACACAACGGAAGTATGGCATTTCGTTTTGAAAAAAGCATTACTTCAATACCTGTTTGATGATTTGATTGGAATTCACTTCTTTTTTTTTAAATCATCAGAAAATCCTAATGCCACTAGACTACCGAGTAGCGACTCTCTCATTAAATACCAGTTATAAAGGGCTTGATTCAGATAAATCTCTGCATTGAGCCCTTGTGATTGGCAAAGAGCATTGACTACCTTTAAATAGTCATCTCTGGCCGTGAGAAAAAGCACAGTATTCTTCTTTAATGCTTGAGCAAGATCCAGTGAGACCGCCTTGCCTAAGCGAGAGAGCATTTGTGATTCGGCACTTTCTTGAAATACGTAGCCAATAACAGGCTTTTGGTTATTCACCAAGTCAGAAACCAATTGATAGCTAATCGATATTTGTTGATATAGAAAGGCGAGATCACTCGGCACAATATCTCTGCAAATATTCCCAGAGACCTCATAACAAAGCTCTCTTTGAAGCGTTTCAGTATCAATGAGATGCTCTTGAGAACTGTTAATAAACTCAGTAAAAGCTTGGCTAATCTGTGAGTTGTTGAGTTTGTTTATAGCCATTTGGTCTTTTTCAATCGAGTTTAAATAATTATTTATTATTTGCTCGTTCGAGATCGATTGCTGAGCTCTGACACTCTCATTCACATCGAGGTGATAAGTGACATTGGCAGGTTTAAGCTTAGATTCCTCAAACTTTTCTTTTTGACTAGCTGCATAGGCTCCTAATAAAAGGCCAAGCGCAATAATCCCTGCACAAATTACTATCTCTTGTCGTGTCATTGCAAGCTCAGGCACATCCTTACCAAGCGCTTGGTCGATGAGACGTTGTCTTTTCTGCTCTGTATCGTTGATGATAGCGCTCTTAATTTGAAAGGCATCATAAATCCAACAAATGAGCCAAATTGTTGATGCAATACTAGATAGTTGCCACTGACCGTTATCAACATGATTCGCTATGACCATACATAAGACTACCTCGAAACATGCGACATAAAACCTGCGAAGATAAAAGTTATGAACACCGACTATGCCCAGAAAAAACCAAAGACTAAAAGCAAGGTATGTGTTCTTGGTTTGAGACTTCAGCTTGTCCTCAATATCTTTTCTTGTTTGTTCATCTAATTGATCCATTTTTATCTCCTTTCATTTGTTTTAGCTCACAAAGCCTTGTCTTATGAATAAGTTAGAACTAATTGATTTGATTGTTTGTCAACTGTCCAAGAGATTTTTGTTCCAACCCGTTGATTAAGCTTCTCTTTTGAGTTCTGACTAACCATTTTGTAGACACCAGCGAAGCGATAACTATTTCTGCCCAAAATACCTCGAGATCTAACAAAAGTTAATCTAAGGTTTTGAGAATGACTATTAGAGCGACTGAAAACAGATTGATTCACATTTCGTTCTGCAATTGAAAAACTACTAGGATCAAAGAAGTTCATCCATCCTTTGGCATTTTGAGCTTTGTGTGCCTGACCGTTTATTTCGATAGCCAACTGTGGAAACCACATAAAGTATTCTGTATTGGGTAGTCTGAAAAATCCTTTTCTTATTGGCGCTTCAGCATCTGGACAAAAAAGATGAAATACATCATTTATTGTTTTGAAAGTAAGATCATCGCCCACTGACAGAGATTTATTTTTTTGATACTTAACTAATTTTTGTGCAGGTGATAGCCAAGCAGTGCTATCTTTCATCTTTGTCTCTTCTTTAATTGACGATTGGATGAACTGGGTAATAGCTTCAATCCTCAGCATTGATGCGCAATATTTGATTATTAGACACATCAACAGCAGATAATATTTGACTAGCCAAGAGGCTGTTTAAAATACAACGCTCTCGTTCCTTATCGATTTGTTTTTGCTCTGAACTGAGGTGATAAGTTTCATCACACTCAATGGCCAAATGTATCACCGGAAAATAGAGATCAACAAAATGACGAGAGCCATCCTCATGCCTAATTAATTGCTGTGTAACAGGCTCAATGTCGATGCCCGATCTGACTAGGTTGTTCCATAGACAGTTCAAAATGAAGCACTCTTTCGCTTTTCCTGATGTATTTTTCCCAAAATTCTCATAAAGATGATCTCGTTTCCAATCCTGAATCACTGTCATACCTCATCTTTACTACGAAATTACAAAACCAATTACAACAAGCCCAAGCACAATTCCAAGAAGAACGAGAACCTGTAGTGCGATCCCTGCGAAAAAAGTAAAGACAAAACAGCAAGCAATCTTCAGTGGAAAAAGAATGATCGTCAGTAAAAACTTAAAAGGAGCTAGTATGATTTCCAACATAACCAGTTCTAAGTTTGTACAAATTGATGGTGTAACTTAGACAAGCTTATTGATAAAGGGAATTGCTAAAGCAACTGTAACGAGAAACCAGATTAGCCAAACGCACGTCATAAAGTCATTATCGTAACCTAACCATTTAAAAAACTTCATCATGCCTTCCTTTAAAAATCTTTCTTATCTTGAGAAAAGCGGATAACTCGACCGTTTTTCAATGTCACATTAGCCTTGTAGCGAGTACCTGAGGATCCATAGGGCACATAGTACAATGTAGTTAGCCCATCACTATTGTGCTTGATTCGATCCGGTTCCCCCCCCCCAACTTTCAATAACTTCTTTTTCACTCTGTCCAACCCAAAGGAGATGGTTTCTAATCTTCTGTGCTTTGATGTTTTTTTTATAAGTTGCAGAGCTCCAAAAACCTACCAAGAAGGTGAAGAACAAATAGATCAGGAAATAGGTCAGGAATTCGCCTACGGTTCCCACATAACTAGGAAGAGAGAAAAAGGTTAGTACAATGCCTAAAATAAGTAGTAGAGGACGCATCTTTCAATATCCGTTTAATGATGGTTTAACTCTACTCCTGATATACCTTTCTTTATGGTGGGAATATTGGTGGGTAAAATACAAACACAACCTATCTTAGTTTATTTTATTGATAGATTCGAAGTTCTCTCTCCCAAAGTGTATAGAAGAGAGTTTTGCCATCCTGCGGGATGGCATTTTTTTACCCAATTGGATGCAGTGGTATGGAAGTGTTATTCGACATGTTCAAAAGTACATTATTGCTATATACTCAATTCTATTCATCGCCCAGACTATTTTCGCCAGCAAACGAAAATATTCCCTAATGAACATAAACAATGACCTCTTTGAGCTATTGTGTAAATGTTATCTTTAAAAACTCAAGACACTTTTTGGTTTAGTTGCTAAACTTGCAGTTACATCCTTGAGACAAAATCCCTTTGAAAAACCTCGAGTTTTACGATTTCAGGCTATCACAAAGAGGCAATTTCTCGAGGGTAAACACTAAAAGATTGCATTTTTCTTTGAGTTATCTCAATTATTGGCTTTCTTTTGGGATAACATTTTTCTTGAGGCGCTATGCTCAAGGTATCTACAACTGCATTTTTAGGAGTCGTTTACTATGGATCTCAAAGAAATTCTTGAACGCAACCAAAAAGCCCATCATCGTCTTGGTGTTATCACTAAGAAGTTATTCGACACGCTCAGCGACGGTCACCATACCAGCCTTCGCATGACTGATGTCAATGAAATGATGAGCGCTTCTTTTGAAATCTTGAAAGAATCTGACATTCTGCACTCCTATATTAGTGACGAATTGTCCGGCGGTGAAAAAGCTGAAGAAGTGAAACCTGCTGCTAAGAAAGCCCCGGCGAAAAAAGCTCCGGCTAAGAAAGCCGCTGCCAAACCGGCTGCTAAAAAAGTAGCTAAGAAGGCCGAAGAACCGGCTAAGAAAGAAGCTAAACCGGCAGCAAAGAAAGCTGCAGCCAAACCTGCCGCCAAGAAAACGGCCGCTAAGCCTGCTGCTAAGAAAGTCGCCGAAAAACCGGCCGCTAAAAAAGTAGCTGAAAAACCGGCTGCTAAACCCGCAGCCAAGAAAGCTGCTGCCAAGCCCGCTGCCAAGAAAACGGCTGCCAAACCGGCTGCTAAAAAAGTAGCCGAAAAGCCGGCCGCTAAGCCTGCTGCTAAGAAAGCCGCAGCCAAGCCCGCCGCCAAGAAGACGGCAGCTAAGAAAGCAGCTCCTAAAACCACGGCTAAGAAAGCCACTGCTAAGAAGTAATACGACTTCGTAATAGAAATGCCCGCATCAATTGCGGGCATTTTTTATGGGCGGTCAAGAAATCTTGACCGCTAATTCATATTCTTTTAAGCCTTGAAGTCACCCATGGGTTGATTTTCAGGCTTTAAGACTTCAACTCCACCCATGTAGGGACGCAATACTTCAGGTACCGTTACACTGCCGTCGGCATTTTGGTAGTTTTCCAATACAGCCACTAACGTACGACCAACAGCCAAACCGGAACCGTTGAGCGTATGCACGTATTGAATCTTGCCATCTTTACCCTTGACACGAGCACCCATGCGGCGAGCTTGGAAAGCTTCACAGTTCGAGCAAGACGAAATTTCGCGATAGGTATTTTGCGCTGGTAACCACACTTCCAAGTCGAAGGTCTTGGCAGCACCGAAGCCCATGTCACCCGTGCAAAGCGTAATCACACGGTAGGGCAAGCCCAACTTTTGCAAGATGCCTTCGGCATTAGCAACCATCTCATCCAAGTGCTTGTAGCTCTCAGCAGGATCGACAATACGCACCATTTCGACCTTATCGAACTGATGTTGACGAATCATACCGCGGGTATCACGGCCGTAAGAACCGGCTTCAGAACGGAAGCAGGGCGTGTGAGCGGTAACCTTGATCGGCAATTCATCTTCACGTAAAAGCTTGCCGCTGACCATATTGGTTAACGTCACTTCAGCGGTCGGCACCAAATACATTCGTTCACCGTCACCTTCCTGACCGCCTTTCTTGGCAGCAAAGAGGTCTTCCTCAAACTTGGGCAATTGGCCTGTGCCACGCATCGTATTAGCAGAAACGATATACGGGGTATAGCATTCAACGTAACCATTTTCACGCGTATGCGTATCAAGCATGAACTGAGCCAAGGCGCGATGCAAGCGAGCGACTTGACCACGCATGAAACAGAAACGAGAGCCGGATTCTTTTGCGGCCGTTTCAAAATCCATCCCTAAGGGCATACCGACATCGACGTGATCCTTGATGGGGAAATCGAACTCACGAGGCGTACCCCAACGACGAACTTCGGGATTATCACGTTCATCGCGACCTACAGGAACGGATTCGTGCGGAAGATTCGGCACGCTCATCAATAACTCTTCCAAATCTTGACGGATTTGGGTCAAACGTTCTTCAAGTTCAGAGAGCTTTTCAGGAATTGCAGCAGCTTCGGCCATCAAATCAGCAGCGTCTCCGCCGGCTTTCTTCGCTGCACCGATTTGCTTAGACAACGTGTTGCGCAATGCTTGAAGTTCTTCGGTTTGTTTTTGCACGGCCTTGCGGTCGTTTTCCAATGCATTGAATTCTCGAACCGGGAATTCAAACGGACGCGTTGCCAAACGAGCAACCACATCGTCTAATTGCTTACGCAACAAATTGGTATCTAACATTATGAATTGTTCCTCGAAAAGAGAGTCAATTAAAAAACATAAAGGAGTATTTTGACCCGTTTATTACTTGATTGCAAGACTTTGACGAAGGCTTTCGGCCAAATTAGAGAAAAGCACTTATGACTTTTTCACAGTCCGCTCTTTCTTACGACCTTCACCTCTAGCCCAAGCCTGTCGGTTTAATTGCTTTAAACGTTCAAGCTTTTCAGCAATCTTAATTTCCAAACCACGCGGTCTGGGATAGTACCAACGCATATTTTCGATGCCTTCGGGTAAGTAAATCTCGCCGGCAGCAAAGGCATCCGGTTCGTCGTGAGCATAACGATAGCCGTGAGAGTAACCGAGTTCGCTCATTAATTTAGTTGGTGCATTTCGCAGATAAAGCGGCACCGGGCGAGACTGGTCTTTCTTCACAAAACTACGCACAGCGTTATAGGCCACTTCAATAGAGTTGCTCTTAGGCGCCACCGCGCAATAAACAATGGCATTAGCAATAGCCAACTCTCCTTCCGGAGACCCTAAACGTTCATAGGTCTGAGCGGCATTTAATGCGATATCCAGCGCCCTGGGATCGGCCAAACCGATATCTTCGGTAGCCATTCGGATAACGCGTCGGCAAACGTAAAGCGGATCACAACCGCCGACCAACATTCTCGTCATCCAATAAAGCGCCGCATCGGGATCACTGCCTCGAACCGATTTGTGCAGTGCTGAAATCATGTCATAGAAGTTCTCTCCCCCCTTGTCGAAGCGACGGAGGGTTGAAGGCAAACTTTTGCGCAAAAGTTCTGCGCCAACTTCTTTGAGCTTCAAGTCCTGGGCTAAATGACAAGCAAGTTCAACAGCATTGAGGTAGCGACGCGCGTCGCCGTCGGCCAAATTCACCAAAATCTCTTTGGCTTCATCGGTAAATGCTAAACCCGGGGACTCCATTGCGATGGCTCTGGGTAAAAGCGTTTCAAAATCTTCAGCCTTTAAACTCTCGAGCACATAAGTCGCCGATCGAGAGAGTAAAGCACTATTGACTTCAAAACTGGGATTTTCAGTTGTCGCACCAATGAAAACAAAGAGTCCACTTTCGACGTGAGGTAAAAAAGCGTCCTGTTGAGATTTGGAGAAGCGGTGTACTTCATCAACAAAAACAAGCGTCGGATCCCCGGTTGCGTCCATGTGCTGTTCAGCCGCAGTGACGGCATCCCGAATGTCTTTCACACCGCTCAAAACAGCTGAAATCGCAATAAAGGGAAGATTAAACGCTTTGGCCATCAAGCGGGCTAAAGTAGTTTTCCCAACACCAGGCGGTCCCCACAAAATCATGGAATGGGGACGAGACTCATCGAAGGCCACTCGAAGAGGTTTGCCTTCGCCTAAAAGATGTTGCTGCCCGACGACTTCGTCGAGTGTTTGAGGGCGAAGACGCTCGGCCAAAGGTTGAGCTTTGGAGGCAATACTATGCACTTTTTTCTTAGTGCTGACGGGCTCAGTGATTAAAGAGCCGAATAAATCATTAGTTTCCATAGCTCAAAAGCCTAGCACAGCAATAAATGGTTCACAAACATGCATAGCAAAAAGCCTCGGCTTTTTAGTTCCGAGGCTTTTTAAATGGGGAGCCAGGCAATGT
>ERZ791802.347-NODE-347-length-50312-cov-11.496846_pt1 | contig 50312 bp, 47 predicted proteins | sample MGYA00510308_ERZ791802 | MGnify/ENA primary metagenome ERZ791802 (study PRJEB30046, sample SAMN00792028) | human gut metagenome | study: EMG produced TPA metagenomics assembly of the A metagenome-wide association study of gut microbiota in type 2...
ACAAGGCAATGGAGATTATCCGTAAGAAAGGACAAGCTGTTGCTGCTAAGCGTTCGGAACGTGAGGCTTCTGAAGGTTGCGTTTTGGCTAAAACTACCGGTGACCGTGCTGTTATCGTTGCTTTGAAATGCGAAACTGACTTCGTTGCTCAGAATGCTGATTTCGTGAAACTGACTCAGGATATTCTTGACCTTGCCGTGGCTAACAAATGCGCTACTTTGGACGAAGTAAAAGCATTGCCGATGGGTAACGGTACAGTACAGGATGCTGTGACTGACCGTAGCGGTATCACTGGTGAGAAGATGGAACTTGACGGTTACATGACTGTAGAAGGTGCATGCACTGCTGTTTACAACCACATGAACAGAAACGGCCTTTGCACTATCGTTGCTTTCAATAAGGAAGTGAACGAGCAACTGGCTAAGCAAGTAGCTATGCAGATTGCTGCCATGAACCCGATTGCTATTGATGAAGACGGCGTTTCTGAAGAAGTAAAACAGAAAGAAATCGAAGTTGCTATCGAGAAGACAAAAGCTGAACAGGTACAGAAAGCTGTAGAAGCTGCCCTGAAGAAAGCTAACATCAACCCGGCTCATGTGGACAGCGAAGAACACATGGAAAGCAACATGGCTAAAGGCTGGATTACTGCTGAAGATGTAGCGAAAGCAAAAGAAATCATTGCTACCGTTTCTGCTGAGAAGGCTGCTCACTTGCCTGAACAAATGATTCAGAACATTGCTAAAGGTCGTCTGGGCAAGTTCTTGAAAGAAGTTTGCTTGCTGAACCAGGAAGATATCATGGACGGTAAGAAGACTGTAAGAGAAGTGTTGGCTGCTGCTGACCCTGAATTGAAGATTGTTGACTTCAAGCGTTTCACTTTGAAAGCTGAATAATATTCTTCTGAAATATATCATAAAGAAAACGGTCACACGAATATTCTCGTAGTGACCGTTTTTTTATGTTCAACCGCCTATGCCTTTCGTCTTCGTATATCCTTCCTTGACAAGCAATTCCATAATCTTAGTCTTGAAATCTCCCTGTATGATGATTTCACCGTCTTTAGCCGAACCGCCCACTCCGCATTTGCTTTTCAGCAGCTTGCCGAGTTCTTTCAGGTCATTGTCCGTACCGATGAATCCGGTAATTAATGTTACCACTTTTCCGCCACGGTTCTTTTTATCAATGGAAACCCGCAGGTTTTGTTTGGCTTTATCAAGGGTGGTCTGTTCTTCGTCGTCATCCGTCTCATAACCGAAGTCAGGATTCGTTGAATACACTACGTTCAGTCTGTCTTTCCAATCATTCTTTTTCATATTCGTCATTTTTATTTCTTCTCATTTCTTCTCAAAAGTATCAAACTTATGGAAAAGAGCAAAATTTGTACCACTTTTCATTGTTTTGTTTAATCTCTATTAAGGTTTTCCATTATACGGTTGTCAGTCTCAAAAAATAATGTACTTTTGCAAAATACCAAATTTTGTAAGAAGTATGAGCACTTATATACGAAAAGAGGCGGATAAAGTGCCGGAGCCTACCTTGCGCAGACTTCCCTGGTATCTGTCCAATATAAAACTAATGAAAGATAAAGGGGAGCAGTATGTCTCTTCTACACAAATCTCTAAGGAAATAAATATTGACGCTTCCCAAATCGCCAAGGATTTGTCGTATGTTAATATTTCAGGACGTACGAGAGTTGGTTACAACATCGACGCGTTGATCGAGGTGTTGGAAAGCTTTCTTGGATTTACCAATATGCACAAAGCCTTTTTGTTTGGTGTAGGTAGCTTGGGTGGAGCCTTGCTTCGTGATTCCGGTTTGCAGCATTTCGGATTGGAGATTGTAGCGGCTTTTGATGTCAACCCGGAATTGGTGGGGAAGGACTTGGACGGAATCCCAATTTTCCATTCCGATGATTTTGAAGCGAAGATGAAAGAATACGATGTGAATATCGGTGTGCTGACAGTGCCTATTAATATTGCCCAGGAAATTACAAATAAAATGGTAGACGGCGGGATAAAAGCAGTATGGAACTTTACTCCTTTCCGTATTCGCGTACCAGAGAATATTGTTGTGCAAAACACTTCTCTGTACGCTCACTTGGCTGTTATGTTTAACCGATTGAATTTTAACGAGAAATAATGAAGATTATAGCAGTAGGAATGAACTACGCCCAGCACAACAAAGAGCTGGGGCATACACAAGTAAATACGGAACCGGTCATTTTTATGAAGCCGGACTCTGCTATTCTTAAAGATGGCAAACCGTTTTTCATTCCCGACTTTTCTAACGAGATACATTACGAAACGGAACTGGTAGTCCGGATCAACCGGTTGGGGAAGAATATCGCTCCCCGTTTTGCGAACCGGTATTATGACGCAGTGACGGTAGGCATTGACTTTACAGCCCGTGACCTTCAACGGAAGTTTCGCGAACAGGGAAATCCTTGGGAGTTGTGTAAAGGTTTCGATTCATCTGCCGCTATCGGAGAATTTGTCTCCATAGACCGATATAAGGATATTCAGAATCTGAACTTCAATCTGTTGATTGACGGTAAAGAAGTGCAGAATGGATGTACGGCGGACATGCTTTTCAAAGTAGACGATATCATAGCGTATGTCAGTCAGTTTGTTACCTTGAAAATCGGTGATTTGTTGTTTACAGGCACTCCTGTCGGTGTCGGGCCTGTCAGTATAGGACAACACTTGCAAGGCTATCTGGAAGGGGAGAAGCTGCTGGATTTTTATATCCGTTGATTGCCCTTCGAACATTTATCATTAACCATTATCACGATTACTAGTACTCATTTATTAAACAAATTATGAAGATAAGAGTAGGTTTTGGCTTCGACGTACATCAGTTGGTCGAAGGGCGCGAACTGTGGCTCGGCGGTATCCTTTTGGAACATTCGAAAGGATTGTTGGGACATTCGGACGCTGATGTATTATTGCACGCCGTTTGTGACGCCTTGTTGGGGGCGGCAAATATGCGCGATATTGGCTATCACTTCCCGGATACAGCGGGAGAATATAAAAATATAGACAGCAAGATTCTGCTGAAAAAGACAGTGGAATTGATTGCTTCTAAAGGATATAAGGTCGGCAATATTGACGCCACCATCTGCGCCGAGCGTCCGAAACTCAAAGCTCATATCCCTTTGATGCAGGAGACAATGGCGACAGTTATGGGAATTGATGTGGATGATATCTCCATTAAAGCGACTACTACCGAGAAACTCGGGTTTACGGGTCGCGAAGAAGGTATTTCAGCCTATGCCACAGTACTGATTGAGAAGAATAATTAACCCCCTAATATAAATAATTATGATTCGACTTTTGAGATTTCACTTAACACTAATCTTACTGTTGGCAACTACTTTTTGTATAGCTCAAAAAAGAGAACTGAAATTCAGTAAAGATGGTAAATTCAAGATTGTGCAATTTACCGATGTACACTTCAAGTATGGTAATCCGGCTTCTGACGTAGCATTGGAACGTATCAATCAAGTACTTGATGCCGAACGGCCGGATTTGGTTGTCTTTACCGGAGATGTTGTTTATGCAGCACCTGCGGATTCCGGTATGCTGAAAGTCTTGGAACAGGTATCCAAGCGTAAGCTTCCTTTCGTCGTAACTTTTGGAAATCATGATGATGAACAAGGACTGACACGCTCACAGTTGTATGACATCATCCGTACCGTTCCGGGTAATCTGCTGCCTGACCGGGGAACTGCTTTGTCACCGGACTATGTATTGACCGTGAAATCGTCTTCTGATTCTAAAAAGGATGCAGCTTTGCTTTATTGCATGGACTCTCACTCTTATTCACCTTTGAAAGATGTGAAGGGATATAATTGGCTTACGTTCGACCAAATAAACTGGTATCGTCAGCAAAGCGCCGCTTATAAAGAACAGAATGGTGGACAACCGTTACCTGCCCTTGCATTTTTCCATATTCCTCTGCCCGAATATCACGAAGCCATTCGCGATGAAAACGCAGCTTTTCGCGGAACACGTATGGAAGAAGCCTGTGCACCTAGAATAAATACAGGAATGTTTGCTGCCATGAAAGAAGCGGGAGACGTGATGGGTGTATTTGTCGGTCACGACCATGACAATGACTATGCGGTCATGTGGAAAAATATCCTTTTGGCTTACGGGCGTTACACCGGTGGGAATACAGTGTACAACCATTTGCCGAACGGTGCCCGTATCATCATATTGGATGAAGGCGCACGCACGTTCACTTCCTGGATTCGTCAGAAAGACGGTATTGTGGATAAAGTCTCTTATCCGGCAAGCTTTGTCAAGGACGATTGGACTAAACGTTGAGACTTGCAAACTTCACATGGCTAAGGCGCGTATATTTTGAACCGTAGCTTTCGTACCGGCGTGATACTTTCGCCGATGCGACGTAGATAATCTCTCCCAGTCGGTATTCATGCTCTATCCCGGATAAAGTACATGATACCGCACTGGGATTTTTTGAAGGAATACTCATGACGACCAGGTTTCCGCTGGCATCCGTCAGCGTGAGCATCTGCTTGACAAAAAACTGTGGAGTAGTACCATTCACCCTTGTTTTGTACGGATCGTCTTCCAGCCGTACACGGGTCACTTTCAGTTTCAAGTCTGTAAGTTTCTCTCCCAACTCTCCCAAATACCGGCTTGACGAGCGCTTCTCTCTGGACTTTCTCTGCATAATGTCCAGATGTATGGAATGGTAAGCCTGCGCTATCTTGACGAAGCGTTCCTGTTTCGGGATTTTCGGAGTAAACTTATAGGCTATCCAGCTTAAATAAGCAGGGTCTATCTTCAGTATTTCATGCAGGAAGTGTCCGCGATATTTTCCGAAGAAGATAAGGTCGTCGCCATTGCTCTGCATTCTTTTTTCATTATAATCCACAAGAATAAGGCAACGTCTTGAGTAATAAAACATCGTGCTTGCCATCCGTAGAGATTCATTAATATCCGGTGACAGGTCATGTATGTAAAGAATTGATTGTTTCTCGGGCAGGGGAGAATAGAGCCAAAGGGAATAGTTTGGTTTCCCCGGTCGGGGCATCACCACCAAGTAAACACCCGCCTCTTTGAAAGAGGCTCTGCCTCGGTTGTATTCATTCAGTTTGGCATACAATAAGGCTTGCTCGTTTTCGGAAATGCCCGGTAATCTAGGGTTAGCCATAATTGTTCTCGCTTTTGTTATATTTCAAATATAGGGAATTTTATTTGGAAAAGCAACATTTTGTTTGCTAAAAACACTTATCGGTTATGACCTTCTTCTTCAAGTTCCTCTATATTCTCACTCAATTGTCGCATTTATAAATTGAACTCAGGATTCAACTACATAGTGAAGAAAATATCTATCATGCCATCATTCATTTCTGTATTTTGTTAATTGTCAGAGTAATAAGTATGATAGATGTTTTTCTAAAAAGGTATCTATCATACTTTTATCGTAAAAATAGGGTATCTATCATACTTATATTGCACCTGTTTTAGGGTAGCATTAGGTGAAACCATCCATTTAAAGGCATAAGGATACCCCCTTTTATAGGATGATAACCTGTATTTAGCAGCTTAATAATCCATTTGGAACGGTAGTCTTTTTATAGCTCACACATGCAGGCTGTACAGCCCGCATGTGTAAACCGTACAGCCCACGTATGGGGGCTGTATATCACACATATGTGGGCTATAAACTTATCGCCATTAAAGTTGTATTATTAAGCCATGATGGTTGGATTTATGCGGGTTTATTGTAACAAAAACGAGCTGTCTTACGTTTGTTCAGCCTTTATCCGACTGTTTTATTAATGATAGATAGCCTGTTTTTGGTGGTGTAAGTATGATAGATACCTTTTTGGAAAATTATCTATCATACTTATTCTTTTGATAATTAATAGAATACAGAAATGAATGATAGTATGATAGATGTTTTTTCGCTATGTTATATTTTATAAGCTTGGTTACAATATCAAGGCGGATATTTCAGGTGATAATCCGATGCTTTTGTTTTCGTGGAAGACGATAAAGTTGGCATTGTATAATGCATTGATTATTTCATTATAAGTTATCTCCCCTAATCCTTCAAGACGTTTCAGGCGAGGCCATCCGTTTTGGGCGGTGTATTGCAGAAGCTGATGTACGGTATGTATATTCAGTTTGAACAATGCATTGCAAGCACGGTCACTGAACATCCGCCTTAATGGAATATTTGTGGGATCATCCGTATTGTATTTGCCGAAAAGGGATGTCATTGCCCGGTCGCGGAAAGTGGCTATCCGTTCGGTATTCTTGCTTAGATTTATGAGGAGTTCACTATAAGTGTTGATTGTGTCTTGATATGTCATATTATGTCTTACTGCTACTCGTGAGATTGGTTCCCCACAAGAGATACTAAGAAATATCTCCCGCTGACTGGTGTCGGTAATCAGTTGACTGAGTTCTTTGATGATAATATGAAAGAGTGGTTGGTGGAGCTTTTGAGTTTTTAACAGGAAAAGTTCATCGTCAAGTTGAGAAAGAACTATTTCATATTCCGATTCTTTTTCTTTGATTAATTTTTCCAAGGATTCTTTGTTTAGTCCTTTTGTTTGGTGAACATTCAGATAAGAGGTCAGACTGTCATCATCTAACATGATAATGCCATCAATAGTTGCAGAAGTGATGTAGCCTAAGTTTGTCCAATTGCGTAAAGTTGATTCTGTAAGACCTCGTTTTGCGGACAGTTGTTTGATTGTTAGCCAGTTTGCCATAGGTAAATAGGGAATTAAGTTAATAATATGTTTCATGTTTTGTTTTCTATGAATATTAATCCCTGTCCGTATTCTGATGTATACCCTGTATATAAAAGAAGCCGGGCGCTGAGTTCATATTTATCCGCTAAGAGGTAGTACCAATACCCAAGACTTAATAAATATGTTCACATGCCCGACCCTACGTCGCACGCATGAAACAGATTTATTGAAGTCTTGTTTTTTGTTTAAATGAAATTTGGTACTTTTCTTAGCGCAAAAAACGTTTCAATATGCCGTATTTCTCTTCGGCTTTGTAAAAGGCAAAGATAGGTGAATTATTGGGGATAGCAAAGAAGTGACAAGGAAATTCAATAGAAAAAGATATAGGATATGAAATTACATCTTCTCTCTATGGCTATCTGAATAGAATCTCGTACATTTGTGTCCACGTAATTTATAAAATTCGGATGAAAGAACGAAATAAGCGAGTATTAGTCGGAATGAGCGGTGGTATTGACAGTACCGCCACTTGTCTGATGCTACAGGAACAAGGATACGAAATAGTAGGAGTGACCATGCGTGTATGGGGCGACGAGCCGCAAGATGCCAGGGAATTGGCTGCACGGATGGGAATCGAACATTATGTGGCGGATGAACGTATTCCTTTTAAAGAGACTGTCGTAAAAAACTTCATAGACGAATATAAGCAGGGACGTACGCCGAATCCATGTGTGATGTGCAACCCTTTGTTCAAGTTTCGTGTTCTGACGGAATGGGCGGATAAGTTGGGCTGTGCCTGGATTGCTACCGGACATTATTCGCGACTGGAAGAACGGAACGGACATATTTATATAGTAGCCGGAGACGATGATAAGAAAGACCAGTCTTATTTCCTTTGGAGATTGGGACAGGATATACTGAGACGCTGTATTTTTCCTTTAGGGGATTATACAAAGGTGAAAGTTCGGGAATATCTTGCGGAGAAGGGCTATGAAGCCAAGTCGAAAGAGGGGGAAAGTATGGAAGTCTGCTTTATAAAAGGCGATTATCGTGACTTTCTCCGTGAACAATGTCCGGAACTGGACACCGAGATAGGGCCGGGATGGTTTGTCAATTCCGAAGGTGTGAAACTGGGACAACATAAGGGTGCACCTTATTATACTATCGGTCAGCGGAAAGGATTGGAGATTGCCTTAGGTAAACCGGCTTATGTGTTGAAAATCAATCCGCAGAAAAATACGGTGATGCTTGGTGATGCCGAGCAGTTGAAAACCGACTATATGCTGGTGGAGCAGGATAAGATTGTTGATGAACAAGAGTTGTTCCTGTGTGAGAATCTGGCTGTGAGGATTCGTTATCGAAGCCGTCCGTTACCTTGTCGGGTGAAGCGATTGGAAGATGGTCGTCTGCTGGTGCGTTTTCTTGAGACTGCTTCGGCTGTTGCTCCCGGACAATCGGCTGTATTCTATGACGGAAAACGTGTATTGGGAGGAGCTTTTATTGCTTCGCAGCGAGGAATAGGACTGGTGATTATAGAGAACGGGGACGAATCAAGATGAATGAAGACCAGAATATAGAATATAAACAAAGTTGGCGTGATGAATATCTGAAATGGATATGCGGCTTTGCCAATGCTACGGGAGGAAAGATTTATATCGGGATAGATGATAACGGTCAGGTGGTCGGCGTAGAAGACGCAAAGAAACTGATGGAGGATATACCGAACAAGATAGTCAACTTCTTGGGCATTGTGGCGGATGTGAATACTATGGAAATGTTTCTTGGGAAGCATGCCTCGAAACCATATAATAAGAATATTGCGGATATATTCTTCAAAGCCGGGTTCATTGAGGCCTGGGGGAGAGGTATCTCCAAGATAATGAAGGGGTTTGCGGATGCCGGAATGGAACTGCCGACTTTTGAATTTTCGATGGGAGGACTTTGGGTTGTTATGAAGAGAAAGGTGTTTGGGGAGGTTATCCCCCAAGTAAGTGTACCAGTAAGTGTACCAGTTACTGCACCAGTTACTGCACCAGTTACTGCACCAGTTATAATGGAAATTTTGAATTCAAAAGAATATGTCAATTCCTTTATATATCTATTCTCTGAGAAACAAGAATGTAGCTCCAGGGAAATAATGGAAGCATGGGGATTGTTGAGTTTACGATATGTCAGGCTTAATTATATCACTCCTTTGTTGAAAGCTGGTATTTTAAGGTTGAAATACCCTGACAATCCTAACCATCCGCAGCAACGTTATCTACTTAATGAAATAAAATAAAGCAATCATAATATGAAGAAACTAATTACATTGATTCTTTTTACAGCCGTAGCCATCAGCATGTCGGCTCAATTCACGCCGGGTGATACTTTGAAATACCGTATTAGTCTGAAAGACAAGGCAGCTACGGAATACTCTCTGCAGAAGCCGGAAAAATACTTGTCCGTGAAATCCATTGAACGGAGAAAAAGACAGGGATTGGCGATAGATTCCACCGACTTGCCAGTATGCGGAAAATACATAGATGCGATACGGAAGAAAGGCGTTCACGTACTTGTTACCGGAAAATGGGATAACTTTGTCACTGTCTCCTGTAATGATAGTATGCTGATAGATGAAATAAGCAAATTGCCTTTTGTACTTTCTACCGAAAGGGTTTGGAAGGGTAAAATGGAGAGATCTACAAAAAGGGATTCGTTGATAAATAATCCGTTACGTACCGATAGTCTTTATGGCCCTGCTATTACACAAATAAGGATGAGCCGGGCGAATCTTCTCCATGATGCAGGTTTTAAGGGACAAGGGATGACAATTGCTGTTATTGACGCTGGATTTCATAATGTGGATAAGATTGAAGCAATGAAGAATATCAATATACTGGGAGCGCGCGACTTTGTAAATCCTGAAGCAGATATCTATGCAGAAAGCAGTCATGGCATGTCCGTTCTCTCCTGCATGGCGATGAATCAGCCAAATGTGATGATTGGTACGGCTCCCGAAGCTTCCTATTGGTTGTTGCGCAGTGAGGACGAATATTCGGAGAATCTGGTGGAACAGGATTATTGGGCGGCGGCAATCGAGTTTGCCGATAGCGTGGGAGTGGATTTGGTAAATACTTCCCTCGGCTATTATTCATTTGACGATCCAACGAAGAACTATCGTTACCGTGACCTGAACGGGCATTATGCGTTGATGTCCCGTGAAGCTGCAAAGGCTGCTGATAAAGGGATGGTGGTTGTTTGCAGTGCCGGAAATTCCGGTGCCGGCTCCTGGAAGAAGATTACTCCGCCGGGAGATGCGGAGAATGTAATTACTGTAGGGGCTATTAATAAAAGAGGAGAACTGGCTCCATTTTCTTCCGTCGGCAACACGTCGGACGGACGGGTGAAACCGGATGTAGTAGCAGTTGGGTACGGTTCGGATGTAATGGGGACAAACGGCAATCTTCGCCATGCCAACGGTACTTCTTTTTCTTCTCCAATCATGTGCGGAATGGTGGCTTGTCTGTGGCAGGCTTGTCCGAAACTGACGGCGAAAGAGATTGTCGAACTGGTTCGTCGCTCGGGTGACAGGGCGGATTTTCCGGATAATATATATGGATATGGTATTCCTGACTTGTGGAAAGCATATTTAACGGTTAACGGAAAAGTGATTAGTGATTAACCACTGGTTACTGGTACGTTAACACTAATCATTAATCACTAACTGTTATGGATTCCTCTCTTTCCCTTTTAGAACTGAATTCGCTTGTTCGCCGTAGTCTGGAACAATGCCTGCCCGATGAATATTGGATACAGGCAGAATTGAGTGACGTCCGTTCCAATACGACCGGACACTGCTATTTGGAGTTTGTGCAGAAAGATCCTCGTAGTAATAGTCTTGTTGCGAAAGCGCGCGGTATGATATGGAACAATATCTATCGCTTGTTGAAACCCTATTTCGAGGAAACTACCGGACAGATGTTTATGTCCGGCATCAAAGTATTGGTGAAGGTGACGGTTCAGTTCCACGAACTTTACGGTTACAGTCTGACTGTGCTTGATATCGACCCTACATATACTTTAGGAGATATGGCGCGCCGTCGTCGGGAAATATTATTGCAGTTGGAAGAAGAAGGAGTACTCACGCTGAATAAAGAACTGGAAATGCCGGTTCTTCCGCAGCGTATTGCTGTCATATCTTCCGCTACCGCAGCCGGATACGGCGATTTCTCCCATCAGTTGCAACATAATCCCGGCGGATTCTTCTTCTATACGGAGCTTTTCCCGGCATTGATGCAGGGAAGTCAGGTCGAAGAGTCGGTATTGGCAGCCTTAGACCGTATCAATGCCCATGTAAACGAATTTGATGTAGTCGTTATCATCCGTGGTGGTGGGGCGACTTCCGATTTATCCGGTTTTGATACCTATCTGTTGGCGGCTGCGTGTGCACAATTTCCGCTGCCTATCATTACCGGAATCGGACATGAACGGGACGATACAGTCCTTGACTCAGTAGCACATACACGTGTGAAAACCCCTACGGCTGCTGCCGAACTTCTGATTCATCGGATCACGGAAGTAGCCGACCATTTAGAGGAACTATCTGTCCGTGTCCAACAAGGAGCCTATGCGATTCTTGAACAGGAATGGCGAAGACTGGAGAATCTTCAAACCCGTATTCCGAATCTTGTTCACCGGAAACTTACCGATGCCCGTTTTGCATTACTGGCAGCCAAGAAAGACTTGTCACAAGTGACGATGTCGTTGTTAGCGCGCCAACGACATCGGCTGGAGCTCCTGCAACAACGTATTGCGGATGCTTCACCCGATAAATTATTGAGCCGGGGATACAGTATTACACTAAAGGATGGAAAAGCTGTGACAGATGCTTCTTCACTGAAGCAGGGAGACAGGTTAGTCACCCGGTTTTTGAAAGGAGAAGCCCGTTCGGTGGTGGAATAGTAAGCATCGGAATAGAAATTATAAAAGAAACGGAATTATAAAAGAAACATTCATCATTAACCATTAATAATCAATCATCGTGGCAGCAAAAAAGGAAACATATCTTCAGGCGATGGAACGTCTTGAAAAGATTGTCCGCCAGATAGACAATAATGAATTGGATATCGACGTTTTGAGTGAGAAAATCAAAGAAGCCAATGAAATAATTGCCTTCTGTACCGAAAAACTGACGAAAGCCGATAAAGAAGTCGAAAAATTATTGAAAGAAAAGCGGCAGTCTGAAGAATAAAAGTTATTTTTGCGAATCAAAGCTTAAGAAAAAATAAACTAATACATTACGATATGGAACAAATAGACTGGGCGAATCTGTCATTTGGATACATGAAGACAGACTACAATGTGCGAATCAATTTCCGCAATGGAGCATGGGGAGAACTGGAAGTTAGTAGTGACGAGCATCTGAATCTGCATATGGCAGCTACGTGTTTGCACTATGGACAGGAAGCATTCGAAGGATTGAAAGCATTCCGTGGAAAAGACGGTAAAGTGCGTATCTTCCGTTTGGAAGAAAATGCGGCCCGCCTGCAATCTACTTGTCAGGGAATCCTGATGGCTGAACTTCCTACCGAACGTTTTAAGGAAGCTATCTTGAAAGTCGTGAAACTGAACGAACGTTTCATTCCGCCTTATGAAACGGGTGCTTCTCTCTACATTCGTCCTTTGTTGATTGGTACAAGTGCGCAGGTAGGTGTACATCCGGCAGATGAATATATGTTTGTCGTATTCGTGACTCCGGTAGGCCCGTACTTCAAAGGTGGTTTCTCTACCAATCCGTACGTTATCATCCGCGAATTTGACCGTGCCGCTCCTCACGGGACAGGTATCTATAAAGTCGGAGGTAACTATGCAGCCAGTCTTCGTGCCAACAAGAAAGCACATGACTTGGGTTATTCCTGCGAGTTCTATCTCGATGCTAAAGAAAAGAAATATATCGACGAATGTGGTGCTGCCAACTTCTTCGGTATTAAAGATAATACGTATATCACTCCGAAATCATCTTCTATCTTACCGTCTATCACCAACAAGAGCTTGATGCAGTTGGCAGAAGATATGGGTATCAAGGTAGAACGTCGTCCGGTGCCGGAAGAAGAACTGGAAACATTCGAAGAGGCAGGTGCATGCGGAACAGCAGCGGTAATCAGCCCGATTCAGCGCATTGATGATTTGGAGAACGGAAAGTCTTATGTAATCTCTAAAGACGGTAAACCGGGTCCGATTTGTACAAAGTTGTATAATAAATTACGTGGTATTCAGTACGGTGACGAACCGGATACGCATGGCTGGGTAACTATTGTGGAGTAATACACACACTAAACTAAGACACATTTATTTATTTAATTAATTATATCATGTTAAAAGAGAATTCGCAATTACGTGCAGAAGCACGTCAGGCACTTCAAGGTAAGTGGCCTATGGCAGCCGTTGCTGCACTTATTTATTCAATCGTTGCCGGTGGTTTATCAGCTATCCCTTTCATTGGAGGATTGTGCTCATTATTTATCGGACTGCCAGTTGCTTACGGTATTGCTATCGTGATGTTTGGCGTATTCAAAGGTAAGGATGTTGATTTTGGAGTATTATTTGAAGGCTTCCAGGATTATAGCCGTATTTTTGTAACGAAATTGCTTCAGGGCATTTACACTGCTTTGTGGTCATTGCTATTGGTTGTTCCGGGCGTCATCAAGTATTATTCTTATGCAATGACGGACTATATTCTGAAAGAAGAACCGGAAATGAAAAACAATGCGGCTATCGAAAAGAGTATGGCAATGATGGAAAACAACAAGATGAAATTGTTCTTACTTGATTTGAGTTTCATCGGTTGGGCTCTTCTTGCTATCGTTACTTTTGGTATCGGATTCTTGTTCCTGCAGCCTTATATGCAAGTATCTCGTGCAGCTTTCTATGAAGACCTGAAAGCACAGCAAGGCGGAAATATTGAAGTAGACGTTGAAGTGAACGTTACTATTTAATAGACGAATACATTCAGCTATATAGAAGAATGGAGTACGGAGAAATCTGTACTCCATTTCTTTTTGCCGGTTGCGTCAAAATCAGTACCTTTGCGGCCTAATCAGGATTGATATGGGTAAGAATAAATTAGAAAAGTTTGCCGATATGGCGAGTTATCCGCATGTGTTCGAATATCCTTATTCGGCAGTAGATAACGTGCCTTTTGACATGAAAGGGAAATGGCACAAGGAGTTCTTTAAAAATGACCATCCGATAGTGCTTGAACTGGGCTGTGGACGTGGTGAATATACCGTCGGACTTGGTAAGATGTTTCCCGAAAAGAACTTTATAGCAGTTGATATTAAAGGTGCCCGCATGTGGACGGGGGCAACGGAATCGTTGCAGGCAGGAATGAAGAATGTAGCTTTTCTGCGCACGAATATCGAAATCATCGAACGCTTCTTTGCCGAAGGCGAAGTTAGCGAGATATGGCTGACTTTCTCCGACCCACAGATGAAGAAAGCGACCAAACGACTGACTTCCACTTATTTCATGGAAAGATACCGCAAGTTTCTGCAACCGAACGGTATTATCCATCTGAAGACAGACAGTAACTTCATGTTTACTTATACCAAATACATGATAGAAGCCAATAAACTTCCGGTTGAGTTTATGACGGAGGATTTATATCACTCCAACCTGGTGGATGATATTCTGGGTATCAAGACTTATTATGAACAACAATGGCTTGATCGTGGTTTAAATATAAAGTATATCAAATTTCAGCTTCCGCAAGAAGGCAAATTGCAGGAGCCGGATGTAGAAATAGAACTTGATCCTTATCGTAGCTATAATCGTAGTAAACGCAGCGGGTTGAGCACAAGCAAATAACTTGCTGAAATAATCGCCATAAAGTAAGCTAAACATAAACAGTATACTGAGTGGTGAATCTGAAATGGTAGATTGTAAATCGTCAAATAGTAAATAAAATGACTCTTTATCCTAAATTGATATTGGATGCATTGGCAACGGTGCGTTATCCCGGCTCGGGAAAGAATTTGGTGGAAGCGGAGATGGTTGCCGATAATCTCCGTATTGACGGTATGACTGTCAGCTTTTCATTGATATTTGAAAAACCGACTGATCCGTTTATGAAATCAATGTTGAAGGCTGCCGAAACAGCTATTCATACCTATGTATCTCCGGATGTACAGGTTACGATAGCAACGGAAAGCAAACAGGCTGCTCGTCCGGAAGTTGGCAAGATGCTTCCGCAGGTGAAGAATATTATTGGTATTTCTTCAGGCAAAGGTGGGGTAGGTAAGTCTACTGTATCTGCGAACCTGGCAGTTGCTTTGGCTAAATTAGGCTATAAGGTAGGTTTGCTCGATGCGGATATTTTCGGGCCTTCCATGCCGAAGATGTTCCAGGTGGAAGATGCGCGTCCATATGCTGAACGTATAGATGGACGTGACCTGATTATCCCTGTAGAAAAATATGGAGTGAAATTATTGTCGATCGGTTTCTTTGTTGATCCGGATCAGGCTACTTTGTGGCGTGGCGGAATGGCAAGCAATGCACTGAAGCAATTGATTGGCGATGCGTCCTGGGGTGATCTGGATTATTTTCTGATTGACCTTCCACCGGGAACAAGTGACATTCATCTGACTGTTGTCCAGACATTGGCAATGACAGGTGCGATTGTTGTCAGCACTCCGCAGGCAGTGGCTTTGGCAGATGCCCGTAAAGGAATCAATATGTTCACTAATGATAAGGTAAATGTACCTATCCTCGGCTTGGTTGAGAATATGGCATGGTTTACTCCTGCCGAACTTCCGGAAAACAAATATTATATTTTCGGTAAAGAAGGTGCAAAGAAGTTGGCCGAAGAGATGAATGTGCCTTTGTTGGGGCAGATTCCTATTGTGCAGAGTATTTGTGAGGGTGGGGACAATGGTACGCCGGTTGCGTTGGATGAAAATACCATCACCGGACGTGCTTTCTTGTCATTAGCTGCGAGTGTTGTCCGCCAGGTGGATCGTAGAAATGTTGAGATGGCTCCGACCCAAATTGTAGAAATGCATAAATAGCCGGAATCCGGACAAGATAGCTTTTATATAAGCTGTTCGTAAGATATAAAAAGAACCTTCATGGTTTTTACAAAGACTATGAAGGTTCTTTCTTATATAGTAGAATCTATTATTTATTCAATGCTTCTGTCAGTTTCTTTTTCATGGTGTCAGCTCCAGGGAAACCGGTCTGCTGATAAACAGTATTACCATTGCGGTCGATAACAAAATAAGTCGGTACTCCCTGAATATTGAATTTATCCATAAGATATCTCCATTGGTCATTAGTCACACGAAAATGTTCTCCGTGAACATCGGGTATCATATTTTCCCAAGTTCCTTTGGGGGAATTTTCTCCTGCGACATATAAATAGAGGATATCCTTATCTTTTAATTCTTCTTTCATCGGAACCATAGCTTTGTTCGCCATTCTGCAAGGGCCGCACCAAGTAGCCCAAAAGTCTACTAATAGGACATGGCCTTTAAATTTGGAAATGATGGCAGAGAAAAGTTCTTCATTTTCTACTTCGCCTATTTCATTGATTTTGTATCCGGTCTTCTGTTTGTTCAATTCCATCTTCTTGAGCAACTCTCCATTGAGTGCTGTCAGCATGTTTTTGTAGGCGGGCGAAGGCAGTGCTTCAAGCGCGGTTATCTGTTCGGCGGTCAGCGGAGTAAAATCTTCAATCGAACGGTAACATTTATATGCTTCCATCATTTGGAACAGAATCCCCTGGTTTGTTCCCAACTGTTTTTCCAGAAGATCTTTCCGGGAACTGAATATTCCCGTTCCATATGCGTATTCCGATGCATATAAATCTGCCGGTGTATTGAGAGCCAATTCTTTGAATGCATCAAAATAATTATCCGGGAATTCAATCTTAGTGTTTGTGTAATATTCCTTAGTCTGCTCTCTGTTCAACTTTTGACTAACGACATGTGCACGCATCAGGATATCTTTGCCCATAAAAAGTCCGATAGCTGTAGTTATATCTGTATTGGCTTTCAGAACTTCTTTTGCGGCCGGACTAAGAGGAGATTCTGCTATCTGTTTATGGATATTGCTCCGTTTCTCTATGAAATAGTTTTTCACTCCATCTATATCTTTTCCGATTACTTCGTCTACGATTTCCCCCGGACTGCTGACCAGATTACACTGAATGGTATTGTCCGTCAACTCTTGTTGCAGTTCAGCCAAATAACCGCTGTAATAAGCTTTCTTTCCATAAGGCTTATCGTCCTTTTGCAAGTGTGATTGTTGGCGCGTACATTCGGCCGTATTAATAATAATAGAACTTTCTTTTCCCGGAGCTAATAAGCAGGAAATTTGAGCAAACGGGAAAACAAGAGTCGCCGGAGTTACCGTGATGACATTTGTTTGAATCTGGAAAGTCCCGTCTTCATTTATACTCACTTCTTCGGCAAAGTTCAGCCACCTGACCGGGTCATTCAGATGCAATTTACCTGATGCCGGCATATCTTTCTTAAAGTCGAGCACTCTTCCTGTTAGTGTGGCTTTACCGTATGCGAGTTCCGGGGTAGGTAATTGGGCTTTCTTATTAATCTTATGGATTATTGCGTCTTTAGGTAACGGAGTTTTACGGAAATTCTTCTCATTGAGCTGTATTCCCCATATCTTGTATGCTCCGTCAAAGTCTCCTTCAGAGAAATCCAGGCTGGTAACATTTTCCGGTATAGGAGGAAAGAGTAACTGAAATTCCGCTTCTCCGGATTCCGGCATCCAAAATTCTTTGTCCAGTGTTATTCCAACTCCCTTCCGGATTGGATAAAGTGCCCCGTTATTATCTTTCAGAAAACTTCCGGTTGCTACTTTTATCCAGTACTTAGGCCGATAGTAAGCTTTCACATAGACAGTGGTCACTGTGTCACTCATGACAATTTTATCAACTTCGATACTGTTGGAGCTCCAGGCAAGAAAAGGAGGACGCTCGATAACTCTGTCTTTGGCTTGTACAGTGCAAACTGTGCAGAGTATCAAACCGATAATCCATGCGAATCTTTTCATATGAATAGCGTTTTATTTCTAACAAATATAAGGATATTTTTGTAACTAGCCTTATGGAAGTAGAAAAAAGAAATTCTTTTTGGAATTGATGAGGTTAGTGTTCCCCACCGATGAGACTTGTGTCCGGCACCGGGGAACGCCTCTCTCCCCACCGATGAGGAGAGAGCGGCATCGGGAAAATAAATTATTGTAGCCGGAATGTAATAGGAAGGGTGTATTCTACGGCAACCGCTTGTCCGCGTTGCAGTCCCGGTTCCCATTTCGGCATATTACTTACTACGCGCATGGCTTCTGTATCTAAAGAAGGAGAAACGCTCCGCAGCACTTTTATTTCTGACAAGCTGCCATCTTTTCCGACAACCATCTTTATGATGACTCTGCCTTGCTGCTTTTTCTCTTGTGCAATAACAGGATATTTGATACTTCTGGCAAGATATTGCATTAGACCTCTTGTTCCGCCGGGGAATTTCGGCATTGTTTCTACTACCTTGAAAGTGGGCTCTGTATCTCCGGTTTTTACACCTACTGCATCGGGATTTGAATCTTCCTTTAAACCATACCCTACAACGACTACTTCTTCCAAATCAGATTGTTTTATTTCTTCAGCTTTCGGAGTTTCAGGTCCGGTTAGTCTGAACATGACAGGAACTGTAAATCTGACATTTACTGCTTCTCCTCTTTGCTTGCCGGGCTTCCATTTTGGCATGGCAGTAATTACACGTATGGCTTCCTTATCTAAATAGGGGTCTACACTCCGAACTACTTTTATGTTATCTATACTTCCGTCTTTTTTTACTACGAAACATACAATCACACGTCCTTGTGTGCCTTTAGCGTGTGCTTCGGCCGGATATTTGATGTTTTGTGAAAGATATTCCATCAAGGCTTTCATTCCTCCGGGGAAATCCGGCATTTCTTCTACAACTTCAAATATGACGGAATCCGGTACAATCTTGTTATGAGTCTCCAGTGTCTCTTGCGTCTTTTTCTCCTGCGGGAGAATGATTTTTTGAATTTCTTCTGCAGGAAGTTCGGGAATAGTCGCTATTTCGGGTTTCGAAGTGACTTGTGTCGTCGCCTGTCCCATTACTTCCTTGGCGAATTTCTCTGTGGTACGTGCCACCATTTCGATGTTGCTGACAATCATCAACAGGGCAGCCAAGGGGAGAAACATAAGATACTTTGTTCTCCCTATTTCTTTTGTTCTTCGTTTATTCATCATTTTAATACGATTTTTGAGTGGTAAAACATTGAAACTATTTGATAAATTTGCTGCAGCCTTGTGATGTGCCAGTCCCAATAAATGGTACTGGTATGATTTACTGTCATGTCCCGTCTCCAATACCCGGTGATCCGCCATGTATTCGAGATTTCCTCTGACTTCCCGTTTCATCAGCCAGATAAAAGGGTTGAACCAGCAGAATGTACACATTAGTTCACTGATTAACACATCTACCGAATGATGCTGACGGGCATGCGTTTCTTCGTGAGTAATGATTTCACCGATTTCGGACTCTGTATGTGACTGTGGATGAATGAATATCCAATGGAAGAAAGAGAACGGGCCGTATTCTTTCTTTAAAAGATGTACGCGTACTCCTTGTATAGTGCTTTTAGGGCACTGGATATGTAGCCGTATGATACTGCCTAATTGCACAAGGAAACGTGTTGTTAATACTAATATTCCACTCCAATAAATGATTTTCATAAAGAGTAAGATTAACTCTTGCCAGTTCATTGTTGGTTCTTGCAGTGGAGTGATGGTTTGTTCCGGAAGTATAATTGTTGCATAAAGATCTGCCATTGCCACCATTGGTTCATGGGCTTTTACCCATCCTTGAATGTTCAACAAAGGATAAAGTAAGGAGATGGCAAAAAAGCATAGCAAAGCCGCCCGACGCCAATGGAAGAAGGTGTCTTTATAGAAAAACAACCGATAGAATGCGTAGAATAGGACTATTGCTACATTTATCTTTAGAAAATAGGCTAATTCCGGAGTCATCATAGTAATGAATATTTTCTATTAATCTTCTTTTCCTTTTTCAATCAGGTCGATGATATCTTTGAGATCATCGGTCGAAATCTTCTGATCCTTAGCAAAGAAAGAAACCATTTCTTTGTAAGAGTTCTCAAAATAGTTACGAACTACGCCGCTCATAAAATGGCGCTTATACTCATTTTCGCGAATAGCGGGAGTGTACTGGTAAGTGTTACCCACACGTTTCGGTGTGACGTATCCCTTCCGTTCGAGGTTCTTCACGATGGATGCTACTGTGGTGTACGGCGGAGCAGGTTGCGTATATTTCGCTACGATGTCCTTTACGAAACAGCTTTGTAACTCCCAAATGTAGATCATTACTTCTTCTTCTTGTATTGTTAACTTTTCCATGGAGATATTGTTTAATTACGAATACTTCGCAAATCTACGAATATTTCGTAAATAAGCAATGGTTAGTCGGTTAATAATTGTAAATGCATGAGACTTGCAAGAATATTTTGATTGTCTTTCTGTCCTTAAAATAATTAAGCACAAAAAACGAATGGATGGGCATAATTTTTGCCTAAATAGTCACTGTTTAATAACATTTATGCAAAAAATAGACTATCAAGGATTTTTTTATATAAAATAAATGAAATATATTTGCGGACACGAAACAGACGTTAAATATGGACAGTGTGTTCCGATACGCTGGTAAAGTTCGGAAAATTCCCCGCACTAGACAATGGAACTATTTAATTAACAATGCTGCCCGAAGGGAAGAGGGGAGCAAACTAAAAAAATAATGATATGAAAAAAGGTTTGATTTTTGTGCTATTCGCACTTGTTTCTATCGTTTCTTATTCTCAGATTTCCTGGAATGCTAAAGTAGGTATGAATATGAGTAACTACACTGGTGACATGGATACTGATATGAAGATTGGTTTCAATGTGGGAGTAGGTATGGAATATCAGTTTACTGATATGTGGTCTATTCAACCTTCTTTGATGTTTACTCAAAAAGGAGCTAAAGCTGGTGATGAAAAGGTTAAGCCGATGTATCTTGAAATTCCGGTACTTGCAGCGGCTAGATTTGCTGTTACAGATAATCAGAATGTTGTAGTTAAAGCAGGTCCTTACTTTGCTTTTGGTGTAGCAGGAAAAGGTGGTGATGTGAAATGTTTTGATAAAGACGGATGGGATATGAACCGTTTTGATGCTGGAATTGGTGTAGGTGTGGCTTATGAAATCAATAAATTCTTTATTGCTTTGGATGGAGAATTTGGTTTGACAAAAGTTCTTGATTTTGAAACTGATGGTGTAAGCAATCCGAAGAACATGAACTTCTCTATCGGCGTAGGTTACAAATTCTAAAAGAATTATACTCTCTTTATAATATCTCTGAAAATCCCTCGTCCTATACTCTCTTCGGACGGGGGATTTTTTATCCTTACTTTCCGAAAAATAAAAAACGGCATATCTTAATAATAAGAATATACCGTTCGTTTCTCTCTCTTGTGTTATATTTATCAATCACTTACCTGCTTGGATAAGTTCTCTTTTTCTTTTAGTTCCTTATATCTCTCTATGGCATGTTTACGACTCATAAGTATTTGCCAGCGATATACCCAGCAGGTAGTAAGGAAATAGATACCCGCCTGTAACCACAAAGCTTTGTATTCAAAAGCCACTTCACTCAAAGTTGCTCCCATATTATTGATTTTTACAAAACCATTGATCCCGAAAGTAGACGGGAATATGTAAGATACATATTTCCAGAACGGAGGAATCGCAGCCCCTGGCCAGGAAATTCCTGATATAAATAGCAAAGGAACGGATGTGAATACAAAAATCAGCATACATGTTTCCCGGTTGCGAATGGCAATGGACGTTGTCATGGCAAAGAAAATGCAAGCCGCCAAATAAGGAACAACGAATAATACTAATGAACCGGGTTGTCCGATTTGGTTGAGGCTGAATAGTCGTGGTACGATATGTAGCACATAGAAAGCGACCAATACATAAACCATGAAATAACTTAGCCCTTTTCCGAGTACGATTCGCAATGTACCGTTATAATGCCGGTTGATGGGTACGAGATCCTTGAACCGATTATTTTCACGGGCCGTTCCGGCAGCAAGACCGATGCCGAGCAATAATGTCTGTTGAATAATCAATACCAGTACGGCAGGAATCAGGAAAGCGGCGAATCCGGCAGTAGGATTGAATATCGAAATCTCCTCATATTCTATCGGATAAGCAGTTATCTCATCCTGCCGGTCGGTTGTATTGCCGCTACGGGCAATCTTAATATCCTGATTCATATCCAATGATACGGCTGTGTTGGCTATCAGCATGGACTTATAATAAAGTAATCCGCTCATATCACAATAGATGCTGACTTGCGTCTGCTTTCCTTTTGCGATATTATCACTGAAATCCGAAGGAATGTAAATGATGCCATACGCACGTCTGTTCTTCAGCATTTGCTTGGCTTCTTCCATATCGGCACAATAAGATACGATTTGAATATCGGGCGTAGCATCTACTTTCCGGAGATATTCGCGACTCAAAGAGGAATGGGAATCGTCCACAACAACGGCAGGAACTTCGCGCACCACTTCATTGTCATAGATAAAGCTATACAGCAGTGGATAGCCCAACGGGACGAGTATAAAGAATATCAGTACCCCCTGGTCGCGGAAAGTTGTCTGAAACTCACGCTTCCAGATATAAAACAGGTCATTGATGCCTTGGGCTATCTTATCTTTTAATTTTATATCTTTCATTTAGGGTATGTATTTATAGTAAACCAATGCTTCTTTCAAGCGGTGAACCACGAAGAAAGGAAGCATCATGAATATTAATAAGGCCATATAGTTACTCCATGAGTAAGCCATGCTATATCCGTTGAGCGCCTGATCTACATAAATCAGGAAATAATGACGCAATGGAAACAGATTGCTCAAAGCCTGCAAAACAGGATGCATCGCCATCACCGGAAATGAGAAACCGGAAATAGAGAACGATATGACACCCCATAACGAAGCGAAGCTTAGTCCGAGCCGCAGAGTAGGCAGAGTCCCTATCATGAGAATTCCGCAACACTGTGATGCCAGCACAAGACAGAGCGTGGCGAATATCATGGGAAAGATACCGCTATTGCAGGGGAAATGCAGGAAACCATATAAGTATACATTATAAAATATACCCATAATGAAGAAGATTACCGTGTGTGGAAGCAGTTTTCCTGCCAATGCTATATAAATGGAATTGTTACTCATGCGCAACCATTCACGGGCGGTGCGATCTTTGATTTCTACACCGATAGAATAAACGGTGACCATGAATATAAGCAGCATGAGTACTCCCGGTATCAGCGTATTGCATAGATATACCGAATAGTTCAGCCAGGGATTATTCAACGGATGCGTATCTATCACGATAGGTTGCAGAAATCCCATAGCCTGATCTTCCGTAGCTCCTTTGGCATATAGCGTGGTACGTGTGGCAGAGCCTGCTGTCAGTTCCCCCATCATTTTCATATCCCTGAAAAGCAGGGAACCTGCAATCAGATACGAATAGTTGGTATAGAAAGAAATCTTGGGTTGCCGCTGGCTTTGTGCTTCCGCCGACAAGCCTTTGGGTATATAAAAGAACCCGTAGATTTTTCCTTCCTGTACGGCGATACGTGCATCCGTCACATTACTGTAATGGGCGACGACACCCGTCTGCGAAAAAGCATCCAGATTGCGCACGATATTGCGGGACGTAGACGAATCATCCATATCCACCACACCGGCAGGAAGATCCTTCGGCAGTCCCGAATCCATTAAAGTGGTGAAGAAGATATAGCAGAAAAGTGGGGCGATGACCATGCAGAAGAGATAAAGCGGTCGTGATACCAACCGCCGGCATTCTCTTTGCATGACCTGCCACAATGCTATATATTTCTTTTCTCTCTCTTTCATGATTACTTATCAATGACAACTGACATGCCCGGACGAAGATTCTCTACTTTTTCCATCGGAGATGCTTTCACTTCAAATGTTTTCAGATCAAACTGACCGGTCGTCTTGGTAGCCTTCCAGGCTGCGTAACTACCCAAGTCCTTCATATAATACACTTTGAGTTTGATCGCTTTATTATCCAAAGCCGGAACGACTGCTTCAAATTCAGTTCCCATAGTCAGGTTTTTAAGCAGGTCTTCGCGTACATTGAATGTTATCCACATGTCATTCAGTTCGGCAATATTCATGATAGGTGCGCCGGTACCTACCAGTTCTCCTACCTTCGGGAAAATCTCCGAAACCTCTCCGGCTGCCGGAGCGATAAGATAAGTCTCTTTGATGTAAGATTCAACTTCGGCAACGGCTCCTTTTGCACGGTTGACAAGAGCTTCCGCAGCCATTTTGTCCTCACGTTCAGCTCCGTTCTTTGCCATTGTATATTGTGCTTTTGCAGCTTTTTCGGTAGCGATAGCGGCGTCCCGTTGTGCAGTTACTTCGTCCAGCTTTTGTGCGGGCATCACTCCCTGTTCATACAAGTTTTTCACTCTTTTGTATGACTTTTCGGCAATGGTGACTCCCGCCTGTGCTTTCTGCCACATCTCATAAGCGGCCTGAATCTGTTCCTGACGTGCCCCTTTGATAGCTTTTTCGTTTTGTGCCTGTGCGGCAGCTTCGGCGGCACGTGCCTGTTCCATCTTCGCCACTACATCCGGCGCTTCCAGGATAGCCAGTGTATCACCGGCATTGACCTGCTGTCCTTCTTTCACGCGAAATTCCAGAATACGTCCCGGAACTTTACTTGAGACACGATATTCGGTAACTTCTGCCTGTCCCTGAATGATTTCAGGCCCTTTGCGAAGCATGAAAAAACCAACGACTGCAACGATTGCAATAACTCCGAGTAAAGTAAGAAAAGCCAGCAGCATATTGCTGTTTTGTGATTTAGTAGGTGCCATATGATTATGAATTATTTCAAAGTTCCTAATGATTTTTTTAGATAAATTTCTGTCAGTTTCACGTCTATTTGAGCATCAATCTTCTCCGATTGGGCGGATAGCCAGGCTGTTTGCGCTTCGAGAACATTGCTGGTAGCAATTACGCCTTCTTTAAAGCCAAGTGTCGCATAGCGAAGATTCTCTTCCGCCTTCTCCATATTCTTGGAAGCCATCACCAGTTTTTTACCGGCCTCGTTCACCTTGAACGCTGCCTGGTTAACCTGCAATTCGATTTTTTCCCTGGCATCTTCCAGTTGATATTGCGCGATTCTTGCTTCGGCTTTGGCAGACCTTGTTTTGTAAATACCTTCGCCCCAATGCCAGATAGGTATCTGCACCATCACTCCGACATTCCACATTCCTTTGAACTTATTCTCGAAACTGTTGAAGACAGAAGGATTCGTAACCATATAATTTCCCATTAACGCAATAGAAGGAAGATGCTCGGAACGGGTTACGTTCACTTTCTGCCTGTAGATTTGCGTAGCCAGTTCGAGACTGCGTATCTCCGGTCGGTTGGCGTAGGCGGTTGACATATCGAAATGAGTCTCTGGTGCTAATAGGGGAATGTCATCCATATTTTCGTCTGTCAGAGTGACGGGAGAGCTAAGATCGAGCCCGCATAGTTGGCACAACAACATTCGGGCAAGGCTTAATCCGTCCTCTACTTTTGTCAGGGTCATTTCCGCTTCATTCACCTTGACGCGCACGGATAAACCGTCTGCTTTAGTGGCTACTCCTTCGGCAATCATCTTTTCCACATCGCTGTCCAACTGTTGCAGAAGTTTCAAATATCCTTCCGCCAACTTTTTCTTATTGACTAATGAAATGACTTGCCAATAAGCCTGGTCAGTGCTCATGATAACTTCCTGCATGCCGCCTTGATGTTGCTGGCGTGCCAGTTCTTCGGCGTATTGTGTTATCTTGTTGTAAGCGCGGATTTTTCCACCCATATAGAGTGGCTGTGTCAGCGTGACAGCTCCGGCGTACACGTTTCTAGTGTCCGTGCGGAGCGCGTCTACCAGTGAACTTCCGGCATTGTTAAAGGCAGAAGTCAGGCTCGCTCCTAATTCAGGGATTTTAGAAGCAAGTTCCGGATGTAATTGCGCTATGATTCCGCCGGCTTGCTCCAATGGGCCTGCCATACTGGTTCCCAATCCCGAAAGTGCGGCTTTCTGGTCGGCATTCAATAAAGAGAACTCTTTTTGATTTCTCATGTAAGCTCCGGTTGCCGAGAAGCTGGGTAGGTAATTGGTAAATGCGGCTTTTCGCTGATAGTGGGCGGCATTTATCTTTTCATTGCTTATCAACAGATCTTTATTGTTGGCAAGGGCTAAAGCGCGGCAACTATCCAAACTCAGTATAGTTTGCGCTTTTACTATAAAAGTCAGGTTTAACAGAATTGTCAGGAGAAATAGTTTTTTCATCGCATCTTGCATATTAATAAGGTGATACTTCTATTTAAATAACCCTGTTCTTATGTAATTTGTTTATTGAAGTAGTCAGTTTTTTTGAACTTGTTAGCTTAAACAATAATTGCATAAACAACGATGCAAATGTATGCGCTTTCTGTGAAAACGCAAAAAGAATTAGCTTTTTTTAAAAATATAACAAGATGAGCGGGGGAGAAGAAAAGAAAGAAGGCTGTCCTTCCATGATGAAGGACAGCCTTTCCTGATATATAAATGTAAGGGGATTTGCTTTATTAAAGAGCACCTACTTCTTTCAAGGCAGCGTTAGTTCCGTGTACAGCTTTTGCGCTAGCTGCGAACTTGGCTTTTTCGTCTTCGTTCAGGTCGAGTTCAACGATCTTTTCGATACCGTTCTTGCCAAGGATTACAGGAACACCGATACAAATATCTGATTCGCCGTATTCACCTTCCAGGAATACAGAACAAGGAATCATCTTCTTTTGGTCGTGAAGGATAGATTCAACAACGAATGCTCCTGCTGCGCCCGGTGCATACCATGCGGAAGTACCCAGCAATTTAGTCAGAGTAGCGCCACCTACCATAGTAGCAGCAGCAACTTCTTCCAACTTTTCAGCAGAGATAAAGTTAGTTACAGGCATACCTTTGTAAGTAGCGAAGCGAGTCAACGGAATCATTGTAGTATCACCGTGACCGCCGATAACCATACCTTCTACTTCGTTAGCATTGCATCCCAAAGCTTGAGACAGGAAATATTTGAAGCGGGAGCTATCCAAAGCGCCACCCATACCGATGATACGGTTTTTCGGCAAGCCCAGAGATTTCAATGACAGGTAAGTCATTGTATCCATCGGGTTAGAAATTACAACAAGGATAGCGTTAGGAGAATATTTCAAGATGTTCTGTGCCACTGATTTAACGATACCAGCGTTTACACCGATCAGTTCTTCACGAGTCATACCCGGCTTGCGAGGAATACCTGAAGTAATCACAACAACGTCAGAGTTGGCAGTCTGGGCATAATCGTTAGTGCAGCCTACGATTGTAGTGTCGAAACCCAACAATTGGGCAGTCTGCATCATATCCATTGCTTTACCTTCTGATACGCCTTCTTTAACGTCCAGCATTACTACTTCGTCTGCTACTTCATTAAAAGCAAGAACATTTGCACATGTAGCACCTACGTTACCTGCGCCTACTACGGTTACTTTTGACATAATACTATATATTTAAAAAGTTGATAATTTGTTTTATCTTTTAGCGCGACAAAATTACAACGATAATCCTAATTAAAGAAATTTTTCCGTAATAATTTTAGTTAAAGGTCGAAGTAATCAGAATCTACAGACAGTAGCCTGAAAGGAGAGCCGATAGAATGCCAAACTGGTTAATAAATTAAAATTGTACGGATTAGCTGATGGTTTTTCTAAAACTCTCTGTTTTTCCGCTTGACTTCTGTTGTGAAATGATTACTTTTGCGCACGTTATCAATTCACAACTGAAACTATGAGTAAAAAAAGTCTTCTTATTGCGGCCGTAGCTATTTTGGTAATAGCGATTATTGGTATTACCTATTTATTGTTTACAGAAAAACAAGCCAACAGGGAGTTGGTACAGGAATTCCAATTAGACAAGGAAGAGCTGGAAACTGAATATACCCGTTTCGCGCAGCAATATGATGAGTTGAAGATGACCATATCTAATGACTCTTTATCCCAACTGCTTGAACAGGAACAATTGAAGACACAGCGCTTGCTGGAAGAACTCCGCACGGTGAAAAGCTCGAACGCTACGGAAATCCGCCGTTTGAAGAAGGAACTGGCTACCCTGCGTAAAGTTATGATTGGGTATATCAACCAGATTGATTCATTGAATAAATTGACTGAACAGCAGAAATTGGTGATAGCTGATGTGACCGATAAGTATAATAAGGCTTCTCAACAAATCAGTAATCTTTCTGAAGAAAAGAAGAACTTGGATAAGAAAGTGACACTGGCAGCCCAGCTTGACGCCACCAATATCCGTATCGAACCCCGCAACAAACGCGGCAAAGTAGCGAAGAAGGTGAAAGACGTGGTGAAACTGGCTATCAGCTTTACAGTCGTAAAGAATATCACTGCTGAAAACGGTGAGCGTACCATATATATACGTATCACCAAACCGGATAACGATGCGTTGACTAAGAGTGCGTCCAATACTTTCCCTTATGAGAATCGTACACTGACCTATTCTATCAAAAAGTATATTGAGTACAACGGAGAAGAACAGAACGTAAATGTGTTTTGGGATGTGGAAGAGTTTCTGTACGCCGGAAACTATCGGGTTGATATCTTCGAAGGTGGTAATCTGATTGGCTCGCAGGCGTTTACATTGAATTAAATAACAGGCTCTTTCAGAGAGTTGTGCCTTTTCTGTGCATTTATATCGAAAAAAAGATTAACTTTGTTAATTTAAAAACTGTATATATGAAAAAGCACTATCCACTACTATTATTATCATTGCTGTTTCTGGTGTTTACAGCTATGACTTGCGACGATAGCGAACCGATGGAAACGGTAAAAGTTTCATGTGTAATAGGTGATGTCTCGCTTCATCATTGGGATAATGCGGGCGAATATCCGAAAGAGCCTACTGAATTTAAAGTACCTAAAGAAGCATATCTTCTGGAGATTTGTATATCGACAGAAATCACAGAGGATGACCCCGTTTCCTACGATGACAGTCATAATGTTTCTTATGTATTATCTGATGAAATAAAAAAGATCAGCATTTTCACGGATGCGGCTTTTAATAAAAACTTCCCGGCAGGGGCAGAGGTTACTTCCTGCTTTTATGATTACCCGAAAACAATAAGTGACAATCAGCAGACAGACTATACTGCTTATGGAAAGACTATATCCTATGTGAGACAAACCAACCGGATATATAAAGCATTGTTGACTGTTCCGCAACCGGGAGAATATCGTTTCCGTGTAGTGCTGACTATGGAGAGCGGAGAGACGATTGAGAAAATCAGTGAACAGGTTACTTTGTATTAATGAAATCAGGGGTATGAAAAAAGTTCACTTGCTCGTACTATTGCTAGTTCTTTGCTCGTTTTTGAAAGCACAGGAAGCTCAGCAGTTATCTCACTCTCGGGAGAGTAACAAACTGCTTCAATTAAATGCAGGTTTGGGAACTGGAATTGATTTGATGCATAGGGGAGCAGGAAATGCATTTGCTTCTATGGCGGCTAAAAAATCCCCGTTTCCGGTTGTCGATTTCCGTCTGGAGCATTTCTTTTCCAGAAAGTGGGGTTGGTTTGCCAATATAAAAATAGGTATTCCTTCTAAGTATCGGACAGACTATTATTCGGAGTTAGCCCGTGTCTTGGAAAAGGATTATTATATACGGAACCATATATTTGAAAAGCAAAAGCCACCGGTAACTCCATGCTTGGCTGTCGGTCTTGTCCATCGTATCGAGAATTCGCATTGGGCTTTCTATCCTCGCTTGGGAATTGGTGTCAATAGTCCCGGTTTTCAGGATGTTTCTATAGGACTGAAGAAAAAAGGCGGTAACCAAATCTATGAAACGCGTTATGATATCCAAGATGAGTTCGGGCAAGATAGCAGGGATGTCTTTATTCTTTCAACAGGCTTTAGTGTAAACTATAAACTAAGTACATATTGTTATCTGTTTTTATCCGTCGACTATATACAACCGATAGGAAGCCACTCGACTATGGAGAGTGTTACGACCGACCTTTATACCGATGAAGTAGTTGACCGACAAATCTATAAGACAAGTACGCTTGGACGGGATTTGAGTGTCAGTGTAGGGGTCGGGATACCCATCCGGTTAGGAAGAAAAGACAAGAAGGGGAAAACAACTTCAAGAAAAGAGAGGATGCGGAATATCATGGAACAGAAGCGTAAGTCCTTTGGATTGTTCCCTACGACAGCTAAATAAAAATGATTCGTATATTATATTTTCCATTGCCTTGTGAATTATCCCAATAGTAAAATGATTATTTAGGGGCGTAGCGCCCCGGCAAGGTTTCCTTGCGGATAGTCGGTAGTAATTCCAAATTAATTTGCAGACAGAATAATAATTTTCTTTTTAGACAGAAGAACATAAGAACAAAAGATGAAACGGTAGTAGTTTAATGACCGGCAGAAATAATTTTCCAAGCGCAGCCTTTATGTTCTTTTGTTCTTATGTCTGAATTAAATTCCCATTTTTCTTTCCGTGTCTTCTGTAGTAAATACATTCATTTCGATGTGGTTTTGAGCTAATCGAGAGAAAATATTTCGTCTTAGTCTATTCTCCCTCCTTATAGAAAAATAAGAATCATCTTTCAACCTGTCACCACTATCCGACATAGACAGATAGATAACAGATGAAAAAATTTGTTTTCTTCCAATACGAGAATCAGCCTTCTTGCTAGTGATAAGTCACCGTCTTATCGTATATTTTACTTCTATTTACTAATCGCCGACTATAGTTGTCTACCTAGCCGACTATAATCGGCTGAATAGACAACTATAGTCATCTAGGTAGACAACTCCAGTCGGCTTCTTATATGCAAGCTGTTTAATTTGATGAGATTGACATAGCCGATGCGAAGGTTACGGACTGTGAAGGTGCAAACTGTGAAAGCGTGAAGATTGTGAAGGCGTGAAGATTGTGAAGGCGTGAAGAGTGTGAAGAAGAGATTTTCTCTTTGTTTGTTCACCGGAAACGCCTGTTAAACAGATGATTATTTCCCGTGAAGGATGTGAAGGATGAGAACTCAACTTTATTGTGTCTTTAGTCATTTTCAGCACAATTAGTTCAAAATTAACATCATTCCCGAACCTTTCAAACTCAGGTTTTGGTACAGCATATGTGGAATATCCGTTATTGGGTGTCTATGATTTTTATAAGAAAGGACTATCGCCTGCCGTCCGCCCCCCACATCATTTTGCTGCGAAGCGTATCGAAAAAGATATGATTGAAGCGTTTCACTACTTTCACGCTGTAGTCGGCACGGCGAATAGTGAGTTGAGTCGTTTCTTTGCAAGTTTCACTGCTGCCGTCGATGGCAACCAGAAAGTTATGACTGCGGCTTTCCACGTCTAATGTGATTTCCCAATCATCACGGATGACGATAGGGCGGACGTTGAGGCTATGCGGAGCTACGGGAGTAATGACGACAGTGTTGGCATGGGGAACCATAATCGGGCCGCCCACACTTAGGGAGTAGGCAGTTGAACCGGTTGGAGTAGCAATCACTAATCCGTCGGCCTGATAAGTATTCAAGAATGCACCGTTGATAGCAGTGCGGATACTAATCATTGAAGAACTGTCCCGTTTGAGCACGGCAATTTCATTTAAAGCATACGGAGATGCTTGCAGATGGGTATCGTTGCAGATAAGTTGAAGTACACTCCGTTCTTCCACGCTGTATCTTCCGGCTTGAATCTCGTTGAATGTCTCTTCCATCTCTTCGGGAGAAATGTCAGCTAGAAATCCCAGGCGCCCTGTGTTGATGCCAAGGATAGGGATTCCCTTTCTGCCTACCCGGCGGGCAGCTTTCAGGAAAGTGCCGTCCCCGCCGATACTGATTACCATGTCGGCTGTGAAATCATCACCGTCAAATAACTGGTCGGCTTCGATTTCCATATGCTCTGAAATCAGGAATTGATAGAACTCCCTGCATACACAGACTTCCGCTCCCCGTTTTTTCAATAACCGGAACAGATTGGCGGCATGAGAGGACTTCTTGGCCTGATAAGTATTTCCGAAGATGGCAAATTTCATAAGCGATGTCATTAGTTTCGGTTGCAAATTTGGCATTTTTTCTTGGATTTCTACTTTAAATAACCAAAAAAGAAACGAGAATGCGTTTCGTATTATTAGGCAACTAATAATAATATTTGTATTTTTGCGGCAAATATTACGTAGAACCATGACTAAATTAAGTGTAAACATAAACAAGATAGCTACGCTGAGAAATGCGCGCGGTGGAAATGTGCCCAATGTAGTAAAGGTAGCGCTTGATTGTGAATCTTTTGGAGCAGACGGTATCACCGTTCATCCTCGTCCCGACGAACGCCACATCCGTCGTTCGGATGTATATGATTTGCGCCCTTTGCTGCGGACAGAATTTAATATCGAAGGCTATCCGTCGCCTGATTTTATAGACTTGGTGTTGAAGGTAAAACCGCATCAGGTAACTTTAGTGCCTGACGATCCTTCACAGATAACTTCCAATTCCGGTTGGGATACAAAAGCGAATCTGGAATTTTTGACCGAAGTTCTCGACCAGTTCAACAGCGCCGGTATCCGTACATCTGTCTTTGTGGCTGCCGACCCTGAAATGGTGGAGTATGCGGCGAAAGCAGGAGCCGACCGTGTGGAACTGTACACCGAACCGTATGCGACGGACTATCCGAAGAATCCGGAAGCAGCCATCGCCCCTTTTATCGAAGCTGCCAAAACTGCCCGTAAACTGGGTATCGGTCTGAATGCCGGACATGATTTGAGTCTTGTGAATTTAAACTATTTCTATAAAAACATTCCTTGGGTGGACGAAGTCTCTATCGGTCATGCATTGATTAGCGATGCGCTGTACTTGGGACTGGAGCGTACCATTCAGGAATATAAAAACTGTCTACGCTGATGAATGCAATGATCTTGTTGGCCCAAGGGGCTATGAATATGGCAGATTCGCTGGCTACTGCCAATCCTGTCCTGACAGAGGTGAACGCTCCTGAAATGAACATGCTTGATATGGCTATCAAGGGTGGCTGGATTATGATTGTGCTGGGTGTGCTGTCCGTAGTCTGCTTCTATATCCTTTTCGAGCGTAACTATATGATTCGCAAGGCGGGAAAAGAAGACCCCATGTTTATGGAACGCATCAAGGACTATATTCATAGCGGCGAAATCAAGGCGGCCATTAACTACTGCCGCACGATGAACACGCCTTCGGCACGTATGATAGAAAAAGGTATCAGCCGCCTGGGACGTCCCATCAACGACGTGCAGGCTGCCATCGAGAATGTCGGTAACATCGAAGTGGCGAAACTGGAAAAAGGACTGACCGTGATGGCAACCATCTCCGGTGGTGCCCCGATGCTCGGATTCCTCGGTACGGTGACCGGTATGGTACGTGCATTCTACGAAATGGCGAATGCGGGTAGCGGAAATATAGACATTACACTGCTTTCCGGCGGTATCTACGAAGCCATGATTACTACAGTCGGCGGTCTGATTGTCGGTATCATTGCCATGTTTGCCTACAACTATCTGGTGATGTTGGTAGACCGCGTGGTGAACAAGATGGAATCTCGCACGATGGAGTTCATGGACTTGTTGAACGAGCCCACATAAAGGCAGAACGAAGCCCGCGTAAAAGCAGGAAAGTAACTGAGAACGTTAATCATGAATCACTAACCACTAATCGTTAATAAAGTGGGATTAAAAAGAAGAAATAGAGTATCGCCCAATTTCAGTATGGCTTCCATGACGGACGTCATATTCCTGTTGCTGATATTCTTTATGATAACCTCTACGGTGGTGTCGCCCAACGCCATAAAAGTGCTGTTGCCGCAAGGCAAGCAGCAGACTTCCGCCAAACCGCTGACAAGAGTCGTTATTGATAAAGACCTGAACTTCTATGCCGCTTTCGGCAATGAGAAGGAGCAACCGTTGGCGTTGAACGAACTGACTCCCTTCCTGCAGAGTTGTGCAGAGAAGGAACCTGAAATGTATGTGGCTTTGTATGCGGATGAATCGGTACCTTACCGTGAGATAGTACGTGTGTTGAACATCGCAAACGAGAATCATTTTAAGATGGTGCTGGCTACACGCCCGCCTGAAAATAAATAGGAAGAATGGACAGAAGAAAAAAGGGTGAATACATAGGAGCGCTGGGTGCACTGTTGGTGCATGTGGCAGTGATTGCTCTTTTGATTCTGGTGAGCTTTACTGTCCCCCAACCGGATGAAGACGCAGGCGGAGTGCCTGTGATGATGGGGAATGTGGAATCGGCACGCGGCTTTGACGACCCTTCACTGGTAGATGTGGATGTACTGGATGAAGATGCGGCAGCCCCTGCGGAGACAGCACCCGAACTTCCTTCCGAACAGGATTTGCTGACACAGACCGAAGAGGAAACGGTCACTTTAAAACCGAAAACGGAAGAACCCAAAAAAGAAACGGTGAAACCGAAAGAAGTGGCCAAACCGAAAGAACCCGTGAAGAAGCCCGAAAAAACAGAAGCAGAGAAAGCCGCCGAAGCCAAGCGACTCGCCGAAGAAAAAGCGGAGCGTGAGCGCAAGGCCGCCGAAGAAGCTGCAAGAAAGAGAGTCTCCGGCGCTTTTGGGAAGGGAGCGCAAATGGAAGGAAACAAAGGGACATCGGCCGGTGGTACCGGAACTGAAGGTAGTAAGGAAGGAAATTCTTCTACCGGAGCTAAAACAGGAATGGGTGGTTATGGAACATTTGACCTCGGCGGACGTTCTTTAGGTACGGGCAGTTTGCCAAAACCTGCATATAATGTGCAGGAAGAAGGGCGTGTCGTGGTGAATATTACTGTAAACCCTGCGGGACAAGTGATTTCGACCGGCATTAATCCCCAGACAAATACTGTAAGTTCAGCGTTGCGCAAAGCCGCCGAAGATGCGGCAAAGAAAGCCTGCTTTAATACAGTGGATGGAGTGACGAACCAAACGGGAACGATCACTTATTATTTTAATTTGAGATAGAAGAAGTATCATTAACCAAAAATAAAAAGCATTATGGGAACTGTATACGCATTTTTTGCAGATGGTTTTGAAGAAATCGAAGCTTTTACTACTATTGACACGTTGAGACGTGCCGGAATGAATGTGGAAATCGTATCCGTTACACCGGATGAAATTGTAGTCGGAGCACATGACGTGTCTGTCCTTTGCGATGTCAACTTCGAGAATTGCGATTTCTTTGATGCTGAACTTTTGTTCTTGCCGGGTGGAATGCCGGGAGCCGCTACGCTCGATAAGCACGAAGGGTTGCGCAAGCTAATCCTTAACTTCGCGGAAAAGGGCAAGCCTATTGCTGCCATTTGCGCAGCCCCAATGGTATTGGGTAAACTGGGACTGCTGAAAGGCAGGAAAGCTACCTGCTATCCTAGCTTCGAGCAATATCTGGATGGCGCTGAATGTGTCAATGAACACGTAGTGCGTGACGGAAATATCATCACAGGTATGGGGCCGGGCGCTGCCATGGAATTTGCTTTGACTATTGTTGACCTGTTGGCAGGTAAAGAAAAAGTAGATGAACTGGTAGAAGCGATGTGCGTTAAACGCTAAGCTGTCCATGAAGAAATCTGTTATTATTGTCGCCGGTGGAAAGGGCTTGCGGATGGGAAGTGAACTTCCGAAACAATTCCTTCCTGTCGGTGGTAAACCTGTGTTGATGCATACGCTGGAAGTATTCCGGAAGTATGACGCTGCACTTCAGATTATATTAGTGCTTCCAAAAGAGCAACAGGACTTTTGGAAACAACTCTGCAAGGAACAGGGTTTTGCCGTGGAACACCTCATTGCCAATGGCGGTGAAACACGTTTCCATTCCGTAAAGAATGGACTGGCATTGGTGCAGGCTCCCGGATTGGTGGGAGTGCATGACGGTGTCCGTCCATTTGTCTCGATAGACGTGATAAGTCGTTGCTATGATTTGGCAAAAGAGCGGAAAGCGGTGATTCCGGTGATTGACGTGGTAGAGACATTGCGCCATTTGACGGACGGCGGAAGTGAAACGGTCAGCCGCAATGACTATAAATTGGTGCAAACCCCGCAAGTCTTTGATGTGGAATTACTGAAACAGGCTTATGCGCAGGAGTTTACTCCGTTCTTTACCGATGACGCTTCGGTGGTAGAAGCAATGGGCGTACCTGTATATCTTGCAGAAGGTAACCGTGAAAATATAAAGATAACAACTCCTTTCGACCTGAAAGTAGGGAGTGCTCTGTTGTAAATGTTCGATTTAGCCACACGCGACATAAAATTTATCTCCGGTGTAGGGCCACAGAAGGCTGCCGTATTAAATAAGGAGTTGGAAATCTACTCTTTGCATGATTTAATTTATTACTTCCCTTACAAATACGTTGACCGGAGCCGCATCTATTACATTCATGAAATAGATGGCAATATGCCGTATATCCAGTTGAAAGGAGAAATACTGGGTTTCGAAACCATCGGCGAAGGGCGTCAACGACGCCTGACTGCCCATTTCTCGGACGGAACGGGAGTCGTGGACTTAGTATGGTTTCAGGGAATAAAGTATATCTTAGGTAAATATAAACTTCATGAAGAATATATCATCTTCGGCAAACCGACTGTTTTCAACGGACGTATCAATGTAGCCCATCCTGATATAGACAAGGCGGATGAACTGAAACTTTCTTCCGTAGGCCTGCAACCTTATTATAATACGACGGAGAAAATGAAACGCAGTTTCCTCAATTCTCATGCAATAGAGAAGATGATGGCAACTGTGATTCAGCAGCTACAAGAACCTCTGCCCGAAACACTCTCTCCCAAGTTATTGGCAGAACATCATCTGATGCCGTTGACGGAAGCCCTTCGGAATATCCATTTCCCGACCAATCCCGATTTGCTTCGCAGGGCGCAGTACCGCCTTAAATTCGAGGAACTGTTTTATGTGCAACTCAATATCCTCCGATATGCCAAAGACAGACAAAGGAGATACCGTGGCTATATCTTCGAAAAGGTAGGCGATGTATTCAATACATTTTATACAAAGAACCTTCCTTTCCAACTTACAGGTGCGCAGAAACGAGTATTGAAAGAGATACGTAACGACGTAGGCAGTGGACGGCAGATGAACCGTCTTTTGCAGGGAGATGTGGGAAGCGGAAAAACACTGGTCGCCTTGATGAGTATGTTGCTTGCTTTGGATAACGGCTATCAGGCATGTATGATGGCGCCTACCGAAATCTTGGCAAACCAGCACTATGAAACCATAAAAGAACTGCTTTTCGGGATGGACATCCGTGTCGAACTACTGACCGGCTCTATTAAAGGAAAAAAACGGGAAGCTATCCTTACCGGATTATTGAACGGAGACGTGAATATCCTGATAGGGACGCACGCCGTCATTGAGGATACTGTCAACTTCTCCTCGCTGGGTTTTGTGGTTATTGACGAACAGCACCGTTTCGGTGTGGCGCAACGCGCCCGTCTCTGGAGTAAGAATAATCAACCTCCACATGTCCTTGTAATGACTGCCACCCCCATTCCCCGTACATTGGCAATGACACTATATGGTGATCTGGACGTATCTGTAATTGATGAACTTCCTCCCGGACGAAAACCAATTACCACTGTTCACCAGTTTGATAATCGTCGGGAAAGTATGTATCGTTCCGTGCAGAAACAAATAGACGAAGGACGGCAGGTTTACATTGTTTATCCTTTAATAAAGGAAAGCGAAAAGATTGATTTAAAGAACCTTGAAGAAGGTTATCAGCATATCCTTGAGGAATTTCCCAAATGCACGGTGTGCAAAGTGCATGGTAAAATGAAATCTGCCGAGAAAGACGAGCAGATGCAACTTTTCATTTCGGGAAAGGCACAGATAATGGTAGCCACCACAGTCATTGAAGTGGGAGTGAACGTACCGAACGCTTCGGTGATGATTATAGAAAATGCCGAACGTTTCGGACTGTCGCAGTTGCATCAGTTGCGCGGTCGGGTAGGGCGTGGCGCCGACCAGTCTTATTGTATCCTGGTGACCAATTATAAACTGACCGAGGACACCCGGAAACGACTGGAAATTATGGTGCGTACCAATGACGGCTTTGAAATAGCCGAAGCGGATTTAAAACTTCGCGGCCCCGGTGACCTTGAGGGGACACAGCAAAGTGGTGTCGCTTTCGATTTGAAGATTGCCGATATAGCCCGTGACGGACAACTGCTGCAATATGTCCGTTCCATAGCCGAAGGAATTGTGGAACAAGACCCCGCAGCACAGAATCCGGAGAACGAAATTCTGTGGCGGCAACTCAAATCCCTGCGGAAAACGAATGTTAACTGGGCTGCCATTAGTTGAAAAACGGTTAAACATACGGTTTATTTGCGTAAATGTGTTGCATAACATATTTAATCCCTATCTCTCCTATTTATAGGGGTTTAAAGACTCATTTCTTATCCCTTTTGTTGCTAACCATCTGAAAAATAGTTAATAACTCTCTTGTTGTTTCAAAGGAAAATACTACCTTTGGGGGAATTTTTTTAGTAAATGTATCGTTTAACCAATTGAAAAGTCGAGTATTATGCTTGAAAAAACGCTGGTCATTTTAAAACCATGTACCCTTCAACGGGGACTGATTGGTGAGATTACTCATCGTTTCGAACGTAAAGGATTACGGTTGGCCGGTATGAAGATGATGCAACTGACTGATGAATTACTAAGCGAACATTATGCCCACCTCAGCGGCAAGGAATTCTTTCAACGTGTGAAAGATTCGATGATGACAGCTCCTGTTATCGTTTGTTGTTTCGAGGGTGTGGATGCTATTCAAACAGTCCGTACGTTGGCGGGACCGACTAATGGACGTCTGGCTGCTCCGGGAACCATTCGTGGGGATTACAGCATGAGCTTTCAAGAGAATATAGTTCATGCTTCTGATTCACCGGAAACCGCAGCTATTGAATTAATGAGATTTTTTAAACCGGAAGAAATATTCGAATACAAACAGGCGACGTTTGACTACCTGTATGCTAACGACGAATATTAAATGAATTGACAAAGAACGAATGAATTTCAATTGCATTATTAAAACTGGATTGGTAGCTGTAGCGGCTATGGTTAGTCTGAGCTCTTTCTCTCAAGACCTGATTGCCCGCCAGGCACCGATAGACAAAAAACTAAAATCAGTAGACTCTTTAGCCTTGCAAAAGCAAATCCGTGCCGAACAGTCCGAATATCCCGCCCTAAGTCTTTATCCTAACTGGAACAACCAGTATGTACACGCTTACGGAAATGCTATTATCCCCGAAACTTACACTATCGACCTGACAGGTTTCCATATGCCGACTCCGAGTACGAAAATTACTTCGCCTTTCGGCCCTCGTTGGAGAAGAATGCATAATGGTCTGGACTTGAAAGTGAATATCGGTGATACTATTGTGGCGGCTTTTGACGGTAAAGTGCGTATTGTAAAATACGAGCGTAGAGGATATGGTAAATATGTCGTTATCCGTCATGATAATGGATTGGAAACTGTATATGGTCACTTGTCCAAGCAATTGGTTGAAGAAAACCAATTGGTGAAAGCCGGAGAAGTAATCGGTTTGGGTGGTAATACAGGACGTTCTACTGGTTCACATCTTCATTTTGAAACCCGTTTCCTGGGAATTGCAATCAATCCGGTTTATATGTTTGACTTCCCCAAACAGGATATCGTAGCCGATACTTATACGTTCAGGAAGACAAAAGGCGTGAAACGCGCAGGTTCACATGATACTCAGGTGGCTGACGGCGCAATTCGTTATCACAAGGTGAAGAGTGGTGATACTTTGTCCCGCATTGCCAAATTGCGTGGAGTGTCAGTCAGCACACTTTGTAAATTGAACCGCATCAAGCCGACTACAACTTTGCGTATCGGACAGGTTTTGCGCTGTTCATAAACTCGCTTGCTTATAAAACAGTAATACAATAGCTTTTGAAGAGGGCACTTTAATATAATTTAGAGTGCCCTCTTTCTGTTTTTACTTAATTATTGTTACCTTTGCGCACTATTTGGAAGAAGATGAAAGATACCAAGCAACAATTTGAACATGTCATCGCTTTGTGCCGTGACTTATTTTCCAAGAAGCTGCACGATTACGGGCCTGCGTGGCGTATTCTGCGTCCGGCTTCAGTAACTGACCAGATTTTTATCAAAGCCAACCGGATCCGTAGTATTGAAACCAAGGGGGTGACCTTGATTGACGAAGGAATCCGTGCCGAATTTATTGCGATTGTCAATTATGGCATCGTCGGACTTATCCAGTTGGAACTGGGATATGCCGAATCTGCCGATATCAGCAATGAAGAAGCGATGGCTTTATACGATAAATATGCCAAGGAAGCATTGGAACTGATGCTTGCCAAGAACCATGACTATGATGAAGCTTGGCGTAGTATGCGTGTCAGCTCTTACACAGACTTGATTTTGATGAAGATATACCGCACCAAGCAGATTGAAACTCTATCCGGCAATACGTTGGTATCCGAGGGAATTGACGCCAATTATATGGATATGATAAATTACTCTGTTTTCGGACTCATAAAGATAGAATTTGAAGGATAAGAACTTACATATTATTCAGAAAGTCATAGCGAATACCGGTCGCTTTCTTTTGGCGGCTTCGTTCATCTTTTCCGGATTTGTCAAGGCAGTTGATCCGCTGGGCTTCCAGTATAAGATACAGGATTATCTGACTGCATTCGGCATGGCTTCCTGGTTTCCTTCATTTTTCCCTTTGCTGGGCGGTATAGTACTGTCTGCCATTGAGTTTTTTGTCGGTATATCCCTGTTCTTTGGTACGCGGAGAACGCTCGCTTCTTCGTTGGCACTGATGCTGATGATTGTCATGACACCACTGACTTTGTATCTTGCCCTCTTCGAGCCGGTTTCGGACTGCGGTTGTTTTGGTGATGCGTGGGTGTTGACTAATTGGGAAACATTTGGCAAGAATGTCATATTGCTACTTGCAGCAATTGCAGCATTCCACTATAGGACGATGCTGACCCGCTTTATTAGTGTGAAAATGGAATGGCTGGTTTCTTTATACACATTGTTTTTTGTATTTACCCTGTCATTCTATTGTTTGGATCGTCTGCCGGTTTTAGATTTTCGCCCCTACAAGATAGGAAAGAATATCCAGGAGGGAATGACAATGCCCGAAGGAGCAAAACCTAGTGTATATGAGAGTGTCTTTATCCTGGAGAAAAATGGAGAAAGGAAAGAATTTACGCTGGATAACTATCCGGACAGTACATGGACATTTGTAGACACACGCACTGTACTCAAAGAGAAAGGATATGAACCGGCCATCCACGATTTCTCCATGATGGACTTGAGCACCGGAGATGATATTACACAAGATGTATTGACTGATATGGGATACACTTTCCTGTTGGTCGCCCATCGGATTGAAGAAGCGGATGACAGTAACATTGACTTGATTAACGAAATATATGACTACTCGGTGGAGCATGGCTATAAGTTCTATTGCCTGACCTCTTCACCGGAAGAACAGATAGAATTGTGGAAGGATAAGACCGGAGCGGAATATCCTTTCTGTCAGATGGATGATATAACGTTGAAGACGATGGTACGTTCTAATCCGGGATTGATGTTGATAAAGAACGGAACGATTCTGAATAAATGGAGCGACGAGGATATACCGGATGAATATGTGCTGACTGACAAACTGGAAAATATACCGTTGGGACAACAAAAGATGGAGAGCGATGTTCACACCGTGGGATATGTATTCTTGTGGTTCATTATTCCATTGTTGTTGGTATTGGGAGTGGATGTTTTGGTCGTTCGTCGTAGAGAACGGAAATCCGTAAAGAGGAAGCGGCAGGAAGATGCCCTGAAAGCAACCGAAGCCCAAGAACTGACGGACAGTGCCCGGAAGCCGACAGACAACGCGCCAATGTCAGTGGATAACTCCAACGGGGTGAAGCCATAGATTATTAAATAGAAAATCGTAAATAAGAGAATAGTAAATTTATTAACCCTTTAAATAAAGAAAACAAAATGAGAAAGAACATTGTCGCAGGAAACTGGAAAATGAACAAAACCCTTCAAGAGGGTATCGCTTTGGCAAAAGAACTGAACGAAGCATTGGCTAACGAAAAGCCTAACTGTGATGTAATCATCTGTACTCCGTTTATCCACCTGGCATCTGTTACTCCGTTGGTAGACGCTGCAAAGATCGGTGTAGGTGCTGAAAACTGTGCAGACAAAGCGTCAGGTGCATATACAGGTGAAGTTTCAGCTGAAATGGTTGCTTCTACAGGTGCAAAATATGTAATTCTGGGTCACTCTGAACGTCGTGCATACTACGGTGAAACAGTTGCTATCCTGGAAGAAAAAGTAAAATTGGCTTTGGCTAACGGTCTGACTCCGATTTTCTGTATCGGTGAAGTATTGGAAGAACGCGAAGCTAACAAGCAGAATGAAGTAGTAGCTGCTCAGATGGAATCTGTATTCTCTCTGTCTGCTGAAGACTTCTCTAAGATTGTGTTGGCTTACGAACCGGTTTGGGCTATCGGTACAGGTAAAACTGCTACTCCTGAACAAGCACAGGAAATCCACGCTTTCATCCGTTCAATCGTGGCTGACAAGTATGGCAAGGAAATCGCTGATAATACTTCTATCCTTTACGGTGGTAGCTGCAAGCCTTCTAACGCTAAAGAACTGTTCTCTAACCCGGACGTTGACGGTGGTTTGATTGGTGGTGCTGCTTTGAAAGTATCTGATTTCAAAGGTATCATTGATGCATTTAACGCATAATTAAAACTTATTTCAGGCACGGATTTCACGGATTACACGGCTTAGTGTATGAAATCAGAAACCGTGTAATTCGCGTAATCCGTGCCTAAATATTATTTATAAAATGAGAAAACTAGCTTTACTTACTTTATTGTCAGTATTGGCAGTTGTCGGTGTGCAAGCACAGGGCATTGTCAAAAGCTTGGAACGTACCGTACCGGGACAGGGAAAAGTGACTATTCATCAAGATCCCCGTATCGGAGCTTTGATTGGTGTGGAACGTCCTGCGACAGGTGAACATAAAGTAATAAAATCTTCCGGATACCGGATACAGGCGTATGCGGGTAATAATACCCGTCAGGCAAAGAATGACGCTTATCACGTAGCTTCGCGTATTAAGGAGTATTTTCCGGAATTGCCGATTTATACTTCATTCACTCCCCCCCGTTGGCTTTGCCGTGTGGGTGATTTCAGGAGTATTGAAGAGGCGGACGCGATGATGCGTCGGTTGAAAGCTACCGGTGTGTTCAAAGAGGTCTCTATTGTAAGAGATCAGATAAATATCCCTTTATAAATCTATCATGTTAGGAAAAGAAGAAATTATCTCTCCGAATCTGGAAGAGTTGAAAAGTCATTATCATAGTATTATAACTTTGTTGGGCGAAGATGCTGAACGGGAAGGGTTGTTGAAAACTCCGGAACGGGTGGCTAAGGCAATGTTAAGTTTGACAAAGGGATACCATATGGATCCTCACGAAGTGCTCCGCTCTGCTAAATTTCAGGAAGAATATAGTCAGATGGTGATTGTAAAGGACATTGATTTCTTCTCTCTCTGCGAACATCATATGCTGCCGTTCTACGGAAAGGCGCACGTGGCTTATATCCCTAACGGCTATATCACCGGGTTGAGCAAGATTGCCCGTGTAGTCGATATTTTCTCTCATCGCCTGCAAGTGCAGGAACGCATGACGCTGCAAATCAAAGAGTGTATCCAGGAAACACTGAATCCATTGGGAGTGATGGTTGTAGTGGAAGCAAAACATATGTGTATGCAGATGCGTGGTGTGGAAAAGCAGAACTCTATTACTACTACCTCAGATTTTACAGGCGCCTTCAATCAGGCAAAGACTCGCGAAGAGTTTATGAATCTCATTCAACACGGGCGGGTATAAACAGTTTCCCGCCTTAGGAGATTAGCGTAAGACGACGCGGTCTCCCAGGCGTTTAGCCATAATGCTTTGGACCGTTCTTAGTTCATTATAGCGTTGCATCAACGAATCGCACTTTTCATTATCGTGCGCTAGTGCAGGGTCTTGCAAAGCATAAAGCATATGCTTTAACTCTTCCGTTACAATGGCATATTTGAAGTTAATCATCAGCATTGGAACCAGTTCATAAAGACGTTCCTCATCTGTCACAATCTTCTGTGACTTGGAATGATATTTACTAAGCTGATAACGTACATTAATCAAGTCCACACTCAGTTTACTGATAACCTGATCGGGATGCGCCAGAAAATAGCGTTCCGCTACGAAACCTGAATCGTGCATATGTGCGGCAGCTTCCGACAACATTTGGCGGTGTAACGGATTATGAAAAGCCAAATCATCTTCTTTCAAGTCGTTGATGACGTACTCTATAACGGTCACCGGAATCTCGTTTCCTTCTTCATCCGTCAGATTACACATGACTTTTTCTCCATAGCGGACTACCGCCTGCAATATCAGTCGCTCGAATTTATAGAACTCCTGTCCTTCTTTTCCTTCCTGTGGAATAAAAGAAGCATAGTTATCTTCTTGTGGCGGGAAAGGGGCTTCTGTATATCCGGCATCAGCAACTTCCGGTGGTAACGGAACATCACCATCCGTCATGGGGATATTATCATTCGCTTCTCCCTGCTGACCTTGTTGAGCCATCGTAGCTGTTCGCTGGGCAATCCGGCGATCACGTTCAGTCTGTTCGGCACGTTTTTCTGCTTGTGTTTCCCTTCTTTTGGCAACTTCCGAGACCAGCAGTTTGTCTTCTACATGCAGTAACTGTGCGCATTCTTTGATATATACATCCCGTACAATCGCTTCCGGTATGACGGAGATGCTTTGTACCAAGTTGCCGATCAACTCTGCCCGTTTGATAGGATCTTTTCCGGCATCTTCCAGCAGCAAGTTGGTCTTGAAGCGGATAAAGTCCGTCTCATGCTCCGATATGAAGGCTTGGAATTCCGTAGAGTTATGTTTGCGGGCAAAAGAGTCCGGGTCGTCGCCATCGGGCAGCAGACAAACTTTGATATTCATGCCTTCTTCAAGCAGCATATCAATTCCTCGGATAGAAGCCTTGATACCCGCTGCGTCACCGTCATAAAGCACAGTCATGTTATTGGTGAAGCGATGGATCATGCGGATTTGTCCCGGTGTAAGAGCGGTTCCCGAAGAAGCGACTACATTCTCTATGCCGGATTGATGCATGGAAATGACATCCGTATAGCCCTCGACCAAAAAACAACGGTCTTGTTTCACAATCGCCTGTTTGGCGAAGTAGATACCGTATAATTCGTTACTCTTATGGTAAATCTCCGATTCTGGAGAGTTGACATATTTGACTTTTACGCCTTTGGTGGCACTGGCAAGCACACGTCCGCCAAAGGCCACTACTTTACCGGAAAGAGTATGAACGGGGAAAATGACACGTCCCCAAAAACGATCCCGCAAACGATGATCGTCTGTCTCATAGCAAAGTCCTGTTTTTACGAGATATTCCTTCTTATATCCTTTCTGTAAAGCTTCCTTGGAGAAAGCATCATGACTATCAGTACAATATCCCAATTGGAACTTCTCGATAATGTCATCCCGAAAACCACGGTTACGGAAATAAGCCATACCGATGCTACGACCGTCTATATGGTTCTTCAGTATATTCTGAAAGTAGTCGCGTGCGAAGTTATTAACAATAAACAGACTTTCGCGTTCGCTCTGCACAAACTTCTCTTCATCGCTCAGCTCCCGTTCCTTAATCTCGATATTGTATTTCTTGGCAAGGTATCTCAGAGCTTCCGGATAAGACATCTGCTCGTGTTCCATGATGAAGTGCACCGCGTTTCCACCTTTGCCACACGCAAAGCATTTGCAAAGCCCTTTGGCGGGAGAAACGTAAAAAGAAGGTGTCTTGTCACTATGAAACGGGCACAAACCGACGTAATTGACACCACGCTTGCGCAGGGTGACAAAATCTGAAACGACATCCATAATCTGTGCCGCGTCCAATATCCGGTCTATGGTAACTTGGTCTATCATTCTTTCTCCTGTGAATCTGTTTTTGCGGATACAAAGGTACATATAAAAAAATCCCCTGCAAAAAACTTTTTTGCAGGGGAGCGTTAAATCTTATGTGCCGGTTAGGAATTATTTAATCTTCTCCCGAATCTTCGTCAGATACTTTTTCATCCCTTCCGCATCCTTGTTTTCGATGATTTCGAGAAGGTTTTTCAACTCGGTGCGGATATTGGTCACTTGTCCCGGAGTACGTGGATTGAACAGGATTTCCTGAAGCAGATAATCATCCTCGCTCAATAGCCCCTTGGCGATAGCCATGTGCTTCTTGAACGTAGTTCCCGGAGCTTCCTGATGCTTCATTACGGCTGCGAATACGAAAGTCGAGACGAACGGGATAGAAAGCGAGTAGGCCACTGTCTCGTCATGTTCGTCGAATGTGTATTCGAAAATATTCAGCCGTAACGTTTGGTAGAGGTCTTTGAAGAATATCTTTCCCAAATGATCCCCTTCACTGATGATAATGGCATTTTCGCTGCTCAGGTTACTAAGACTGGCGAAAGTTGGGCCAAACATCGGGTGACTGGAAACGTAACGGAAACCGCTTTCTTCATAAAACTTCTTCAGTCCTGTTTTTACAGAGGCAATGTCACTAATGATACAGTCTTTGGGAAGTACGGGCAGTACTTTACGAAAAGCATCCAGCGTGTACTTTACGGTGACGGCATTAATAACCAGTTCCGGTTCGAATTCCTTAATCTCCTCTAATGTAGTGAAACGATACGTGTTATAGACAAAGCGCAACTGGTGCGGGTTGACGTCATACACGGCCGTCTCGTGTTGAAAGCTCAAAATATCAGTAAAGAAGGAACCCATTTTTCCGGCTCCAAGGATTAATATTCTCATATTCTTATTTATTTAATAGTAAGTAGTCAATACCTGACTACTTATTGATAATTTCCATCTGCTGACGAACAGATTCCTCGTGGATGGCTTCGAAGATTTTCTTCATAAATTCGGCATCCATGCCACATTGCTCTCCTTGTGTACCGCGTTTTTCGAGAATCTCATTGTAACGTCCGGTTTGGAGTACCGTGATACTATGTTCTTTCTTGAATGTACCGATTTCACGGGCAACACGCATTCTTTTTGCAAGTTCCTGGATGATGTTATCATCACATTCGTCAATCTGTTTGCGCAATAGGCTCAGACTTTCCGTAGATTGGGTTTCGGTGCGGATAACCAGCAGGTTGAGAATGTAATCGAGTACATCGGGAGTAACCTGTTGCGAAGCGTCGCTCCATGCACAATCCGGGTTGCAGTGACTTTCTACAATCAGCCCGTCGAAATTCAAGTCCATCGCTTGTTGGCAAAGCGGAGCCACCAGTTCACGTTTTCCGCCGATGTGGCTCGGGTCACAGAAAATCGGGAGATTAGGAATGCGACGACGCAGTTCGATAGGAATGTGCCATTGGGGAAGATTACGGTAAATCTTCTTATCGTAGCTGCTGAAACCACGATGGATAGCACCCAAACGTTTCAGACCTGCGTTGTTGATACGTTCCAAAGCTCCGATCCATAATTCAAGGTCAGGATTCACAGGGTTCTTGACAAGTACAGGGATATCTACCCCTTTCAGAGCGTCAGCGATTTCCTGTACGGCGAAAGGATTCGCAGTAGTACGTGCACCTACCCAAAGGATATCAATTCCGGCTTTCAGACATTCATAAACGTGCTTGGCGGTTGCTACTTCGGTAGAAACATACATACCAGTTTCCTTCTTTACTTCTTTCAGCCAGGCAAGACCCTCTACGCCGACTCCTTCGAAACCACCCGGTTTGGTACGTGGTTTCCAGATTCCTGCGCGGAATATCTTTTGCCCTTTAGCTGCCAATTGCTTGGCTGTATCCATCACTTGTTCTTCAGTCTCTGCACTACATGGGCCGGCAATGACAATCGGTCTTTTAGCTTCAATGCCCGGTAATAAAATTGATTCGAGTTCCATATTCTTATTTGTTTTTACTTTTATTCTTGTTTATTGTAACGACTCTGGTGGGATATCGTTTTTGATTATCAACAATCTCCTTTTCTTGTGAACGGTCAGAGTCTTTTGATTCTTTCCAATGCTTCCGCTAATTTTGCATCCTTGCAGCAGAGGGAGATACGAATATATCTTGCTCCGTTACTGCCAAAGATAAATCCCGGCGTGATAAACACTCTTGCTTCGTGTAGCACTTTTTCCGTCAGTTCTTCCACGTCTTTGCAAGAAGCCGGAATCTTTCCCCAAAGGAACATTCCTACTTGCTTTTCATCGTAAGTACATCCCAATGTTTTCATAATTTCACCGGCAAGATGGCGGCGGTTACGATAATTCTCATTATTGCCTTCGTACCAGTCTGCTTCTGCTTCCAAGGCTGTTGCTGCCGCCAACTGCATAGCGCGGAACATTCCGCTGTCGATATTGCTTTTTACTTTCAATATCCATTGTACGAATTCAGGGTTCGACGCTAACATTCCGATACGCCATCCCGGCATATTGTGGCTTTTACTCATGGAGTTGAACTCAATACAACATTCTTTAGCTCCCGGCACACTCAGGATACTGATAGGTTTTTCATTCAGTATGAAGCTATACGGATTATCGTTCACAATCACAATATTCTTGCGACGGGCGAAATCAACGAGACGTTCATACAGTTCGGGAGTTGCGTTAGCACCAGTCGGCATATTCGGATAGTTAGTCCACATCAGCTTCACACGGCTTAAGTCCATCTTTTCCAAAGTCTCGAAGTCAGGCATCCAACCATCCTCTTCTTTCAGGTCATAGTTGATAACTTCCGCGCCGAGTATCTTACTCAGAGAGGTATAAGTAGGGTATCCCGGATTCGGAACCAACACTTGCTCGCCCGGATTGACGAATGCCAGCGTGACATGGAGAATACCTTCTTTCGAACCAATCAATGGTTGTATTTCCGTATTCGGATTCAGTTCCACTCCATACCAGCGTTGATACCAATTGGCGAAACCTTTGCGAAGTTCAGGGATACCTACATACGGCTGATAACCGTGTCCGTTGGGGTCGTGGGCATTGTTGCACAATGTCTCGATGGTCTTTGCCGAAGGCGGCATATCAGGGCTTCCGATACCCAGGCTGATAACGTCTTTTCCTTCTGCGTTCATCTGTGCTACCTCTTTCAGTTTTTTGGAGAAGTAGTATTCGCTTACACTTGCCAGTCTGTCGGCAGGAGCGATCTTATACATTTGACTTTCCTTCTGCATATTCGCCTAATGTTTTGAGTTCTTTAGTTAATGGAGTGATTGCTGCAATAGATTGCTTATATCTTAGATAATCGTTGAAAGCTACATCTACGTAAAATTGATATTCCCATTCACGTCCGATAATCGGCAACGATTGTATCTTGGTCAGATTAATATTGTAAAAAGATAGAATAGATAATACTTGTGACAAACTGCCTTCGGTATGCGGTAGAGTGAATACCATACTTGCCTTATTGGTTGCGTTGGCGTGATGCTGGCGAAGTCCGTCTACCTGCCAGGGATCGGCAACGACTAGGAAACGGGTGAAATTGTGTTTGTTTGTTTCGATACCTTCCTGAAGGACTTTCATCCCATAGCGTTCGGCAGCCGCCTTAGAGCAGATGGCTGCATGCCCTTTCAGATTGTCCTTTTTGATGATTTCAGCGCTACGGGCGGTATCTTCGCCTTCCACCACTTTCAGTTGCGGATGCTGGTTCAGAAAATCACGGCATTGCATCAGGGCGATAGGGTGGGAGTTAACTTCCGTCAGGTCTTCCCAACTTTCATCGGGCAGGCAGACGAAGCTGTGAGAAATACGCAGTTTGTATTCACCGATAATCTGCGTACCGCTTTGTCTCAACAACTCATTGTTGTGCAGCAAGCTTCCCGCAATCGTATTTTCGATGGCTAGCATTCCGATAACCTGGCTGTCTTTTCGTATCGAACTAAACACGTCCTCGAAGTTGGCACAACAGATTAACTCTATTTCTTCTCCCTCGAAGTACTTGTGTGCGGCGATATCATGATATGAGCCGAGTGTTCCTTGAATTGCTATCTTTTTCATTGTTCTAAATGTATTATATAAAAAAATCCCGCGTCCATATTGGAGCGGGATTCATATGATTGATTTCTCTATTCAGTCCTTAAGCATCACTGTCACTTGATACATACAAACTCCCGCTCTACTTTGTTGCTAAAGTAAAAGTAAAAAAAGAAGTAATATGCATAAGTAAATGATCTCATACGAGTCTTTGTTTTTTGCTTTGGTTTCTAATTCTGGGG